>WNFV01006704.1_pt1 | contig 20565 bp, 20 predicted proteins | sample 5400101 | NCBI WGS metagenome assembly WNFV01 (sample SAMN13153361, study PRJNA577476) | soil metagenome | isolation source: 115 cm soil or saprolite under grassland replicate 1 | place: USA:California | collected 2016-06-15 | reverse complement strand
CCGCATTTGTTTCAACCTGGAAGAAAGTCCCGTGTCAGAAGAGCCGCAATGTGGCGGACGAGCGTTTCGCCCCGTCATCAATTACCTCGTAGAAAGCGCTCGTGCGCGTGTTATGCCTTCTGCTACACTCCCGTCATGAGTACCGTCCGGGCCGAAGACCGTGAGGGAGGCGTTCGCCTTCTCACGCTCGACCGGCCGCCCGCCAACGCCATCACGCCCGGGCTCCTCAACGATCTCGCAGCGGCCCTCGACGAGGCGCGGGAGGACGAAGCCGTGCGCGCGGTGGCACTCACGGGCTCCGGACGCTTCTTTAGCGCGGGGCTGGACCTGCGCGGCGGTATCGACTTTCAGGCTGCGGTCTCAACCGAGGGTAGCGTGGACCCCTTCGCTGCTCTGCGCTCATGCCTGCTGACGTTCATGCGCTTCCCCAAGCCGACGGTCGGCATGCTGGGCGGGCACGCCTGCGATTACCGGCTGGGGCTGGAAGGTGACTACCGCATCGGCCTTAACGAGGTTGAAATCGGCGCCTCCTTCCCCAGGGCCGCATTCGAGATCGTGCGACTGCGTCTGAGCCATCAGCAGGCGAGCGAGCTTCTTCTCGGCGCCGCTCTATACTCCGCAAGCCAAGCCGTTCGCCTTGGTATCGTCGACGAGCTCGTCCCGGCCGCTACCTTCGAAGCCGTCGTCATCAGACGCGCCAGCCGCCTCGGCGCCTTCCCTCGCGACGCCTACGCCCACACGAAGGCGGCGCTCGTCGCGGAAGCGATCGCCCGCATCGAGGCAGAGACGCCGGAAGAAGCTCAGCGCGGCGCCGCCGTCTGGATGACGCCCGAAAGCGTACAGGCGCGGGCCGAGCAGGCGAAGAAGCTTGGTAGCTGAGCGCAGGGCGTGGATCGCGGAACGCTCGCCGGCATGATCCGCCGTGACCGCAAGCAGTGCGACGCGCTCGTCGTCGCCACATAGCAGACAGCGGAGGCACGAGTGCCTGGCTTCAAAATCGCAGGAGACAAAAGCTACGCCTGCGTGACGCTCTGTAGTGCTGCCTTGATGACGATGCGCTGCGTGTAGTCCCCGCCTATTACCGGATCATTGGTCTCGTAGAATGAGCCGCCGCAGGTGATGATGGTCAACTCGTCGTGATCAGTGGGGTATATCGTCTGTAACGTCGCCGGGTCGTTCGGGTCCATCAAGACGTTAGAAGTCACGTTATAGACTACCTCGTCCCCCCGGTCGTCCAGGAGGCGGATCATGTCGCCCGGCTGCAGCGTCTGCAGGTTATAGAACACAGCCTGCCCGTTCCAGGTCACGTGGCCGGCGAAGACTGCGTTACCGCCGGTCCCCGGCAGGGCGGAGAAGTCGTACCAGGCCACGACCTGCGCCGCATCCGGGCCGGTGGGCACGAGCGGAACCCTGTTCTCGTCGAGACCGTAGGTGGCGACGGGCGCATCCACGCCTATTCTCTCGATGATCATGCGGTAGGACCCGGCCAGCGGCGGCCCGGACTCAGCGGGCGCTGCAGCCGTGAGGCTCGGGCTCGGCAATTGTACTGCTTGCTCTTCTGAGTCCCCGCCGCTCAGAAGGACGTAGGCAAGGACGCCGGCTCCCGCGAGCAATCCCAGGCCGGCGAGCGCCATTAATAACTTCGTCGCGGCGGCGCCCCCCATCGAGTTACCGCCGCAGCTTCTCTTTTCCAACAACCGCATGGACCCTCCTCAGGGAGAACTATCTATCCTAAAGGGTAACGTCGGGTCACACTGTCCGTAGCGTCACGGTACGCATAAATGGCGTGACAATCGCATATCATTGGGGCGTCCCCGCTGTCTAAACGGACCGCTGCACTCCGAAAGTTCAGCAAAGTGCTAAAATGGCGCCACACTCCGCCAAAAAAGGAGAATCGCTATGGCCCAGTTCCAGCAGTCCACCACCGTCAGCGTCCCGCCCGAGAAGGCGTACGAGTACCTGGCCGACATCTCGAAACACACAGAGTGGGCCCCGCACCTTGCCAGCGCAGAAAAGACCTCCGATGGTCCCGTCGCCGTCGGGTCCACCTTCCGCACCGTCGGCCGGCAGTTGGGCACGCACGAGGCTCAGGTCAGGATCACCGAGTTGGTCCCCAACGAGAAGATAGTCTTTGAGTCCGAGGACGACACCGGCCAATTCCGGCACAGCTTCTCGCTTCAGCGAAGCGAAAGCGGCGCCGCCATCACCAAAGCCGTCGAGCCACTGCGCAAGTCGCTCTTCCTGACGCTCTTGTCGCCGCTGACACCGGTGATCATCCCGCGAGGTCTGGCGACGGATCTCAAGAAGATAAGAGAGCGCCTCGAAGCGTAGCCACTCACCGGTCATAATTCGGCTCAGGGCGCCACCGCGAGAACGACCACTCCGGCCACTATGCCGAGCGACGCCCACACCCGCCACAGGCCGAACCCCTCACCGAGGAACACCACGCCGAGGGCGGCGCCGACCACTATCCCGACCTCACGCGAGGGAGCAACGTAGCTCACTCGGCTCGTCTCCAGCGCGGCCAGCACAAGTAGATATGCCAGCTGGATCAGCACTCCGGCCGCCACGATGCTCCACCTGCGTGATTGCCATTCCTCGCGCACCTCCTCCGGGGCACGCCGCAGAGCGACACTGGTGGTGATGAGGGCGTGCCCCGTCATCGCGAACTGGTTCAAGACCACCGGTGAAAGCTCATCAAGCGCGTTCTTGTCCCACAGCGAATACGTCGCGATCAGCCCTCCGGTAAGGAGCGCGGTCCGTCCCGCGGGCCCGTTAAGCGCTCGCATCGGCGCGGCGAGGTCTCGAAGGGCATGCGGCTCGATGTGCAGCAAATATACGCCCGCCGTAATCATCGCTATCCCGAGCACGGCCAGGGCCGAGATGCTCTCATCGAGCAGCAGCGCTGCGGCCACGGGTATCAGCGCCAGACCCACGCCACGCGACACGGGGTAGACGGAGGAGAGGTCGCCGAGACGGTAACCACGCGCGAGCGACAGCCCGTACACGCCGTGCAGGCATGCTGTCACGCAGCCGAGGGCGATCCCCGCCTTCCCGAGCCCGTTCAAGGCCGCGATAGCCACCGCCGGTACCAGCAGCGTGAACGCCGCGACCACGCCGGCAGAGCCGAGAAAAGCGACCTTGTGTTCGCTGCGCTTCAGCAGGAAGTTCCAGCTGGCGTGGCAAAGCGCCGACGCGAGTACTAGCAGGAGCGCTATCCCCGTCATGGCTGCCTATTCTACGTCTAAGGCCGCTGGCATCTTCGCTTGGATGCTGTCCTCGCGCCTGGTCTACGCTCGTTTAGGAAGACGGCTTCTGCTCCGGTGAACCCAAATAGTAACTGCACCCGATCCGCGGGCGCGCAGTACGTTTCTGCGTTGGTTGTCACCCAGGGCATCTAGAATAGGGGCGTGAGCGTCCCCGCAGTCCGTACCGCGCGCCTCGCCCTGGTCTCCATGTCACCGGCTTTCATAGAAGCGCTTCTCGCCGGCCGACGCGCCTGCGCCGAGACGGAAGCCGGACTCAAACTAGCGGACGGGTGGCCGGACGAGCACGATTCCCGCTTCCTTCGCCTCCGCCTGGAGCAGATACGGCAGAACCCGGAGAGCCAGCAGTGGTTGTTGCGCGCAATGGTGCTGCGTGGCCCCGAGCGGCTGATGATCGGCCATGTCGGTTTTCACGGGCCCCCGGAAACTGTCGGTCGCGCCGAAATGGGGTATACGGTGATGCCGGAGTTTCGGCGTCGGGGCTATGCAATCGAGGCAGCGACAGCGCTGATGGAATGGGCGAGCCAGGAGCACGGGACCAAACGCTTCTTCGTTTCTATATCGCCGGAAAACGGCCCTTCACTCGCAATGGCCGCGAAGATGGGCTTCACGAAGATCGGCGAGCAGACGGACGAAGAGGACGGCCTCGAGTTCGTCTTCGAGCTTGTCCGCACCTAAGCGCCGTTGTCAGCGCCGCCACCGCGCACGCTGCGGCGATGCCAAAGCTCGTAGCCGCCGGCCAGCCCAACGGCGGCCACCGCGACACAGATCGCGAGTAGGATCGCCCAGTCATCACGGGCGCCACTAACGGGAGCCTGCGCCCCAGGGAGATCTGCCCGGATGGGTTTGACGTTGGCCAATGATGGCGGCGTCGGCACTGCGACAACCGGCTCCGCCCCTGCTTCCGCGCTCGGCCCTACCGAATAGCGACCCGCCGCAATCAAAGCGGCATCCGCACCTCCGGCAATTCTCTCGCCCGATGCCTGCGTTTGTCCGAACCTCGCATCATCGAAATAGGCCTCCGCCCGCGCCTCCGACAGGGGGCGCAACATCAGTCGCACCTTGGCGGTTTGCGCGCCTGACGGCGCCTGCACGGGACCAGCCGCGAGCCTGCGAAATCCCCCATCGTCCGGATGTGTATCCTTCGAAGAATCGGTCGAGTCAATCGCCTGCCCGCTTCCGTCGGCGCTGGCATACCACGAGACGCGAAGTAAGACCGACTCCGATCCCGGGCCAGCAAATGCTTGCACCGATGCGTCGTAATACGCGCCGCCTTGTACGGCGATCGTCTGGTAGGCCCATTTCGTAGAAGACGTCTCCGAACGCAACATCAGAGCCCGCGAGCCCTCAGTTCTCGGCTCTACGACAGTCATCATGTCGCCGCCTTGCTTGCGCCATCCGAATGGCGTACCGTCACCGCGCAGCTCCTCGAACCCTGCGTTGACCAGGTGCGGGAAAACAACTGGCTCAACGGCCGGCAAGGGCGTCGCTTCCGCGGTCGAACCGGGCGTCTGCTGCGGTGCCGGCGTGCGCGTTGGTGACGGTGGCTTAGGGGTGCTGGTGGGTGTGACCGTTGCAGGCGCTGGTGTCGGTGGGCCTGATGGAGCCGGTGTTGGCGTAGCAAGTGGCGGCAGGATGGCGGCGGGGCCCGAGAATACGAAATCGTCCAAGAGTACCGTGAAGGGAGAATCTGCCTGGACAACGACGCTCGTTCGAGCGTGGCGGGCCGCCAACGGTGATTGAGATGGACCCGTCGAAAGGAAGTAGAACGTCCCGTCAGACAATGGCAGCCAGTTAGAGTCCTTTTTGAATGGAACTTCCTGACTACTGGCATCGAACCAGTCCACCCGCAAGAAGAGCCGACCCAGGCCGCCGCCGGACATGGCCGCCCAACCGGTCAGCTCATAGTTCTGTCCTGGCTGAACGTCCGTCCACTGGTACACAAACTGAGTGGTCGGCTGACCAGTGCCTACAAAACGCCCGGCCAGCGCGCCTTCGTGAACAGGCGCGCTCACCGCATCCAGCTCGCTTAGATCGCCGCCAATGATCGACCAGCCCGCGGGACCTTGCTCGAAACCCCCGTTGGCCAGCAATTCGGAGGCATCGGCGTACCGCCCGCCAACGGTCACCAGGGCGGCTATCAGTACGAAGCTGAGGGCGGCGCGACTCATCACGGCGGTGTCTTCGGGATCGTTAGCAACCATTCTATGCGCCGAGCACGGAGTTGGGAAGCGTTCTCGGCGGCGGCTAAGGTCCATTTCATTGCTGAGGCTCTCGATCCTCTCCTATAATCGAATCGATGGGAGATAACGGCGCGGGCTTGGAGGCCGCTGCGCCCTCCGCCGAAGGCGGACGCGCGGTGCCACGCGTTATCGCTGTCGATGGCTCGGCGGCTTCAGGCAAGAGCACGATAGGCCGGAAGCTCGCCGAAAAGCTCGCGTATCCCTTTCTGGATACAGGACTAATGTATCGGGCCGTGACGCTGGCCGCTCTTGAGCGAGGCGTTGACGTCAACGACTCAGGCGGGCTTACCCAGCTCGCCCGTTCCATGCGTCTAGAGGTTGGGCCTTCCGCGCCGGGTTCCGTCGAGACTTGCTCGATCAGCGTCGACGGGGAGGACGTTACGGCGCAACTGCGAAGGGCAGACGTCGAGGACGCGGTCTCGCTGGTGTCGCGGGTGCCAGGCGTACGAGAAGCTCTCGTCCAGCGGCAGCGGGAGATAGCGGGACGACAAGCGATGGTCATGGCTGGCCGCGACATCGGTACAGTCGTCCTGCCCGATGCTGACCTGAAGGTATACCTGGACGCGTCCATTGGAGAACGGGCCCGCCGCCGCCACGCCGAGTTCTCCACCCATGGACGCACGGTTACGAAGGAAATCGTACTCGAGGACCTGCAACGGCGCGATCAGATCGACAGCCAGCGGGCAGTATCTCCGCTTCGCCCGGCGAAGGATGCGATCGTTATCAAGACGGACGGGTTGTCGCAGGTCGAAGTCTTGCAGCGAGTTCTTCGTCTTGTGGATGGAGCCTTATGAAGGACCGCCTTCAGACCATCTTCTACTGGCTGAATATTTGGACGTGGATAAAGCTCGTCCTGTCCTTGGTGACAAGCCGCGATATCATGGGTCAGGAAAACATCCCGCGGACGGGCGGCGTCATCTTTACGTCCAATCACTTCAGCGTTGGTGACCCGCCGATTCTTATCGGCATCTTTCCGCGCCGCATCGTCTGGATGGCTAAACAAGAGCTCTTCGACGTTCCCGTCTTCGGGAAGCTGTACAACATGGGCGGCTTCATCCCCGTCCGGCGATTCGAGGGCGACCTGCGCGCGATCCGGAGGTCACAGGAGGCGCTGCGCCGGGGCCACGTCCTTGGCATGTTTCCGGAAGGGACGCGCAGCGGCGGACGCCTTGGTCCCGGCGAACCGGGCACGGCCCTGATCGCCTTGAGGACGGGAGCGCCCGTACTCCCGGCCGCCATCTGGGGTACCGAGCACGTAAAGCTGCCGCGAGACTTATTGCGGCGAACGCGCGTTCATGTGAGATACGGCGAACCATTTCGCTTGCCACAGCCGGCCCGAATCACGAAGGAAGAGGTCGCCGCGGGAACGGAGCAGATCATGCGTCGCATCGCCGAGCTGCTGCCCGCTGAGTTTCGCGGTGCCTATGCGGATGCGCCGGCTCCGGCCGCCGCCGTTCGAGCGAGGAACTAAGTCGGCGATGCGAGTCATCCTGGCCCAGCCCCGCGCGATCGGGGTATTCGATTCGCCGGTGTATGTCCGGCACGAGATCGTCCACAATCAACGCGTCGTGGATGACCTGCGCTCAAAGGGCGCCGTCTTCGTTGAAGATGTGGATGAGATACCGGAGGGCGCGCCGGTGGTATTCTCCGCCCACGGCGTCTCTAAGGCGGTCAAGGCCCGCGCTAAGGATCGCGGCCTACGGGCGATCGATGCCACCTGTCCGCTCGTGACCAAGGTCCACCGGCAGGTCCTGCGTCTCAATCGCCTTGGATACGAGATTCTTCTCATTGGTCACGCCGGTCATCCGGAGGTCGAAGGGACGCTTGGTCAGGTGCGCGAAGGGGTCCGCTTGGTCCAGAACGTCGACGAAGCAGAGAGCGTGGAGGTCAACGATCCGGAGCGGGTAGCTTACGTGACGCAGACCACCCTTTCGTTAGATGACACAGACGATATCTTGCGTGTCTTACGGCGCCGCTTTCCATCGCTTCAGGACCCGCCAACCGATGACATCTGCTATGCGACGCAGAACCGGCAGATGACCGTAAAGCGGCTGGCGCAGATGGTCGACGTCGTCATCGTTATCGGCGCCGCCAACTCTTCCAACTCAAATCGGCTCGTTGAGGTGGCGCAATCGCAAGGGGTGGCGGCCTACCGCATCGCTTCCGCCGATGAACTTCGGCAGGAGTGGTTTCGGGACGAGCAAACTATCGGCGTAACCGCCGGGGCCTCGGTGCCTGAGGTGCTCGTGGAGGAGACGGTCCGATTCTTCAACGAGAACTTCGCGGCGGAAACGGAAGAGGACGCCGAGGGCGTTCGCGAGGATGTGTACTTCCCGCTGCCGCTTGAGCTTCGCGCCGAAGCGGACCAGCGCTCCTCCACCGGAACTCTCATCCCTCAGAGACGTTCCTAGTAATCAGAATAAGGTCTGAGGACGAGATCGAGAGGCGCGTACTCATGTGCGGAATCATAGGCTACGTGGGGGAGCGAGAAGCTGCGCCGATACTCCTTGACGGTCTTGCACGCCTGGAGTATCGAGGTTATGACAGCGTGGGTATCGCCGTTTTGCAGGAGAACGGCCGCATCTCGATACACAAGCGAGCCGGCAAACTCGGCGGCCTTGCGTCCACGCTTTCGGAGAAACTACCCGGCGGCCGACAGGGGATCGGCCACACCCGGTGGGCAACTCATGGCAAGCCAAGCGACGTCAACGCGCACCCGCACACCGACTGCGCCGGTGACATAGTCGTCATACACAACGGCATCGTCGAGAACTATCAGGAGTTGAAGCGGCAATTGCTGGCTGCGGGCCACCAGTTTTCGTCGGAGACAGACACGGAGGTCATTCCCCATCTTATCGAAGAACAAATGCGCGCCGGGAAAGACCTGTACGAAGCACTTGAGCAAACGGTCGCCGCTCTCTCTGGAGCTCACGCGATCCTAGGTATGAGCAGGGACGAGCCGGGGACAATTGTCGCTGCGCGCGCCGGAAATGCGGGGGGCGTCGTCATCGGCTATGGGCACGCGGAGAATTATCTCGCGAGTGACCTGCCCGCGCTTCTGCCTCACACCAGACGGGTCGTATTCCTGGAGGATGGTGACGTGGCTCGCGTGACGGCGACACGAACCACATACCGGCGAAAAGGGCTGACCGTCGAGCGAACGCCTCAGGAGGTACCTTATGATCCGGTCTCGGCCGCGAAGGGGACCTTCAAGCACTTCATGCAGAAGGAGATCGCGGAGCAGCCGGAAGCTATGCTAGATACCGTACGCGGGCGTGCGCTCTTCTCGGAGTCGAGGGTCGAACTCGAAGAGCTAACGCTGAGCCGGGCGCAGCTTAGCAGAATCAAGCGTGTCGTGCTGGTTGGAATGGGCACAAGTCTTCATGCGGCGATGATTGGCCGGCATTACATCGAGCGCGTGGCCGGGATTCCGGCGGACGTAGATAACGCCTCGGAATTTCGCTACCGCGAACCCATAGTCGGCCCCGATACGCTCGTTGTGTCGCTCAGCCAGTCTGGAGAGACCGTGGATACGCTTGCTGCCATGGAAGAGGCCGCAAGGAAAGAGTGCCTACAGATCGCCGTCTGCAACGTGGTGGGCAGCCAGGCGACCCGAGTGGCGGATGGTGTTGTGTATACACGCTGCGGGCCGGAGATCGGCGTGGCCAGCACCAAGACATACACGGCGGCGATCTGCGCGCTGTACCTGCTGGCGTGCTACCTGGGCCAGGAGCGGGGCGTCATTGACCACGAGCGCATGGGAGGGCTACTCGCGCCGTTGGCACGGCTTCCCTATCTGACGGGCGAAGTCGCGAACTGCAGCGCGGAGTACGAGCGGCTGGCGCAACAGTTCTTCCGCTGCAACAATTTCCTTTTCCTCGGGCGTGGGCTTCAATACCCGGTGGCCATGGAGGGAGCTCTCAAGCTGAAGGAAGTGAGCTACATTCATGCCGAAGGATATCCAGCGGGCGAAATGAAGCACGGCCCCATCGCGCTCATCGACCGGGAGATGCCGGTGGTGACCGTGGTGCAGCAGGATAAGCTGCGCGACAAGATGATTAGCAACATCGAGCAGATCAAGGCCAGAGAGGGCACGGTGATAGCGGTCGCCACCGAAGGCGACCGTGAGGTCGGCGACAAAGCGGACCATGTGGTGTACGTCCCGAAGGTGGTCGATCTGCTCGCACCCGTCTTGACGTCCATCCCGCTCCAGATGTTCGCGTACCACATGGCTGTGCGACGAGGCTGCGACGTCGATCAGCCCCGCAACCTGGCGAAGACCGTCACGGTGGAATAGCGCCGCCAGGTCCTTCTGGGTGGCGGTGCCAGGGTATTAGAATCGAATCGATGGACCTATCGATTGTGCGCAAGCGCCTCGAGGAGCGCGAGCGGACGCTTTCGCCGTACGCCGCGCGAAGCGCCGAGACACGCGGCCGCGAGACTCCGGAGGAGCCTTCGCCCGTCCGCACTGAGTTCCAGCGGGATCGCGACCGAATTCTTCACTGCAAGGCGTTCCGCCGGCTCAAGCACAAAACCCAGGTATTCATCGCGCCGGTTGGTGATCACTTTGTGACGCGTCTGACCCACACACTGGAGGTAGCCCAGATTGCGAGGAGCATAGCGCGCGGTCTCAACCTGAACGAAGACCTGGCAGAAGCGATAGCGCTGGCGCACGATATCGGGCACCCTCCGTTCGGGCATGCCGGCGAGCAAGCGCTGGCAGACCTGCTTGCGGAGGGATTCCGCCACGCCGAGCAGAGCCTACGAGTGGTGGATAGACTGGAGCGCCTCAACCTCACCTGGGAAACGAGGGACGGGATCGTAAACAGCTCCAAGGTGCGAGAGGACATCTTCGCTGAGGGCTACGGAACGCCGTCGACGCTCGAAGGGCAGATCGTGAAGGCGTCGGACGCCGTTGCTTACATCAATCACGATATAGCCGACGCCCTCAGGGCCGGTGTCATTACCGACGATGAGTTGCCGAAGGAAGTGTCTCAGGTTCTCGGGGCGCGCCATTCTCAGCGCATCAATACCCTAGTCTGCGACATAATCGAACACTCGTGGTCGGCGACGGGCGAGAGTCCCGACTTACCCTTATCTGAAATACGCATCGGCATGAGCGATCCGGTGTTGGCAGCGGCGAACACGCTCCGCGAGTTCATGTTCCAGCGCGTCTACTTATGGGAGGGCCGCAGGGAGGAGTCAGAACGGGCAAAGCGAGTGATATCGGTGCTGTACTCGCACTTTATGCGCCATCCAGAGGAGATGCAGACCGATTTCGGCATCGCATCGGACCCGCTGTGGCGGCGCGTGGCTGACTACGTGGCGGGCATGACAGACCACTTCGCGCTGGCGACCGCCGAACGCCTAGCTGACGGACGCCTGCCGTACGAGGATAAAACCGATCTTCCGTGACCGCGGTCACGTAGCACGTGTTTTGAATCGCCGATAAATGACGAAACTTTCCTGCTTGCCGGTTGTTATATAATATGGGTGTACGAGCGCGATTCATCGTCCCCTTCTGTTGGCCGTCCCGCATTGCCCCGTCCCTGCCGAACTGAGGCTGTGTTCGCATCGGTCCTGAAGGATGCCAGCTATGAACCAGATTGAGGAAATCAAAGCACGACTGGACATCGTTGATGTCATAGGTCAGTACGTGCAGCTGCAAAAGGCTGGCCGCTCTTTCAAGGCGCCTTGCCCGTTCCACACTGAGCGAACCCCCTCGTTCATTGTGTCACCTGAGAGGCAGAGCTGGCACTGCTTCGGCGCCTGCGGCACTGGCGGCGATGCGATCACCTTCGTCATGAAGAAGGAGGGCATGGAGTTCCCTGAAGCATTGAAGATGCTGGCCGAACGAACCGGCGTAAGGTTGCATGAACGCCGCGTCTCCGAACAGGAAGACCGGCGACGGCAGCGGCTTTTCGCCGCGAACGACGCCGCGGCTGAGTGGTACCGGCACCTTCTGATCACCGCGGAGGCGGCACAGCCGGCCCGGTTGTACCTGGAGCAGCGCGGCATCGACGAGGAGACCGCCCGGAGCTTCGGTCTTGGGCTCAGCCCGCAAACATGGGAAGGATTGCGCGAGCACCTTCGCGACGCCGGCTTCGGCGACGACGAGATGTCCCGCGCGGGACTGCTTGTGCAGGGTGAATCGGGTCTGCATGACCGCTTCAGGGGCCGCCTGATGTTCCCGATCCACGACGAAAAGGGACGCGTGGCCGGCTTCGGAGCGCGTTCGCTCGACGATCCTGCCGCAGCAGGACCGAAGTACATCAACACCTCGCAGACGCCTGTGTTCGATAAGAGTGGGCTCCTGTACGGCCTCAACCGGGCGACAAGCGGTATCCGCCGCGACCGGCGCGCAGTAATCGTCGAAGGCTACATGGACGTGATAGCCGCCCATCAGCACGGTTTCGACAACGTTGTCGCGTCTATGGGCACCGCCTTGACGGAACGTCAGGTGCGCCTACTGCGACGGTCGGCGTCTGAGATTGTGCTGGCACTGGACGCCGATGCCGCCGGTAGAGACGCTGCCATCAGAGGACATGATGTCGTTCGCGAGGCCTTGAAGGAGGGCGGCGCCGCCGTTCCGGTTGTCACCTGGCGGGGCTTGGCCGGTTACCAACAGGCGGTTGACGTAGAGCTGAAGGTAGCTGTCTTGCCCGAGGGACGCGACCCCGACGATGTGATTCGGGCGTCCCCCGAAGACTGGGGAACGCTTATCGACAGCGCGGTCCCGGTTCTGGACTTCCGGCTCGAGGCACTTGCTGCCGCGCACGACCTTTCGAGCCCAGCAGGCCGTTCTCAGCTGGCGCAGGAGTTTCTTCCCGTGCTCGGCGTGGTGACTGACCCCGTCCTTCGGGCCCATTATCTTCAGCGCTTAGGCAGGTTGGCAGCTACGGGGGAGCGTGAACTGAACGCCATGCTCGTGCCCGCGAGGCGCCGCAAAGGCGGCCCACCAACCGGGCAAGAGCCGGTGTCGACAGACGTTGGTCCACGCGGGGATGCCAGGGAGGAGTTTCTGCTGGCGCTGTTGTTGCGATATCCTGCCCTGCGCGAGGATGGCCTAGAGACGCCGGACGAGCTTTTTTGGAGCAGCGAGAACCGGGCGCTCTTGGCGGCCTGGAAGGGCATACGCACGGAAGAAGATCCATCGGAGCAAATAGAAGCCGTAAAAGAGGCGGTTCCGTTGGAACTGACGCCTTATGTCGAGCGTCTATTCTTGCGTAAGATGCCATCTTTCGACCGCAAGGAGGCGCGCAAAGCGTTGAGCGACTGCATCCAGCGCCTGGAACGACGCCGCCTGGAGGCGGAGAAACAGGTGACAGGCTCGCTGCTGGCGGAGCGGGAAGCTGAAGTGGGTGCGTCGGTTCTCGCCGAGGCGGCATCCGAGGAGACTGTTGGTGACAAACGGTTGTTGGAGATCGTGAGCCTTCAGATTCAAGATATGAAGACAGGACTAAGACTACACAGGAGAGAGATTGATGGCGGCATTGACGCCCTTGAGACAGGAAACAATGGTTAATCATTTTCAGGAGGACCCGGATCTGATCGAGCGGAGGCAGCGTCGCAATCGCCTCGCAGACGATCTTCTCGAAGACATCGTCGACGATTCAGACGCTGACCTCGATGACGGCGCGGACGAGCCCACCGAGGCGCCTCTTCAGGCCCGCGCCGACGTAAGCGACGAGGAAGACGCCAGCCCAGTAGGCCGGGTGGCCGTTCGCTCGCCGATTGAGATGGCTGAGTGGGGCGAGGCGCCCGACAAACTGGATGAGGCGGAGCCGGAGGTCGCGGACATCGAGCTCGAGGAGGGCATCGATGACCCAGTCCGGATGTATCTGCGCGAGATCGGCAAGGTCAGCCTCCTGACTGCAGATGACGAAAAGAAGCTCGCTCGGTCGATGGAAGAAGGCGACTACATACACCGCATTGAGCAGGCACATTTCGAGGAGTTCGGACGCAACGCTCGCGCGGTTGACGTCCTGGCGAGACTGATCCAGGACCTGTACGAACTTCAGAAGCCGATAAACACGCTGACAAAGGAATTGGGCGTGGGAAAGCTAAAGCCTGCGGAACTGATCGTGAAAGAGGAGTTCCGCAAGACGGTGGACGGCGAGATGGACGTGGAGATGGCCGAAAAGCTGGCCAGATCACTGAAGATCGAGGAGCCGGACGCGGAGCGCCTGCAGGTCCGCATGTCCATCGTGACCCACATCCTGACGCCGGAGATGATTTCATGGGCGACCAGGGCTATGGGCGCCGACGGTCGTTTGCCTGCGCCGCCCGAGGACCTGGCCGACAAACTCCTGCCCCACGAGGAAAAGACGCGCGCACACTTCCAGCGCCTCAAGGATGACGGTTTCCAGGCGGAGAAGCGCCTGACAGAAGCCAACCTGCGACTGGTCGTAAGCGTGGCAAAGAAGTACATCGGACGCGGCATGTCGCTCCTGGACCTGATCCAGGAAGGCAACATTGGCCTCATCCGCGCCGTTGAGAAGTTCGACTACCGCAAAGGGTACAAGTTCAGCACGTACGCCACGTGGTGGATTCGCCAGGCGATTACGCGCGCGATCGCCGATCAGGCGCGCACGATTCGAATACCGGTGCACATGGTCGAGACGATAAACAAGCTCGTCCGCATCAGCCGCCGGCTGGTCCAAGAGTACGGCCGCGAACCGTCAAGTGAGGAGATCGGCCGGGGAATGGAGATCGTGCCGGACAAAGTGCGGGAGATCATCAAGGTCTCGCAGGAACCCGTCTCGCTAGAGACGCCCATCGGCGAGGAGGAAGACTCCCACCTCGGCGACTTCATCGAGGACCAGGGCACCATGGCACCGGCGGAGGCTGCCTCACACCAGCTGTTGAAGGAGCAGGTGCAGGAGGTAGTCGCCTCCCTCACGCCGCGTGAGCAGAAGGTTCTCATCCTCCGCTTCGGACTTGAGGACGGCCGCAGCCGTACGCTGGAAGAGGTGGGCCGCGAATTCAACGTCACGCGGGAACGCATTCGCCAGATAGAGGCGAAGGCGCTACGGAAGCTGCGCCACCCGTCGCGGTCGAAGAAGCTGAAGGACTACCTGGAGTAAGCGGGCATCGCTGCTCAGTCCGCCCCAGGAAACGTCCGCACGTACGGGATGTCTTTCGACCTCTCGTAAGGGAGCGACTCCCAGAACCTGACGCCCATCTCCTGCTTCGTGGCTGCGAGGGCGTAGATGCGGCGCGCACCGCGGGCTCGCAACCGGCGTTCGATCTCTTCGGTCAGCTTACGCGCCAAGCCGCGTCGACGGAACTCCGGATGCACCGCGAGCCTGTATATGTGCCCGCGCCAGTTATCCCAGCCGCCAAGAACGGAGCCCACGAGCCGGCCCTCGCCCTCAGCGACGAGGAAGAGATCGGGGGACTGCTCCGTGAGCATCCGGAGGTGTTCCGGCGTATCCGTAATTGACGGACCGGAGCCGGTCTGCTTCCAAAGGGCAAGCAGTGCTTCCGCTTCGTCGGAGCGGGCCTCACGAATGTCGAACTGAACCATGGCTAGGAATTGTACGGCAATTGACGAGCGTTGGGCAGTTGCCTAGCATCATAGCCAGGAGTTGAGCATGCCAATCTACGAATACGTCTGCGCCGAGTGCGACACAAGGTTCGAGCAGCTCCGCCCTATGCAGGGTATGGACGACCCTGCGCGGTGCCCAAGCGGGCACGCAGAGGCGCAGCGCGTTCCGTCAACCTTCGCGGCACTGACGAAGGACTCATTGGGCGAGGCAAGCTCGATCGGCGGTGGTGGCGGCTGCGGCGGCGGTTGTGGCGGCGGCTGCACCAACTGCGCCTGCGGCTTGAACTGACGGCGAGTTGAACGGCAGCGGCTAGCGGAAGTAGTGCCGCGGACTGGGCGGCGCGAGCTTGGGGCGCGAGTGCCCGGCCGCACCGGCGACCTCAGGGGCGGGTAAAGCCAATCGCTCCAGCTCTCTGGGGCGGCTGAGCAGGAGGTAGGTGGCAGCGGTCCCTAGTATCAACAGAGCCTCCAGGAGCGTCGCCAAGACGATCAGCGTGGTGATCTCTTGCCAGAATGTCTCGGGGAACATCTGGATCAGATGATCGGTGTTTGGGTCGAGTTGCCAGAAATCGTTGCTGAAGGCCAGCACGTGAAACTGAGACCACGCCGAATCGAACCCGGACGCCGCCACCACGGCGGCCGCGCCCAGAATACCGCCCGTGAGCAGCGCACCACAGAGCGCGGCCATCGCGAGCGCACGCGGGGGCCAGATGACGAGCATCATCACCGCCAAGGTTAGGACTGCTGCCAGGGCGATGATCTGAACCTGGAACAGCGCCTGCACCAGATCACGAACGTCGGCCATGTGGGCCGTTTCCTTAGCGCTGAAGAGTGGACCGCTCACGCCCGGGCTGTTGCGGACCTTGATCGCCAACGGGCCCGGGTCTTCGGAGGTCAGAAAGTGTTTTATCTCCCCGTTGGCTCGCAGAAGCTCCGCTTCAGGGATGCCGGACGCGACCGCCGCGCCGTGGTTGCGAACGGAGTAATCGTAGACGCGCTGTTCGGACACGGCGATCCGGATGTTCGTGGTAATAAGGGCAACGGGTATCGCGAGAATAAAGAGCGCAATTATCAGAGCACGAAAGAGGCCCAACGCGGCCTCCCCCTTTCACGCATTACCGAAGTCCCGTTCTCGATTTCAATCGTAGGTACGGCGATCCGCCTTTGTCAACGATTTTCGCGACCCGTTATCATTGCGTGTGAGGCGATTTCCGAAAGGACGTTCCAATGATACCGGATAAGCGGTCGCTCAGCTCATTCGCCGGGCTCAGACGCATCATCGCGAGGCTGCGTGGACCGGACGGTTGCCCGTGGGATAGGGTCCAGACGCATGAATCGCTGGCGCCATATCTGCTGGAGGAAGCGCATGAGACCCTGGACGCTCTCGACTCCAAAGAGATGGCAAAGCTCTGCGAGGAGCTTGGCGACCTGCTGTTTCAGGTGCTGATTCACGTTCAGTTGGCGGAAGAAGCCGGTGCATTTGCCATGCGCGACGTGATTCGAGGCATCGGCGACAAGCTTGTCCGCCGCCACCCTCACGTCTTCGGCGACGCGGTGGCTGAAACGCCCGAAGCCGTAATTGCACAATGGGACGAACTGAAGACGAACGAGCGGGGACCCGCATCCGCTGTCGATGGCATCCCGGGCGCCCTTCCCGCCCTGGCTCACGCACAGGCGATCCAGAGGCGAGCCGCCCGCGCCGGATTCCACTTCGAATCGATTGACGAAGCCTGGCAGGCGCTGGCTGAGGAGATCGACGAGCTGCGCGCGGCATCGACGCCGGCGCAGAAGCGCGAAGAGTTAGGGGATGCGCTCTTTGCCCTTGCCAACCTGGCGCGCGAGATGGACGTGGACGCCGAGGACGCGCTGCGATCGACCTCGCGGGGCTTCACCACCCTCTTCCAGCTCATGGAAGGCATCGTGCAGGAGAGAGGCCTTGATCTGAAGGAGGCCGCCATCGGACAGAAGCTGGCGCTGTGGGAAGAAGCCAAAGCTCGGCGGAAGGAACACTTCGTCGGCCCCGCGCGGCTGTGATATGCTCATCGCGCCCGCAGTCGGAGATTGGAGGTCGCAAATGACCCAGCAGAAGGAAAGCGTCGTAACGTCCCGGCGTTTCGAATCCGGGCTGACTTACGCAGAGTACGTAGGCCGCATCCAGCGCAACCGAGAGAAGTTCGATTACAACTATAGGGAGACCGTGTTGACGGACGATGACGTCGCAGCATTTCGCTCGCTTAATGCCCGCGCGGAAGGACCGGCGAAGGTCCTGGCGCTGGGAGAGGACTGGTGTCCAGACGTGTTTCGCGGCCTGCCAGTGATGGCTCGCATCGCGGAAGCCGCTGGGATGGAGATGCGCGTATTTCCCCGAGACGACAATCTCGACATCATGGGCGAATTCCTCAACCACGGCGAGAGTCAGTCGATCCCGACGTTCGTCTTCTACACCTCCGACCACCGCTACATCGCTCACTGGATCGAGCGGCCAGCGAAGGCCAACGCTGAGATGGGTGAGGTAATGAAGCGCTACGAAGGGCTGGACCGCTCCAAGCCCGAAGATGCGGCGAAGCTACGCCAAATCGCCAACGAGTTCCAGACGGGACCGATCTGGGCGAGCTGGCGCAAGGAGACAGTGCGGGAACTGCGCCAGCTTCTGGAAGAGAAGTCCGGGTGATACCAGCGCATCGGACTGACCTGAGCATCGCTGCGCTCTAGTCGCGGCGCCTCGACTGGCTTACCACACCTGATCCGCGAGTCCCCGGCCTTCGGCGATGGCTTCGCCGCCCCCTATCTGCGTCGAAGCATGGCGACTCCGGCCGAGGCGCACACGATCAGCAGCGCTCCGCTGGCAAGTGCTGCGACCAATAGCCAGGAAGACCCACCGCTACCGTCATCACCGCCCGTGCTCGGCACGGCCGCGGGCGCGACAGTCTGAGTACCCGTCGGCGATGCGGTCGGGCTGGCGCCAGCCGTCTGGGTTGGTGAGGCGCTGGCCGTGGGCGTTGCCTGCGCTGCCACGTTGATGCGTCCTCGCATTTCGGTGGTGTGGATGTTGCACCTGTATTCGAATGAGCCGGCCGAGTTAAACGTTTGAGAGAAGGTCCCGCTCGTCATACTACCGGAGTCAAACCCGCCCGCTGGGGGGCACGTTGTGAACGAAGCGTCACACTGCGTGACTGTGTGAGGGGCGCTGCCAGCCCATTGCCATGTGACGGTGTCGCCCACGCTGATGTTCGTCTCGCACACACTGCCCGAGAACGACGAGTTGCAGAAGTAGAAGTCTCCGACCTCCACATTGACTGTCGTCTGGCCGCGCGCTTCTTCATCAGTGACTAAGAGAGCGACAACACCGGCCGAGGCGATTGCTAGAGCGACTGCGGCGACAATGGCTGTTCGAAACATGGCTATCACCTCCCTGTGGTACTAGCCTCAGGTACGATGACGAGCCGCCGGCAGTTTCACCTTGGACCAGAGAAAAGCAGAGAGGCAGCCCGCCCCAGGCTGCCTCTCGTTTTTATCCCGCCTTAGGCGGGACCAGAAGGAGGTCGCCCCGAAATTGTCTTGCTTTGTTGAATATAACGCGGTAGCGGAAGAAGAAGTTAACTAACTGGTAAAGGGATTTCGCGTATACTCAATCAGAGTTTGATTGGACTCCACTAGACTAGATGCGATTTCCTTTGCCGTTGTTACGCCGGCGCCTGGCAGAATAGGTGTCGGGAAGGTGAACCTTAGTCTGGCGCCACGGTTAGCGCTAGAATGCGCGAAGAATGGCGAATAACAGCCACGCGCGTGTGCTTTATCGCGCGGGAGACGGCGACAGCGTGCAGTCAGGAGATGCGGGTGTCCTAGCGCAGGCCCTCGCGCACGGGAGCGGCCTTGTCTGGGTAGACTTAACGATCCGCTCGGAGGAGGACGCGGCGGTCCTGCGCGACGTGTTTTCGTTCCATGAGCTGACGATCGAGGACTGCGTGTCGCCGCGCGTGGACCCGGCGAGGATCGACGACTACGTTGACTATCTATTTCTGATCGTGCAGGCGCTGGGCGAATACCATCCGGAACGAGAGTTGGAGCCGATAGAAATTGACTTCTACCTGGGCTCCAACTACGTCGTCTCCTGTCATCGCGAACCAGTAGCCGCGATCGAGAAGTTTCGCGAACTCTGCATCCGCGATGAGCGCCAGCTTCGTCGCACGCCGGACTGGGTGCTGCACGGGCTCATCGACGCTGTCGTCGATGAGTATCTACCGATTGTCGATGCGGTAGATGACACAATCGACGAGCTCGAGGAACAGATTCTGCATCGGCCGGATACGGCTTTGATGCGGCAGATCCTGATCGCGAAGCGGAACGCTCTTCGAATTCGCCGCTCAGCGGTGCCCCAGCGGGATGTAATGAACCGGCTTGCGCGCGGTGAATTCCCGAAGCTGGTGCGCGAGGGGACGATGGTCTATTTTCGCGACGTTTACGACCATCTGGTGCGAGTCGACTACCTCGTAGAAGCGCTGCGAGACCTCGCGGACGGCGCGCTGAACATGTACCTCTCCGTGGTCTCGAACCGACTGAACGAGATAATGAAGGTGTTAACGGCAGTCGGCGCGGTGTTCCTGCCGGGAGCGCTCATCGCCGGGATTTACGGAACGAACTTCCCGGAAGATGAAGTGTGGCCCCCCTATAGCTCAGGGTGGGGGTTCTGGGTTGTTGTTAGTCTCATAATCGCAACCACTGTGGCGATACTAGCGTACATGCGTTACCGGCGCTGGATCTAGAGCCCGCGCCTGTCTTCGGCTTTGTCGGCCGAGACCGATGCGAACGGCACGCGGACGCCTTCTTTCACGAACGCCTCCGCCAGCCGCCGGCGTAGCTCTGCCGCGACGTCCCAGCGCGCTGAGGGCTTTGCCCGCGCCGTAACAGCGACCGTGACGCCGGTGTCGCCGACTGACTCGACGTGGCCCGGGGCGGGCGCATCTAGGATCAGTTCACGATATGGCGAGCTGCCCACCAGTTCCTTGCCGACGCGCGTAATGAGATCGTTCACGCGCGACAGGTCCTCGCCGTAGGCGACCTGCACCTTTACGTTGATGCGGGCGAAGTCTCGCGTGTAGTTGGAGACGACGTCAATGCTACCGTTCGGCACCGAATGGACGACACCGTCTTCGTCGCGGATGATGGTGCGTCTTAGTGAGATGCTCTCGACGGTACCGGTGACGCCGGCGATGCGCACGACGTCGCCCGTGCGGTACTGGTCTTCCGCCAGGAGGAAGATGCCGTTGATCGCGTCTTTGACGAGTGCCTGCGCGCCCAGCGCCAGCGCGAGGCCGGTGATGCCGAGGCCGGTGACGATCGCGGTTATGTTGACGCCGACCTCGTTCAAGATCGTGATGATACCGATGAGTAAGACGGCGACGCCGGCTGTGCGCTCCACGACGTGGATGATGGTGCTGGCGCGCTTGTGCATCTCCTCGTCGGGTGTGGAGGCGCCGCGGAGAATGGCGGCGCGCGCCACACGGGG
>WNFV01005756.1_pt1 | contig 20573 bp, 18 predicted proteins | sample 5400101 | NCBI WGS metagenome assembly WNFV01 (sample SAMN13153361, study PRJNA577476) | soil metagenome | isolation source: 115 cm soil or saprolite under grassland replicate 1 | place: USA:California | collected 2016-06-15 | reverse complement strand
CAAGAGGCGTGACGTGATGGTTAACGGTTGCACTTCTCAAAAAGCGGACCACTAGCCGAGCGGCTTCTTCATCCATGTAATGCATACCGTCGCGATTCTGAGTATTATTGAGCACTCTTGATAGATAATTCGGTTAGGCATCTAGTGTGCTGTTTCTAAAGTTCGCTGACAAAATCGGGCGACGCTATCCAGGATGTCATCAGCACTCTTGGTCCAAATGAACGGTTTTGGATTTTCGTTATGAACGTCGATGTAGTTACGAATGGTAGTCTCCAGGCTGCGAGTGCTGCGAAAGACGCCGCGGCGCAGTTGCCGTGCGGTCAACAGCCCAAACCAACGCTCCACGAGATTGATCCACGAAGCGCTGGTGGGTGTGAAATGAAGTTTGAAGCGGGGACGCTTGAGCAGCCAGCGCTGAATGGTGGCAGTCTTATGCGTGCCATAGTTGTCGAGAATGAGATGAACTTCAAACTCTGCCGGCACTTCTGCCTCGATCTTATCGAGGAACTTACGGAATTCCAGCGAACGATGCCGCCGATGAAGCTGACCGATGATCTTCCCAGTCTTAGTGTCCAGGGCGGCAAACAACGAAGTCGTGCCATGGCGCTTGTAATCATGAGCGCGGCGTTCCGCCTGGCCGGGACGCATCGGCAGAATTGGCTGCGAGCGATCCAGAGCTTGAATTTGAGATTTCTCGTCCACACACAAGACCAAAGCTTTATCTGGGGGATCAAGGTAAAGTCCCACGATATCGCGCACCTTCTCGATAAACAGCGGGTCCTGAGAAAGTTTAAAGGTCTCGCTACGATGCGGCGCCAATGCAAAAGCGCGCCACACCCGATGGACGCTCGCGTTACTCAGGCCGCAAGCCGCCGCCAGCGATCGCGTGCTCCAGTGCGTTGCGTTCTTAGGCGTGGATTCCAAGGTCATCGTCAACACTCGTTCGACTTCGGCGTCACTGAGTCGTCGCGGCGTACCAGGTCGCGGTTCATCCAACAAACCATCGAGTCTTTTGTGCAGGAAGCGAGTACGCCACTTGCCCACCGTCTGTTTAATTACTCCCAAGCGCGCCGCCACTTCCGTATTGGTGCTGCCGCTGGCGGTAGCAAGAATGATGCGGGCTCGCTGGGCCAATGCTTGGTTCGTCTTTGGTCGGCGCGCCCAACGCTCCAGCGTTTCGCGCTCCTCCCCACTCAACGTCAAATTTGGTATCGGTCGTCCTCTTCGCATCAGCTCCTCCTTTATAACTGATACGAAAATGAGCGACTATTTGTTACGCGTACTTTAGAAACAGCACACTAGCGGTTGCTACAACAAAGGAGTTTAAGTGTGAGGTCAATCTTCTTGATCGTGGCACTGATGATCGCAACGTCTTACCTGGCTAGTGGACAAAAGAGAAGCAGGGATGCGGCTTTGAACACCGATGCCAAACAAGAGGTGATGGAAGTAATGCGCCGCTATGAAGAGGCATATGGGCAAAATAATGTGGCAGCCCTTGATAGGATTCTGGCCGAGGATTTTGTTTTCACCAGCTCGCGCAGCATCGTGGTGACAAAGGCGCAAGAACTATCTGACATACGCTCAGGTGAGATGAAAACGGAGTCTGCCGGTGTTGACGAACTGCAGGTGCGTGTTCACGGGACCGCGGCCGTCGTCACCGGGCGGGCGACGTTGAAAGGGGTGTGGCACGGTCAAGATTTCAGCGGTCAGTATCGAGTGACGGCGACGTGGATAAGGGAAGCGGGGCATTGGCGATTGCTGGCCGCACATGCCAGCCGCATCCCCCAGCCATAAGTCTTGAGGCGAACGGCGATGACGAACGGCAGCAACACACAGAATGGAGGAACCTATGAAGCTCTTGCTTATGCCTTGCAGTTCTAGTTCTGGCGTCTGGCACACTGATAGGGCAGGAGAACGACAGACCACAAGCCCCCTCGACTCCTGCTGCATCGCAGAAGAGATCTGTTTACAACCCAAGCCCTGAAGAAAGAGAACTCATCCATCTCTCTGAGGAATGGATGGATGCAGCTCTTCGCAGGAAGGATGAAAAGCGACTCCGCGAGCTCATGGCTGCGGAATTCACGCTGCAAATTTGGGACGCCTCGCGCGCGCCGCAACCATTGGCATTATGGCTTGACACTCTCAAGAATCGCCTCAACAAGATTGAATTCAAGTATTCGGGACTCAATGCCCGCGTTTTTGGAGACGTGGCCGTTGTTTACTCGCGCTTCTGGTGGAAGGGAACCTTGGATGGCAAGCCCTTCACGGATTCCGGATTCCTGGCGGACGTCTGGGTCAAGAGGAACGGTAAGTGGCAGGTGGTGGCACGCCGCAGCCCCCTCAGCAACAGATTCAGGATGTTCTTGAGCTTGGCAAGAAATAAATCGGGCGGGTCATAGGACCACCTGCACCTCAAGCAGCACCTGCGCCATTGCCAACGGCGATCGGAGGCGAACCAAACCGCCTAGACTCAAACCGCCTAGACTCGCGAAGGCACCAATCTAAAATAATTCCCTATCATCAGGGATCAGCACCTACCCTCAGTCGCATCCTCTTCTGTAATCAGTCGCATCCTCTTTTGTACAGTCGCATCCTCTTCTAGAACTCACAACGAGTGTGAGTTTCAGAAGAAGATGCGAATGAGAGGGGGCAAAACGGGGTTTTTGCACAGAAGAGGATGCGAATACGTACAAGAGTGGATGCGAACGGGTTCAGAATATACAGAAGAAGATGCGAACGGTTTTTGAACTTGTCTCCCATTCGATTGACCCACTCCGCATTACCTGCGTATCCGGGAACCATGAAGAACAACAACGAGAGCCATCCATTCGAGGAGGCCGGCGAATCCGCTTGTTATCAGACGAAACCGAGTCGGACGCTACAGAAGTTCGTCGCATGCTAGGTCGCGATAGGCCGACAAGGCGCACTCGAGTCGATGCCACCAGCCTTCGGGCTTCATACCGCGGCTCCAGAAAAGGATCGGAATCGTCAAGTTCCGCACAGCGCTGCGGCGGTAATCGAGCCACAACTCGTCGAATGCATAGTCTTCCCGACCCTGCCCTAATAGACCCTCATAATAGTACTGGACTAGCGGGCGCTCGAGCTCGCGGCGTCGACTCGGATACCAATGTAGTGCCATGAGAAATGCCAGATCCCGTGCGCCGACATCAACGTGCCAAAGTTGCCAGTCGATCAGAAAGGCGGCTCCCTCGCCAGAGCGCGGAAAAAGAAAGTTCCACGTATGCGCGTCGCCATGGGTGACCGTGAGCGCCCGCTGGTCAGTAAGACGCATCCATGGTTTCAGTGATGAGCTGAAAACTCGTTCGAAGACGTTGCGGGCCTCGACGGTCAACGCATCACCAAGGGCGTCAATGAATGCCGGCAGATGTGCAGCGATATCTTGCACCATTCTTGTCAAGCTTTCCGGTGTATGGAGTTTACCGACCGCATGACCGAGCGTAGGTTCCTCCCACCATTGAGCATGGACGCGGACTAACGCATCGAGGGCGAGTTCGCAATGAGTCCGGGACGGGGGCAGTGGCCAAGGCGGATGGTCATGAGTAGCGCGGAGATCTTCGAGCACGATAGTGCCCGTATCACAGTCTTCTATCGCGGCGAGGCAGCGCACCACCGGTGGCGTTCCGATGATCGACGCAAGCTGACGGTAGAACTGTACCTCGCTGCTTCCATCACTGAATGTGGGTGGGATTAGCGGCGATTTGACCACCAAGCGTCGAGGCAGGTCAGCTTGCGCTTCAGCGGAATACGCTACCGTCAGAAAGACGAGCTTGGAGATAGTAGTCTCAATTTCGAGTTCGATGCGCACGTCGGTGACTGTGCCGCGAGGCAGTGTTCCGGCGCGGCGTAGCCAGCGCGAAAGTGTTTTGGCTGTGAGCGACAAGTCACGCATGCAGACTCTTCACCTTGGGAAGCCCCAATCAAATGGTGGGCGGCCCAACAACTTCTATCCACTTATAGCCTCTTGTGTTGCAAAACGAGAAACTATCGCATAGTACGTCGTTGCCGCGCACGTTCCTCGGGATTGTTCACTCTTCCTATTGTTGCAGGTAACCGGCACAGCGTTATTCGGGTGGTCGTAGCGATTCTTCGGGAATCAGCGGTTAGCTTAATTCGCATCCACTTCTGTACTCATTCGCATTCTCTTTTGTATATTCGCGTTCTCTTCTGAAACTCACACGAGACTTCCTGATCTTTCCCTCTTCCTTCGCTCTCATCTTCGCACGGCAGCCCAGCGACGCAACCTTCATTGCGCTAGCTCCATTCCGGTTCTCCACTTCGTTACGACCTTCCAGGTGCATCGCTGTGCGTCACCCGTGCTTCGACTCGGCAAACGGAAGGGGGAAAACGCATTTTCAACACCAATGAAATCAAATGCGAGACGACGAGAGACACCGGCAGCACGTCGCTTACTTTGCGAACCGCGAGCAACTGCGATTTATCGAGCCGCGACATTGCGACCTGCCCATAACGTTCGAGCATCCAGTCGAAGCCAACTATTGCCAAAGAGCGCAAGCGGGCATATACTCCGTCCCCTCACTTGCCCCCCTTACAAATAAGGTGAGCCAAGTTGAGATGGAGGCAGGCGATTGCGAGGGTCGCTTGCCTCCGCTTTTTTTGCTTTGGCCTTCGGGCCCCTGGTCTTTGGTCTTCGGTCTTTGATCTTTGGCAAGGAATACTTGATCCTATCAAACGCGTAAGTACCCAGAGCGAACTAAGACCAAGGACCCAAGACCAAAGACCAGGTTTGAAATGAACATCGGCATCACGGTCTATCCCACCTATGGCGGCAGTGGCATCGTCGGCTCTGAGCTGGGAAAAGAACTGGCGGCACGCGGCCACACCATCCACTTTATCTCCTCCTCTTTGCCTACCCGGCTCACAGAACTTAACGAGCGCGTGCGCTTCCATGAAGTCGAGATGATGTCGTATCCGCTGTTCGAGCATCAGCCTTATACCCTGGCGCTCGCGACCAAAATGGCGAAGGTCGCGGAAACCGAGAATCTGGATTTGCTTCACGTACACTATGCAATTCCGCATTCGATCAGCGGTATCCTCGCCCGCGAATCGCTGAAGCCAAAGCGATACCTGCCCGTGATTACCACGCTCCATGGGACAGACATCACCCTCGTGGGCGCCGATCGTTCATACCTTCCAATCACACGCTACGGTATCGTTCAGTCAGACGGCGTGACCGCAATTTCGCATTACTTGAAAGAAGCGACGAAAGAGATCTTTCAGTTTGACGAGATCGAGGTTATTCCAAACTTTATTTGTCAGACTGATTACGCGCGTCATCCGGTTGAAGATTTGCGCTCGTCGCTTGCTCCCGAGGGCGAGCCGCTGCTGGTCCACGTTTCAAACTTTCGTCCAGTGAAGCGACCGGTTGATTGCGTAGAGATACTTGCGCGCGTGTTGCAAAAAGGAGTTGCCACGCGCCTGGTGATGGTTGGAGACGGTAGCGAACGGACAAATGTCGAGCACCGGGCGCGTTGTCTTGGTGTTTACGACAAGTGCGTTTTCGTTGGTAAGCAACCAAACATCGTGGACTATCTCTCGGCCGCGGACGTTTTGCTGTTGCCGTCTGAGCAAGAGTCTTTTGGCCTTGCCGCGCTCGAAGCAATGGCCTGCGAAGTACCAGTTATTGCTTCTCGCGTTGGCGGAATCCCGGAAGTCGTTACGGATTGCGACACGGGATTTCTGAGCGAGGTGGGCGATGTCGAGAAGATGGCTGCGGATGCGGCGGGACTTCTGAGTGCTACAGGGTTGCGGCGCGAGATGGGGAAGCGGGCGCGACAGTTTGCCGTGACGCACTATCGTACCGACATTGTCATACCGCGATATATCGAGTTTTACGAACAAGTCTTGCAAAAGCCCCGGGGAAAAGTTTAGATGAAAAGAATATTCCTCATTGCCACGCTTGCTGGTCAACTCATCCTGGGACCACTTGCATCATTAGGTTTTGCGCAAGAGGCGACTTCTCAAGAGCGGCAGACGAAACCTCAAACCGGACCACAACAACCGGCGCGGCGAGGCGACGAAGACGTCGTCAGGATCACAACAAATCTGGTTCAGGTTGATGCCGTAATCGTGGACAAAAAAGGGCAGCCGGTAACGGATCTGCGCTCAGATGAAGTTCAAATTTTCGAAGATGGCCATCAACAGAAGATAACGCATTTCTCATTTGTCGCTTCAGAATCCCCGGTGACCGCGTTGACGCAGCCCGCGCCTCCAGATAAGAATGCACCGCCGCTCCCGCCGGTTAAATTGCATCCGGAGGACGTGCGCCGCACCATCGCTCTCATTGTCGACGATCTCGGCCTCTCGTTCGAAAGCACATATTACGTGCGCCGCGCGCTCAAGAAATTTGTAGAACAGCAGATGCAGCCTGGTGACCTGGTGGCGATCATACGCACCAGCGGCGGCATTGGAGCTCTGCAGCAATTCACTGCCGACAAACGACAACTCTACGCCGCCGTTGAACGCGTAAAGTGGTATGCCAGTGGCCGCTCAGCTGTAGGCGTCTTCGCGCCGCTCGGAGATAACATCGCAAATAGTGAAGAAGCACGGGCGGCTAACGAAGATTTCAATCAATTTCGTGAGGATGTTTTTGCCGTCGGTACGCTCGGCGCCGTTCGGTACGTTGTCAGGGGTATGCATGAGTTGCCGGGACGCAAGTCAATTTTGTTGATTTCTGACGGCTTCAGAATTTATAGCCGCGACGATCCGAGCCGTAATTACCGAGCTCTATCAGCCCTGCGCCATCTGATAGACGAAGCAAATCGAGCGACAGTAGTAATCTACACAATGAACGCAATAGGGTTACAGACGGTAGGACTTACAGCGGCCGATTCAACCGCTCGGATGGATTCTGCGCAACTCGAACAGCAGTTGAGCAATCGTCGCACCGCGGCTTTCGAATCGCAGGAAGGACTGGATTACCTGGCCAGGGAGACCGGCGGAATAGCCATTCGCAACAACAACGATCTCAGCGGCGGAATTCGTCGCGTGATTGAGGATCAAAAAAGCTATTACTTGATCGGCTACCGCCCTGAGGAATCTACCTTCGATGCGAAGACGGGACGACGCACGTTTCATAAATTGAGTTTGAAGGTTTCGCGGCCGGGAAAGTTCAGCGTACGAATGCGCAATGGATTCTTTGGGGTTGCTGATAACGAAGATAATGCCATCGCAGCCACGCCGAACCAACGCATGATTAACGCGCTGATTTCTCCCTTTGGCGCCGCGGGTGTGCGTTTGCGACTGACCACGTTGTTCGCGAATGACGCAAAGGCTGGTTCATACATGCGTTCGTTGCTTCACGTAAATGCAGATGATCTGACTTTTACGGATCTTCCAGGTGGCTCGCACAAAGTAGAGTTTGATGTCGTGGCCCTCACGTTTGGAGACAATGGCAACATAATCGATGAGGCGGGCCGAGCCTACAGCATGCGCATAAATGGAAATGATTATCAGCGTATTCGAAGGAACGGCTTCGTTTATTTGTTGACGGTGCCGATCAAGAAGGCCGGCGCTTACCAACTGCGAGCCGCGCTGCGCGATCACGGATCGGAACACATAGGATCCGCCAGCCAGTTTATCGAAGTACCCGACCTTAAGAAGAACCGGTTGGTTGTGTCCGGCATCCTCGTAACCGCAATAGATCCAGCTGCAGCGAAGCAGCAGTCTGCCGAGGCTGGCACCGCTGATGCTAACGAATCGCCAGGGAATCAAAACACCGAAGCGAATGAAGTGGCCAGTGCTAGAACCAGCGCTGCCACACGCCAGTTTAAGCCCGGCCAGATCTTGCGATACTCTTTCGTGATCTACAACGCGCGTTTGGTAAAAGCAACCGCTCAGCCTCCGTTAACGACGCAGGTGCGGCTAATTCGCGATGGGCAACCGATCTTTACGGGCAAAGAAACGAGTTTTACTAACACAAGCCAGCCCGACCTGAAACGGATTACATTTGGCGGTGCATTAAAATTAGGCCGTGACCTCTCGCCAGGCGAATACGTGTTGCAGGTAATAGTCATCGATCCGCTCGCTGATGAGAAACACCGAGTCGCTACGCAATGGATCGATTTTGAAGTTGTTAAATAGGTATTAGGTATCGGGTATCAGGTGGCAGGTGCCGGGCGTCAGTCGAAACCTCAAATCACCCTAATGAATTGGACTCCTCGGGTGCTTTTTAACTCCGAAACCTTAGGAGGGATTATGAAGAGTTTTCGAGAATTGAGAGTTTGGCAGAAAGCAATGGACCTCGTTGGAGGTTTATGTTCTGACTCGGGATTTTCCGAAGCAAGAAACCTATGCGCTGACGAGTAAAGTTAGGCGCGCAGTCATTTCAATTCCTTCTAATATCGCCGAAGGTAATACGAGGGAACATATCAAGGAGTACCTTCATCATCTTTCAATGGCTCAAGCTTCTTTGGCGGAAGTTGAAACGCAACTGGAGACTGCAACCCGTCTAAAATATCTGCAATCAGATCAACTGACAGAGTTATTGCTGGAAACAAGTTCTCTTGGAAAACAACTTTACGCTTTACGTAATGCTTTAATCCGAACCTGATTCGGTGCGATGCCGCTAACTGACACCCGACATCCATCACCCGATATCATGCCTGTGCGCTCCATTATCATCGGTACCGCCGGCCACATCGACCACGGAAAAAGCGCACTCGTTCAAGCCCTGACAGGAAAGGATCCCGATCGTTTACCCGAAGAAAAGCGGCGCGGCATAACCATCGATCTTGGTTTTGCCGATCTTGATCTCGGGGAGATCCGTGTCGGCTTCGTCGATGTGCCCGGTCACGAGCGTTTCGTCAAAAACATGCTTGCGGGAGTGCATGGAATCGATGCCGTGGCCCTTGTGATTGCAGCAGACGAAGGCGTGATGCCGCAAACACGAGAGCACTTCGACATTTGCCGGCTACTCGGAGTTCGACAGGGTCTGGTGGTGCTCACCAAAATAGATCTGGCTGAAGAGGACCTGCTCGCCCTGGTCCGCGCCGAGGCCGAAGAACTCGTCGCCGGTTCGTTTCTGGAAGGTGCGCCTATCATCGCCGTGAGCGCGCGCACGGGAGAGGGTTTGGAGCAATTTCGCGAGGCGCTGCGCCAAATCGCCGGCGACGTGCCGGCGCGTTCTTCGGATTTTGTGGCGCGGTTGCCAATCGATCGTGCTTTTACGATGAAAGGCTTTGGCGCAGTAGTAACCGGCACGCTCGTGTCGGGAGAGATTGCCGCGGGCGATGAGCTTGAGTTGCTTCCGGCCGGTCTTCGCGTGCGTGCTCGCGGCGTGCAAGTGCACGGGACTTCAGTTCCTCGCGCACAGTCCGGCCAGCGAACGGCGGTGAATCTGGCGGGCGTAGATACAGCCGACATCGCACGGGGAATGGTGCTGGCGCCGATAGGCCGCATACGTCCAACGCAAATCATCGACGTTCAGCTCAGCGTTTTGCCCGGCGCGCCTCGGGCCATCCGCACACGTGCCCGTCTGCGCATTCACCTGGGAGCGGCGGAAGTGCTGGCTCGCGTTAAAGTGCTCCACGTTCGCGGCGAAATTCCACCGGGCGAAACTGCCTTCGCGCAGTTGCGCTTCGAGAGCCCGGTTGTGGCCCTCCACGACGAGCGTTTCATCGTTCGCTCTTACTCACCCGCGCAGACAATTGCCGGTGGCCTGGTCTTGGATCCTCAGGCTACAAAGCATCGCGGCAGGGAAATGGCCAGGACGCATGGAAGGTTGCGCGTGCTATCTAACGGCAACCGTTCTGACAAGCTCGCAGTATTCGTTGAAGCGTCCAGTGATGCGGGACTACGACTCTCAGACATAGCGGCGCGAACGGGTTGGAACGACGAAGTGATTTCGCAAGCTGCGCTCGAGGCCCGGGGGACAACGATAGTCGAGGCCGAAGGGGTGCTTATAGCCAGGAAGAATTTCGACCGGCTCGCCCGGGCAGCAGTTGACTCAGTAAAGCTTCATCACCAGCGCGAGCCGCTCTCTCGCGGCCTGGCGCGCGAGACCTTGCGAGATCGTCATTTCGCTCATGCCGCTCCAGAAGTATTTCGCGCAATCATTGCGTATCTCGAAAAAGGCGGCACGCTTGTTACAGAAAAAGATGTCGTTCGCTTGAGCGAGCACGGAGTTGAACTATCGCCTGCGGACATCCAGCTCCGTGAAAAAATTGCAAAAGTCTATGAGAAAGCCGGACTCGCAGCGCCAACCTTCGATCAGGTACTCGTAGAGGCTGGAGTTTCAGCGGCGCAGCGAGCGCATGGAAGAAAGATTCTGCAACTACTCATCGACGATAGAACTCTGGTGCGTGTGCAAGGCGAGATGTTTTTTCATTCCACGGCGCTCGAGCGTTTGAAAAAGCTGTTGCGTCAGTACGCGGCCGAGCATGAGCCGGAGCGACTCATCGACGTTGCGAAATTTAAGGGTCTGGCGGGAGTCTCACGCAAGTACGCTATCCCCTTGCTCGAATTTCTCGATAGTCAACACATCACACGCCGCGCGGGAGACCAGCGTCTAATACTCTGAAATTTCGTAACTATCGCGCGTCGAGCCTTGCACGTCCTGCTGCACTGGATTGTCGCGCGGCATGACTTCCTGCCGTTTGGTGAAGAGATAGGAGTGGGAATGCGCACGAGCGGCCAAGCTTTGGAGTTGAGAACAAGATTCGGTAATAAAATGCGTCGTCGCGCTACTCTTGCCGGCGCGCTCGAGTCCCTTTTTCAGCGGCCTGCCGGGTCGCATTGCCAATCATCCAAAAACGGGAATTCAAAACTTGCGTTCCGCGATTTGTGGCGTTAACATGCTGGCCATAATCGGCTTTTTCCATAAACCTTCATAGCGACTCATTTACCGGAGGGTAAAATGAAGATAAAAGAGTTGTTGGCCGCGGTGTTGGGTTTAGCTTCAGCCGTTGGTGCGATCTACTTCTTCTACATATTTGTGACTTGGGAGGATCCGGGAGGCGGCCACAAGTACGGCTGGTATTCACTGGGCCTGGCTGCGGTTGCGTTCGTCTGCGGCCTAATCTACTTCCTGGGTCACGTCAATCAGGAAGAAGAGATTCACATCACGCAGTAAGCTGCGATACTCCAGGCATTCTGGGTTCGTTCGCGGTATATTTGGCTGACACCCGACAAAGCTGATTGCGCGCCACTGTAGTTGTTATAGAAACCGAATTTGACGCCGTTTGTGCACAGTAGCGGCTTCTGTTGCGCAAACGGCGCTTAGTTTGTCATAAAGATCAAAACTGTTTAGGAGAGGCGAATGTTTATAGGGTCGATGTTAATGCTTGCGCAAGTGGATACAACTTTTAACAAGCCTACTTACTTCATCCCGGTGTTCCTGGGGATGTTCATGCTTGGCGCCATTGCCTCGTTGGTGGCGGCGGTGCTCGGCTTCGCGCGCGCGCGCGCCTTTGGGCCATCGGCGAGGTGGTTTTCATTCGCCGCTGTATGCCTGCTGCTATTTCATATTCAAATCCTCGCGATCGGTTTCGGGGCTATAAGTAATTACACTGATCTGGCATTTGGTATGGTGGCGGTTTTCAATTTATTCGTTGTCCTGGGCGCTGTCTGCGCAATTCTGGGTTTTATTAGCCTGACTAACCCACGCTAGCGATTGTTCAGTAGCGGCTGCGGTAGCGGGCGGTAGAATTTTCTTGATGGGAAAGAGACTTCTAATTATCGCCGCGCTCACACTTCTTGTGAGCGCGGCCTTTTTCTTGATTGTGCGGCGGAGTAATTCGTTTCCCGGATCGAGATCAGACACTTTCGTCCGAACTCGCGGGAGTCGCTTCGTGATCGATGGTCGACCGTTTCGTTTTGTAGGCGCCAACGTTTCTGTGATGTATCGCGACGAGGATCGCGCGCGCATGCCGGAGACTCTGCGACAAGCCTCCCAGGCAGGCATTCGCGTAGTGCGGGTTTGGGCCTCAGGTGAAGGTGGCCCGGGCGAGGTCGGGCCGGTTGCCGATTTGGCGGACTGGCCGCGCACGCATCCCTTACGCTGGGCACCAGACAAATGGAATGAAGAAGCGCTTGCTCATCTTGACCACGTCATCGCGGAAGCAGCGCGCAACAAACTCCTGGTGCAACTCTGTCTGGCAAACTGGTGGCGCGATACCGGTGGCGTCACACAGTATCTTCGCTGGGCCGGCATCACTGATGCCGCCGATGAGAAGTTTCGGTTTGGCATCAACACGGAACGCGCGATGCTTTTTTACACAAATGAGCAGACACGGCGTCTTTATCGTGAGCATCTGGAGAAACTTGCCACGCGGCGTAACACCGTAACTGGAACGCTCTATCGCGACGATCCAAACATTTTTGGCTGGGAGCTGATGAATGAAGCTCAGGCGGTAACGAGCCGCTGGTCGGAACGCCGCGCGTGGATTGCGGAGATGAGCACTTATCTAAAATCGCTCGATCCCAACCACATCATCGCTCCCGGTGATTGGGGTTATCGCACAGCCGCGGAAAGGCGCGAGTGGCTGGCTGATCATCAATTGCCGAATATCGACTACTGCGACGTGCACAGTTATCCCCGTGACGACGGCGACAGTTTTGTTGATTCGCCCCGCGCGCTGGGCGAGTTCATTGAAAACCGAGCAGCCGCAACGTTTTCACTGAAGAAGCCACTTGTGTTCGGGGAATTCGGGATGGGGGTAGAAGGCTACAACGGTTTTTCGCAAGTGGAGTGGTATCGCGCTTTTCTCGAAAGCAATGTTCGGGCCGGCTCTGGCGGCGCGATGTTTTGGATTCTAACGCCTGATCCCGCTCGCGGTTACGGCATAACCTACACCACGGATCGCGACAAGGAAGTGCTCGGTGAAATTACGCGCGCTTCGCAAATGTTTACCTCGCTCTCCGAAGCTGATCCGCCCGCACGATTACTCGACGCTTCAAGACACCTGGTACCGCGACAGTTTGCCTGGTCGCGTTCAGCCGATGATCCGGCAACGTTGCCGCAGGTTATCGTCCGGGAAGACAAGTCCATTCTCTATCGCTTCAAGCCGCAGATGGCGGCAAGCGAGCGATTCGAGAAGGTGGGCGGCGGCCCGGGATACATTTGGGGATTCGGAGTCGGACATCTTGAGTACACGGTCCCGGCTCGCGAGGATCGTCGCCGCGTGAGCCACTTGATTGTTCGGGCGCACATTCAGCCGGTGCTTCCCATTGATGCGAAACCGGAGAACATCAAGACGCGGGCCACGCTTTTTGTGAATGGGCAGGACTGTGGCTCGCGGCTAATCTCGGTCGAACCCGCTGGTCAGCCACTAATTCAGGAATGGCGCGCCGATGCGTTGTTAGTCAGGCTTCGCGCGATGCGCGGCCGACCGATCAGTATTCGCTTCGCCGTCACTCCCGGATTTGATTGGCTCTACGGTGTGAACATCTCAAGCTGGCCGGAAGGCTACGAGTCGCACGATGCGAAGCCCGTAGAGGTAGAAGTGAGGCGGTAGCTTTTGCCAGGCCTTCGGAACAGGTTTAAAGAGTTCTTGCATCGTCTAGTAGGAGTGGCGGGAAGCTATAGTCTGGACTATGCTTGTGAGGTGGCAATATCGTGCGGGCATGTCGACCGTACTGCGAATTGGACCTTATAGGTTCTTCTTCTACGCAGGTGATCGAAACGAACCGCAACACGTTCACGTTGAACGCGATAATAACCTGGCGAAGTTTTGGCTTGATCCCGTGAGATTGCAAACGAGCGGAGGTTTTACTAGAACCGATATTAGTCGTATCCAGAAACTCGTTGAAGTCAACAGAGAAATTCTGTCGCGGAGTTGGAATGAGTTCTTTAACCTCTGATGTTAGAGCACTGAACGTTGTTATCACAGCTGACAGTTTAACGGTCGACTTGAACGACGGCCGTTCGATCTCGGTCCCTCTTGCGTGGTACCCAAGGCTTTTGCACGGCACTCCTGAAGAGCGTAATAACTGGCGGCCAATAGGAAATAGCGAGGGCATCCACTGGCCCGAACTGGATGAGGACATCAGCATTGAGAACTTGTTGTTGGGAAAACCTTCCGGTGAAAGCCAGGATTCGTTTAAGAAATGGTTGAAAGAACGAGCCGCAGTACCTCCCAGTCCTGCCTAGGATTAAAGGTGCCATAGAGCAATATCGTAGGAAGTAGACATGGCCAAGCTCGAAACGGCACTCAGTCTCGAACAGATGCTAGAGGGCATGCGCCAGCTTAGTGATCAAGAAAAACGGGCGCTGACTGCAATGGTCTTGTCAGACGTGAGATTGGAAGTATTCGTAGAAGAGTTAGACGATAACCTGACGTGTGAGCGAGCGGCAAGCGAGGGACCGCCGCAGCCGTTTAGTCCTAACGAATTGACTGAGCATGAACTATGAGCTATCGCGCTCCCCGCAGGCACTTCGGCAATTGCGACATCTGCACAGAACCCATCCAAGAATAATTCTCTTAATCATCGCCGCCGTAACCGCCCTTTCAGCTAACCAACGTCCTTTGGGTGCAACAAAACTCGTGAACCGACCGGAATGGAGAATCAGAGTGATTGACTATCGCATCCTTTATCGAATCGACGATAAGAACAGAACTTGACCATTGCTTCTGTTTCCTATCGCCGCGACGTTTACAGATAGCGGGTTGAAGGGCAGTGGACATGCCAATAACAAGCATTGTTATTACAGATAACAGTCTGACGATGGACTTGAAAGACAGCCGTTCGATCTCGGTCCCTCTTGCGTGGTACCCGAGGCTTTTGCATGGCACTTCTGAAGAGCGTAACAAGGAGATTGGAAATAGTGAGGGCATCTACTGAACCGAACTGGATGAAGATATCAGCGTTGAGAACTTGTTGTTGGGAAAACCTTCCGGCGAGAGCCAGGATTCGTTCAAGAAATGGCTGAAAAAACGAGCTGCAGTACCTTCCAGTCCTGCCTAGCATAAAAACCTGTCAGACCAATATGACCTGCCATGGGTAAGGCTGTTGTAGTTAGCGAGTTCCGCCTTTTAAATGCCGGTCGAGAAAATCCGCACTCGCACGGTAAGCTCTCAACCAATCCTCATGCCGCAGAAAATCGTGTATCTCGTCCGGAAAGATCAACTGCTCAAACTTCACGCCCTGATTTCTGAGTGCCTCTACCAAATGCACTGTTTCGCTAAACGGCACGTTGCGATCGTCGTCGCCGTGAATCAAGAGCACCGGCGAACGCCACGTCTTGATCGAAGAGAGAGGTGACGATTCAAACGCCAGCCTCGCTGCTTCAGGCTTGGCCAGCGGATCATAGGCAGGGACGAAGTTGCGCACCACGATATTCCAATCATGAACTCCGTGCATGTCTACGCCGGCCGCGAAAAGATCGGAGGCTCGCGACAACCCCATTGCTGTCAAGTAGCCGCCGTATGAACCGCCCCACAGTCCAATTCGTTTAGCATCGACATCCGGACGATTGCGCATATAGATTCCGGCGCCCATTACATCGTTGAATTCGCTGCCGCCCGTCGCTCCGTAATTCAGAGCTTCGCGAAACTCCATGCCGTAGCCAATTCCGCTGCGGTAGTTTACAGACAACACGATGTAGCCATGATTGGCGAGATACTGATTCATCGCATAAGCGTTGCGGTAGTAGTACATATAATGCCAACCCAGCAGCATCTGCCGTCGCGAGCCGCCATGAAAAAACAGAATCGCCGGATGGCGCTTAGTCTTGTCGAGGTTCGCGGGCAGAAACAGTTGGCCATGAATTTTCATGCCGTCGGCACTATCGAAAATCACTTGCTGCGGTTCCACCAACGCATTTTCCGGAAACTCAGAGGGAATCGTGTCGGGCGCGAGGTCGCGTGTACTTTGGGCGCCCACCTGAATCGCAGCACGACCGGGACGTTTTCCGTCTGAGTGGAAGAAGGCAATTGCCTTCCCATCGCTGGTTGCAACCGGCGACCACTCGATTCCGCTACCTAATATCGCCGCGGTTACTGCCGTCGCCTGCTTTCCTCCTGCTGTGGGTACGCGCCAGAGGTATCGACGATCAATATCGGTTTGATTCGAAGAATAGATAATCTCTTTTCTATCTGCGCTGGCGGTCACATGCTCAACCTCGAACTCTCCAGGCGTAAGGAGAGTCGCTTTGTTCAAGTCGCCCGACGAAGAAACCGAATAGAGGTGTGTCCAGCCGTCTTTTTCCCAGGGAAAAACGATTCGATTATCTGCCGACCAGACAAGTTGATCGTCGGCAACAATATTTCTGAACACGCTGCCCTTGCCCTTGTCTGCGTTCCATATTTCACGTCCTACTCCCGTGTCAGCATTGGCAACGCGAATTGACCATGGCTCGCCGCTACGCTTGGGCGCAAACGCCGCTGCCTCGCGCGAAGCAGGAATACGGATGAATGCCACTTGTTTACTGTCACGTGACCAAACGGGCTCGCTATCGCGATCCACGCTCGCGTCGAGATAACGCACAGTTTTCCCCGCTAGATCGTAGATGCCAACGAAGCTGTGGTCTCCTCGGCCATTGATGAAGGCTAACTTCGAACCGTCGGGTGACCAGCGAATAGAATCGGGTCGCCCTTTTGACTGAACGAGCGCAGCAGGCTTCTCACTGCCGTCAATCCTGGCCGACCAAATCTCTCGCTTGGAAATGTAAGCGAGGACGTAGCCTTTCGGTGAGACTGCGGCTGAGTGTCCCTCAGCTAATTGACGCGGTGGCTTGCCGTCGAGCGCCACGATCCACAGCAGTTGTTTTGGTTCCTCCGGAGCGCTACGTGGATTTGGGCTCTCTCCAAAGTTGTCGAGATCTCCGCCGCGCGTGAAAACAATTGCCTTGCCGTCTGCCGTCCAAACCAGCTCGCCAAGTTCCTCACCATCGTCCTCGGTGTAGGAGGTCAATTGTTTACCAATGTATCCCGGTGGACTCGCTACCCAGACATTTCGCACGCCCTTCGCAATCTGCACCCAGGCGATGCTGCCGCCGACCGGAGCAGCAACGAGGGTCGAAGGAAAGGGCGGGCTCATCACTTGTTCAAGGGTGAACTGCCTTTGGGCTTGAGCGAGCGAGAAGGCGACCAGGGAGCAAAGAAAAACTGTCGCGATGATTAGTCTTTTCAAAACTGAACCTCCTGTTTTTTCAGAAGAGCTGGACGGAAGGTGGAGATTATATTGAAGCGAGCAAGGTACACCAGCGTTTAGTCGTTACCAGACGCGTCAAGCACATAGACGGACGCGGAAGGCACGTTGCCAAGTGAAATCGTAAACGTGGGAGTGGCTGACTGCTCGAGCGCCGCAAGGACCACCTCATTGCTAAAATAGCGGCGGCCACGGGCGTCGATCACAAAGTCTCCCTCGCGTAGTTGCTGTAAAGCGTTTGGATCGGAAAGCTGGACGCAAACCAGATCGGGTTGGTTGGCACGTTGCGCGTAATAAGAGGCGAGTCCCGGAGTTTCGCTGGCGACTTTCGCGCCGGGTGCGGCGCGGCTGGCGATCTCAATCATCACATCGCGAATGCTGGCATCGTAGAACTCATCGTGTGGAAAGTAGTAACCCCGTTTGGCTTCGCCGCCTCCGAGAATGTTCGTGTAGAGCCTGAAATGTGGTGCAGCTTTCACGGACGTGATGACCGACGCCGCGGGCACGTAAACTTTGGGCCATTCTGTAACGAGCAACTTAGAGAGTTGTTGCCCAAACCAGCGACCGGCAGCTTGCACTCCGATGGCTGAGGTGACGAGCACCGCCGGCAGTATGCTGGTAAAGTAACGAGTAAACTTACCGCCGCCCCAAGAGAAAGTCATCATCCATAAAAACATCCACACGATAAGAAAATAACGTCCATCTCCAAGCTTGCGACGAAACAGCAGCGGCAAGCCCACCAGGAAACCGGCAACGGTTAATAAGGGCAGTTTGACCGCAAGGAAGACATGGTAAAAGTACCAGGGTATTCCCTGTAGCCAGTCAGTAAATCGATGCGAATAGATCTTCCCCATGAACTCATAACCATCGTGACCGATAAGCTTCTGACCTGCGAACTGAGAGATCTGGTGCCACGTGGCGGGGAATAGAATGGTTGGACTCAAGATCAACAATACGATCCCCATAAGCGTGTAGAATTTGAGCAACCGTATTTTTCCCAGCCGCCAACGGGTTTCAGACAGTCCCTGAAACATGTAGTAGTAGCAAGCACTCACGGCCAACAGCTGAGGTAAATATTTTGACGCCAGCATAGCGCCAAAGGCAGCGGCGGATGCCCAATAGAATTTTTCGGGGCGTCGGTGCGGCTGGCTTTCGGCGACGCGCTGACCGTAGAGCCAGAAAAGGTTTGCCAGAAGAAAAAAGAACACCAGAAAAGTATCTTCTTTGGCTATTCGATTAAAACCGATACTGCCTGGATCAAACGTCCACAAAGCCGCTGCAACCAATCCTACTTCAGTGCCGAACAGCTCGGCTGCCAACAGATAAATTAGAATGGCCGTGAGAGCCCCAAACATAGCGCTCGGTAAACGCAATGCCGTTTCGGGCGAGATTTGGTGGCGGCCGCCAAGCCAGGAAACGCTGTTCCATTTGTCTGCGAAGACGAGGCTGCCGGTTTGCAATGCCTTCATCAGCAGCGGGTGCTCACTGTTAGCCGACGTCAACCCGTGCTCGCGATAGTCTGCGACGGCCTGAAGTTTGTTCAGTTCGTCTTCGCTCAAGCCTTCAGAGCTGAGGTTCGCCATCCTTAAGCCAAAACCGACCAACACCAGCGCTGCGAGACTAGCAACCAGCAAGCTTTTGCTTAATGATTTGCTTAATGAGACGAGGCTCCGGCCCGCGAAAAGGTCCGGTCTGAGGCCCGCTGTAACGATTGCATCAACTCTACTGGCCAAGGTTCTTAGTCCTTCAGTCTTATCTATTCCCACAAGTTACCCGATTCTGGTTGGACAAAGGCGTCCGACAAAAGGGGCAAGCGTAGCGCGATTCAAATATTGGCGCAACCGCGGGCCAGAAACTGGGGTCAACGGCGCTGAAGGCTTGCAATTCAGCGAAAAATCGGCGAACATTCGCGACGTTTTGTGACCCTTGATTAGCAGTGGCTGGCGGCTTTCAACCTGACCCGCGGTCGATTCGATCAATCGAATAGTTTGCAAACTTCTTTTTAGTCCGGAAATTTATTGTCCACCGCGCAAGTCTTGCGTGATCGTCTAAATCTGGAGAGATAACGTCATGGCTGAAATCCAGGAGAACCTTGAAGCGGGAAGCTCCGCGCAACCCTTCCGCATAGATCAAAAGCTTCATCAAATACTTTACAAAGCAGAAGCGGCCCCCAAGCTTGAACCAATGCCGGAGGAAGTTCTACCGGAACCGGTTTATCCACAGAAACCCGATCCGGTGCCGATGACCCGCAAGGAATATCAGAAGTTCAACGCCATTCGGACCTGGAAGAGTTGGGGTTCTCCTTATTTTAAGTCGCGCTGGCACAGCGCCGAGTTGCGTCCGATCATTCCTTATCTGTTCACCGAATGGAAATGCAATCTTGATTGCCACTATTGCTGGTCTTACAACAATGCCGTGAAGGGAATGACTGAGGACGTCGCCAAGCGTTCCATCGATTGGCTTCATTCGATTGGCGCGCGCGTACTCGCGCTGATGGGTGGCGAGCCACTGCTGCGGCCCAAGTTTATCCACAAGATTGTCGATTACAGCGCTAAGCGAGACATCTTCGTCTACCTGCCGACCAACGGCCGCTTGATGAAGCCTGATGTAATCGATCGTCTCGGCGACGCGGGCATCGCGACTTTTAATCTGGCGGTTGATTCGGTTAAGGAACGCAAGTCTCTGCCGAAAGCGCTGGACCCCATTCGCCCTTACTTCGATTACCTCGTAAAGCGCCAGCATCATTACGGCTACTCAGTCATGTTTAATATCAACATCTGCCATAACAATATGGACGATGTGAAAGAGTTGACCGAGATTGCTCACGATAACGGCATCGCCACGGACTATCACGTGAACGAAACGCCGATGATGGAGCAGACCCACTTCAAACACCTTAACGAGAATCAAACTTATCTGACGCCCGACGACTGGCCGAAGGTTGATGCTCTGCTCGATTACTTGCAGGACCTGCGGGTCAACCATGGCTATAAGATGGCGAATCCGACCCAGCACATGGAAGACATGAAACTGCTCATGCGCGGGCAGGTTCCACCCTGGCAGTGCCGCGCTGGACAGAATTCACTGATCATTCGCACGGATGGTTCGCTGGCGCCGTGTTTCCCGATGTATTCTGCCACCCACGATTGGGGCACCGTCGGCAATCACAAGTTCGATGTTAAGCAATTGGACGAGATGAAAGTGGAATGTACGAAGCACTGTCTTTCAACTTGCAACTACATCCTCGGCTATTGCTACGACAACATGCGCGTCATCAGTTGGGGACTCAAGCAGGCGCTGCATGGATTTAAGGGAGCGAGTAACGGTTTCTAAACTTTACTGAGCACAGCCGGCGCAAAGGAAAACCGGAGTCAGTAATGCTGGCTCCGGTTTTCTATTGTGGCGGTAGCACGCCTAGCAAACAGCAAACGGTAAACAGTAAACAG
>WNFV01003346.1_pt1 | contig 20574 bp, 21 predicted proteins | sample 5400101 | NCBI WGS metagenome assembly WNFV01 (sample SAMN13153361, study PRJNA577476) | soil metagenome | isolation source: 115 cm soil or saprolite under grassland replicate 1 | place: USA:California | collected 2016-06-15 | reverse complement strand
GCGTCTTCAACCACACCTCGTCAGACAGTCGCTACTTCGACAAGTACAGCCGCTATCCCGACGTCGTCGGCGCTTGCGAATCTCCGAGCTCGCCCTTTCGCGACTGGTACGAGATCACCGGCAGCGACGTTCCGTGCCGGACGTACTCCGGATTCGCGGGGCTCGACACGCTCCCCACGCTGAACGAGTCGAATCCCGCCGTTCGAGACTTCGTCTACAGCGTCGCGCGGCGCTGGACCCCGGACGGCTGGCGGCTCGATGCGGCGCAGGAGCTGAGCCACCGCTGGTGGCAGGACTTCCGTCGCAACGTCAAGGGATATGCACCCGATGCGTCGCTGATCGGCGAGGATACCGCCGGTCCCGTCGACGCCACGCCGTATCTCATGGGCACGGAGCTCGACGGCGTCATGAGCTACCGCTTCCGGCAGGCGGCGATCGGGTTCGCGCGCACGACGCCGTTCTCCGACTCCAGCGGGACGATTCGCCCGCTGACGGGGACGCAGCTCGACCACTCGCTGAAGGCGATCCTCGCGGACTATCCGCGCGCTGCCGCGGCGGTCTCCTTCAACCTCGTCGACTCGCACGACACAAACCGCGTGCGGTTCGCGCTGGACGACGACGCCGGCCTCCAGCAGCTCGTCGCGCTGCTGCAGTTCACGAGCTTCGGCGCGCCGATGCTCTACTACGGCGACGAAACGGGGTTCTACGTGCCGGGCAAGAACGGCTTCGGTGATCCCTACAACCGCGCTTCCTATCCGTGGGCGGACCAGGGTGGTACGCCGAGCGCGCAGATGATCGACTACTACTCGCAGCTCGCGCGCCTGCGCCACAAGTTGCCGGCGCTGCGGACGGGCTCCTTCATCACGCTATCGGCAAGCGGGAACGTGTGTGCGTTCGCGCGGGTCACGCCGCCGGACAAGCCGGTGCTCGTCGTGCTCAACAAGGGCGCTTCGGCGGCGATGGCGAACGTCCCGCTGCGCGGTCTGTATCCGTCCGGCACGGCGCTGGAGGATCTGCTCACCGGTGCTGTTTTTAGCGCGACCAGTGTGAACCTTCCCGCCCGCGGAGGTGTAGTTCTGGTCGGGCAATGATTGAGTCCCTCCTGGCAGCCGTCGCCCTCCAGCGGATCGCGTTCTGGAGCGACCGCGCCGGCGATCCCGACGTCTTCACGATGGCGGTGGACGGCAGCGGCGTGAGCAACCTCGGAACGCGCGACTGGGGCGACAAGCGCGCATCGTGGTCGCCCGACGGTACGCGCATCGCGTACGACAGCTGGCATGCGGGCGTCGAGGAATTCGACATCTGGACGATGAACGCTGACGGCAGCGGCAAGCGGCGCGTGACGACGAGCCCGCTGCGCGACACCATGCCGGCCTGGTCTCCGACGGGAGACTGGATCGCATTCACGCGCAAGCGCGCACGCTCGTCGGCCGAGGATGTCTGGCTCATTCGCCCGGACGGGACCGGTGAGCGCCTCTACGCGCGCGGCGGCGCGGGCGGGGCCTGGTCACCGGACGGACGGCGTCTCGTCTATTCGCGCGGCGGGGAGCTCTACATGGGATCGAGGCGGCTGACGCGCACACGCGCGTACGAAGCGGCGAGCGCCGGCGCGTGGTCGCCGGACGGGCGCAGGATCCTGTACACCCGCTGGCCCGTCGGCGCCTTCGGCGACATCTACGTGCTCGATCTCCGCACCGGCAAGTCGCGCCGCCTGACCAAAGCGAGGGCGGACGACACCGACGCGTCGTGGTCGCCAGACGGCAAGCGGATCGTCTTCGACTCCACCCGCGACGGGAACCGCGAGGTCTACGTCATGAACGCCGACGGTTCCGGACTGCGCAACGTCAGCCGGAATCCCGCGGACGACTGGGCCGACACCTGGCGCTGAGGGAACTCTCGCCGCCGGAGCGGTGTATGAACGTCGGTGGTGGGCCGACCACTCGACGAATCAGACCTCATCCAGCGCGCGCAGCGCGGTGACACACACGCCTACGAGGAGCTCGTGCACGCATACCAGGGCATCGCTTTCCGGACCGCCTACGTGATCGCTCGCGACGCGAGCGACGCGGAGGACGCGGCGCAGGACGGGTTCGTCAAGGCGTGGCGTGCGCTCGGGCGCTTTCGCAAGGGCGCGCCGTTCCGGCCCTGGCTGCTGAGCATCGTCGCCAACGAGGCGCGCAACCGGCGCCGCTCGGCGGGGCGGCGCGCGAACCTGACGCTGCGCGCGGCGACCGAGGAGCCCTCGGGGGACGCGGCCCCGTCCCCCGAGGCGGCACTGCTCTCCGCGGAGCAGCGGGCGACGCTGATCGCCGCGGTGAACGAGCTGTCCGACGAGCAGCGCGAGGTCGTGTCGCTGCGCTACTTCCTCGGGCTGTCGGAGCACGAGGTTGCGGAGACGCTCGGCGTGCCGCAGGGAACAGTCAAGTCGCGCACGGCCCGTGCGCTCGAGCGGCTGAGGGAGTCCTATGACTGAGCTCGAACGCGCGCTCGTCGCGCTCGGGGGCGAGCTCGACTTCCCGGCGGTGCCGGATCTGACGTCGCGGGTGCGCGAGCGGCTGCAGCGGCGGCGCTGGGTGCGGCCTGTCGTGTTCGCGGTTGCCCTCGGCGCGCTCGCCGTGGGCGTCGCCATGGCGGTGCCGCCGGCGCGGAGCGCGATCCTGAAGTTCTTCCACATCGGCGCCGCGACGGTCGAGCGCGTCGAGACGCTGCCGCCCGCGCAGCACCGGCCGCTGACGGCGGGCCTCGGGCCGGCGCTGACGCGGTCGGCCGCCGAGTCGCGCTCGCAGGTCGAGCTGAAGCTGCCGAAGGTCGCAGCGCCGACGCGCTATTACGCGCAGCCGGGGATGATCTCGACGCTCATCCGTGTCGACGGCAAGTCCGTCCTGCTCACGGAGCTGAAGGGCGACCAGATGGGGCTCTTCAAGAAGTTCGCCGCTCCCGCCACAAAAGTGGAGCCGGTCCGGCTCGGCGAGTTCGGGCTCTGGATCCACGGCGGCCCGCACGTCCTCATGTGGCAGGTCAACTTCGGCCAGATCCACGAGGTCAAGACACGGCTCGCCGGCGATGTCCTGCTCTGGCTGAGCCAGGACACGACCTACCGGCTCGAAGGCCCGCTGGACAGGGAACGGATGCTGGAAATCGCGCGTCAGATCACCCGGTAAGGGGAGAACCGCATGCCCGCTTCATCCGAAGTAAGAAATGTGATGACTGCGGCAGATACGGAGATCCGAGACGAGACTGAGCTGGTCGTCGTTTGGCGCGCCGAGCAGCTCGAGCTGGCGGGCTACGGCGCCCCCGCGGCGGCCGAGCTGGCCGCCCGGCTGGACGTCGACCTGCACGTCGCGGTCGGGCTGCTCACCCAGGGCTGTTCGGCCGAGTTGGCGCTGAAGATCCTGCTCTAACAGGCAGGCTCCGCGTCCTCCGGGCAGAATCTCTTGCCCGGTGACCTTCCTCGCCAGCATTCCCTCGCCGCACGACAGCACGGTCGACCTCGGGCCGTTCGCGATCCACCTCTACGGCGTCATGCTGCTGTTGGCGATCGCCTCCTGTGTTGCGCTGACCGGCTACCGCTGGGTGCGCTGGGGCGGCGACTGGGATCTCGTCTTCCGCGTGGCGGTGTGGGGTGTGGCGTTCGGGATCGTCGGCGCGCGCGCGTACCACGACATCACGAGCTGGAACGAGGTCAAGGACATAGACGCCTGGTGGGCGCCGTTCGCCGTCTGGAAGGGCGGGCTCGGTGTCTGGGGTGGGATCCTCTTCGGCGTGCTCGCGGGCGCGTGGATCGTCCGGCGCTCGGGTCAGAGCGTGCGGCTCTTCATGGACGCCGTCGCGCCGGGGCTGCTGCTGGCGCAGGGGATCGGGCGCTGGGGCAACTGGTTCAACCAGGAGCTGTTCGGCAAGCCGACCGACCTCCCGTGGGGGCTCGAGATCGACGAGGCGCACCGGGGCAGCTACATCCAGTACGACACCTTCCAGCCGACCTTCCTGTACGAGTTCGTCTACGACAGCGTGGGCGTGATCATCCTGTTGCTGGTGGACAAGTACTTCCGGATCCGCCGGCCGGCGCTCTTCGCGCTCTACGTCTCGTACTACTGCTTCGGACGCTTCTTCGAGGAGCTGCTGCGGATCGATCCGGCGCACGAGTACCTCGGCCTGCGGCTGAACGCGTACGTCTCGATCGTCGTCTTCGTGCTGTCGACGGCGTTCTTCATCTGGTGGCAGTTCATCCGCCCGCCGAGCGGAGAGCAGCGGCCGCGCGCCAGCCGGACCGTGCCCCAAGGGCCTGCCATGGCGGTGCCGAAGGGCCGCGTCCGCTCCGGCCGTTAGCGTCCCGAAGATGATCGTGCGCGAGCTCGAGCTGGACCTCGACGCCTTCGAGGGCCCCTTCGACCTGCTGCTGACGCTGATCCTCAAGGAGGAGCTCGACCTGGCGGACGTGGATGTGGCGGGCATCGTCGTCCGCTTCGTCGAGCGGCTGGCGGAGCGGGAGGCGCTGGATCTGGACGCCTGCGGCGAGTTCCTGGTTCTCGTCGCCGCTCTGCTGGAGCTGAAGGCCCGCGGGCTGTTCGAGGACGAGGCGGCGGAGCTGGCGGAGCTCGAGCCCGAGGAGGCGGCGGAGGAGCTGGCGCGGCGGCTGGCCGAGTACCGGCGGATGAAGGAGGCGGCCGGCTGGCTGGCCGAGCGGCTGGCGGCCGAGCGCGACCGTTTCTTCCGCGTCGGGCCGGCGCCGTTGGCACCGCAGCCGGAGCGGCGGCTCGCGCCGCAGGAGCCGGAGTCCCTGGCGAAGGTGTTGCGGCTGCTCGCGGCGGAGCCTCCTGCCGTGTCTTTGAATCACATGGCGTTGCGGTTCCCGCCGGTGGCGCAGTTCCTGGAGCGCTTCCGCGCGTTGCTGCGCCGCCGTTCGCGCTTCGACTTCGACGCCGAGCTCGACGGCCTCTCGCGCGTCGAGCAAGCGGTTGCGTTTCTGGCGTTGCTGGAGCTCCGGCGCGCCGACGAGATCTCGATCAGCCAGGCGGCGCCGTTCGCCCCGATCCGTGTGGCTAGGGTTGGGGAGGAGAGCGCCACCGCAGACGAAAGGACCCCCGCGTGGAACGTCCGCTCCGCCTAGTCACCGCCAATCCGCTCGACCAGCTCGCCCGCACGCTCGAGGCGCTGCTGGTGGTCGCGAGTGCGCCGCTGCCCGTGGAGGAGCTCGTCGCGGCGGCGGACGACGACGGCGAGCGCGTGGAGACGGCTCTGGGGCTGCTGTCCGAGCGCTACCGCGAGGGCCGCAGCGGGATTGTGCTGGAGCAGGTCGCGGGCGGCTGGGCCTTCCGCGCCTCGCGTGACGCGGCCGAGGCGTGCGGGCGGCTGTTCGAACGTCCGGTGCAGCGCGGGCTGTCGCAGGCAGCGCTCGAGACGGTGGCGATCGTCGCGTACCTCGGGCCGTGCACGCGGCCGGAGATCGCACGCATTCGCGGCGTCGCGGCCGATTCGGCCGTGGCCGGTTTGGTCGAGCGCGGGCTGATCAGCGAGGCGGGGCGTGATGATGGCGTCGGCGGCGCGGTCAAGTACCGCACGACGCCGATGTTCGAGCGCGTCTTCGGGCTCGAGTCGCTGTCGCAGCTGCCGCGGCTGGACGATCTCGCGGGCGACGTGGACGAGCTCCGCGAGCGCCTGCACGCCGTCGCCGAGCAGCGCAGCGCCTAGCAGCCGGCTCCTGACTCCACGGCTCGGCCGGCCGGTCGCGGCACGTCCCAAATTCCAGGGTCTGACCCTGCTTGTGACGAAGGCGTGACTATTCGTCCACAGCCGGGCCGGCCGTCGCGACACGTCCCAAATTCCAGGGTCTGACCCTGGTTGTGACGACTCTGTGCCAATGAATCCACAGCGCTGCGACGGTGCGGCTCCCGGGCGCGTCGTAGTGTGCGGCGCGAGATGAGTGCTCGGATTCTCGTCGCGCTGGTCGCGGCGATCGTCGCGATCGCGTTCGCCGACTCGTCGATCGTCGTCCTCGGGCTGCCGCAGCTCTACACGCGCTTCGAGACCTCGATCACCGGCGTCTCGTGGGTCGTGACGTCGTACAACGCGGCCGTCGCGGTCACGGCGCTCGCGCTCGTCTTCCTCGTGCATCGCTTCCGGCCGCGCTTCGTGTTCGGCGCGGGAGTCCTGCTCTTTCTTGCCGCGACGGTTGCCTGCGCGGCCGCGCAGAGCCTCTGGTTCCTCATCGCCGCGCGGTCGGTTCAGGGCGCGGGCGCGGGGCTGCTGCTGGCCGGCGCGTTGCCGCTGGCTTCGGCCCAGGTGTGGACGCTCGCCGGCACGTTCGGCGCGGCACTCGGCCCGGCGCTCGGCGGTGTCCTGACGCAGCTGTTCGACTGGCGGGCGATCTTCGTCGCGCAGGCGCCGGTTGCGGCCGCCGGGCTGTTCGCCGTCTTCCGGAGCAAGGACGAGACCACCGCCAACGAGGGTTGGCGCCCGTCACTCGCGCGCACGCTGCCCGCGAACGCGTGCATCGGCCTCGTCTTCGGTGCGCTCGTCGGCGCCCTCTTCCTCGCCGTGCTGCTCGTGATCGTCGTCTGGCAGTACTCGCCGATCGGCGGCGCGTTGATCGTCAGCGTCTTGCCCGTCGCCGCGCTGGCGGCGCGACCGCTCGCGCGGCGGCTGCCTCGGCTCGCCGCGATCTCCGGCGGCGCAGCGCTGCTTGCCGCCGGTCTCGCCGCGCTGGCGCTGCTGCCGTCGGCCAGCGTCGTGATCGCGATGTGCGCGCTCGCCTTGTGCGGCGCGGGCCTCGGCCTGACCGTTCCGGGACTCTCGAATGCGGCGCTGGATCCCGACGCGGGCCTGACGCGCAGCGGGACGCTGACGATCGGCGTGCGTCACCTCGGACTTGTCGCCGCGATCGCGTCGATCGCGCCGCTGCTGGCGTCCGACCTGCCGCCGGCCGGCGACCGTGCTCAGCTGAAGGCCACGCAAGTGCTGCTCGACGCGCCGATCGGCATCACCGACAAGGTGCCGATCGCGGTCGACCTGCGCTCGGCGTTCGAGAAGGCGAAGGACGGGGAGATCCCGAACCTCGCCGAGCCGTTCGACGCGCGTGGCGCACGCACCGACTCGAAGCTTCGGGCAGCGCGCGACGACCTCGTCGCGGCGATCGAAGAGTCGATCACGCGTGCTTTCCGGCCCGACTTCTTCCTTGCAGCGGCTTTCGGCGCGGCCGCGGCGCTGCTGGCGGCGCTCGTGCGGCGGAGGGTGGTCACGTGAGAGTGCTCGCTGCGCTGTTCGTCGCCGCCGCGGTGTTGGTTGGCGTCGAGTTCGCCAAAGGTGCGGCGCACACGGGCGATGTGCACGTGGCCAACCCGTGCCAGGCACGGACATTTCAAGGCGATGTCGTGCAGCGCGTTGTTCTGGCCGGGCTCGACCACGCCGCGTGCCGGTTGCACACGTCGCGTGAGGCTTTGGTGCTCTCTCTCGGAACGACGTCGAAGCGGAAGGAGGCGGCGCTGCGGGCCGGCCTGCTCCGCGCCGTCGACGAGGCCGAACAGCGCGGCGAGATTCCGGGCTTGCTCGCCACCCCGATCCGCAAGCTGATCCGGACGGCGGCGATCAACAAGCTGATCTCGGGCGGAATCAGCCTGGCGGACTTGTTCGGGCCTTAGCGCGCGACGGCAGCAGCTGGTTCGTGCCGGCGAACGACGCGACGATGTAGCGGAACTGTCGCTCGTAGCGCGCGTGCGTCTGCGGCCAGCGCGTGCGCGGTACGACGACGTAGTGGAGGCCGTAGCTCCCGTCGGACGCCGTGCGGACGACGCCCAGAAGGCGGGAGCCGGCGCGGAGTGTGACCGCGCGGTCGGCGAGCGGATGGCCGCCACTCGTCAGGCGGCCGCGGATGTGGATCGCCACCTGGTCGAGCAGCAGCCAGCGCGCTGTCAGGCCGAGGCGTGTCGCACGTGTCCTCGGCGGCGCGTTACATCGCGGCGTGTACTCGAAGCAGGCCGAGACGATCTCCCGCAGCGCCGCCTGGTCCCAGGCGTTGACGAAGTCGGCATGCCCGGAGTAGACGCCGCCCGACGCCAGGCTCAGGTGCGTCGGCTGCGAGAGCGGATACGTGACGATGAACCGCAGCCGCGGCACCTTCACGGGATGCGACCGCGGGCACGCCCAGTTGCGGCTGTAGGCCATGTGACTCTTGTGATCGGCCGAATCGAGGTGTCGGCCGTCCCAGCAGTCGGGGAAGAAGACGTCGAGCTGGATCAGCGACAGCCGGCCGCCACACGCATGGGGCGTCCGCCACCGAGTCCCTTCGCGCTTGCTGCAACTCCAGTACGTGACGTCGAGGCTCTGCGGCGATCGCGCATGCGCGTCCCCGGCCACGATCTTCAGGCCTGCCGGGAACGCATGCATCTCGCGCGCGCGGAGGACGAAGTACGCGGAGCCCTTTGTCGGCTTGACCGCGACGCCGTCCGCGTACAGCGTCGGCACCCAGTATGCGGCCGTGTCCCCGTTGCGCACGCACGTCGTCGGCGAAGAGCGCAGCGAGGCGATCGTCGAGTCGGCGTTCGTCGTCGTCGCGCCGAAGAACGTGTGCGAGTGGGAGACGCCCTGCTGGTGGGGATAGACGATCGGATCGTCGGGCGAGATGTGGCTGAAGTAGCAGTTGCTGAAGAAGTTCTGGCCGTGCAGGCGCGGCTGTCCGGCCGCGGTCCCGACGAGCGCGACCGCGACCACCGCGGTCAGCATCAGTTGTCGCATCTGCTGCCTGCTCTACAACCCCGAGCAGGATCAGGTTCCGCGCTTTCTCCCTGTGGCCTCGACCCAACGGTAGCCGGGGATCGGGATGCCGGTCGCGCGCCGCGCACGCGTGACCCAGCCCGGCAGGTTGAGATAGAGCTCCGGAAGGCGCTCGCGTTTGAGCACGTGCGTGAGCGCGGCGATGCGGAAGACGAGATCGGTCAACGGGGCCTTCAGCTGTGACGAGCGGACAACGCCGAACTCGAGCTGCGGCTGCTCGAGCACCGAGCGGAACTGCGCTTCCGACTGGTACTCGCGCATGTGCGTGGGATCGAGCTGCCAGCGCTCCGGGGCGGGCGGCTTCCCTTTGTAGAGCCAGAACGCGTGTGGGCCCCGGATCACACTCGACACGTAGAACCAGCCGCCCGGCTTGAGGATCCGCGCGATCTCCGGCGCGAGCACGCGGTCGTCCGGGAGATGCTCGATCACCTGTGACGATACGACTGCGTCGACGGATTCGTTCCCGAGCTCTTCGACGTGGGCGACGTCGGAGACGATTCCCCGCACCTTCGAGGACAGCCGCTCGCAGAGCGCGACGTGCTCGTCCGAGATGTCGACCGCGTAGATCGTCTCGCCGACGAGCCCCGCGCGGTCGAGCGGCCAGAGCGTCCCGCCGTCGCCGGCGCCGAGGTCGGCGAGGACGTGTGGGGGAGAGCGTTCCGCCGTTTGCCGCAGCAGCGGCGGCATCCACTCCGTCAGGAAGTAGCGCGAGTGCTCGAGGTCTTCGACGCTCGGGCCGCTAGCGTCCAAAGCCCTGCCGGCGCGCGAGGTCGCGTTCCGGGTCGACGAGCATCCCGTCGCGCTCGACGTACCCATCCTTGCCGCCGACGACGAGCAGGATCAGCTCCTCCGTCTCGCTCGCGTTGGAGACCTTGCGCGGGGTTGTGGACTCGACATGTAGCAAGCCACCTTCGCCGAGTTCGCGCACCTCGCCGCCCACCTCCACCCGTGCGCGGCCGCGATGGACGAAGTAGAGCTCGTCCTGCGTGTCGTGGTAGTGCAGGAAGCCTTCGTAGCCCGGCGCGAACACGATCCCGTTGACGCCGAAGGCCGTCACGCCGAGGGCGCGCCGGACCTTGCGGAAGCCCGGACCGTCGCCCAGCTCGTCCAGATGCCCGAACGCGTAACCGCTCACAGCTTGCGGATGATCTCCTCGGCCTCGTCGCGCGTGAACGCCCGCAGCGTCTCGGTGTGCTCTGCGCCGTACTGGTTGAGCTTCATCAGGATCTCGATCGCGACGTTGTCGTCGGGCGCCTCGAACACCTCGACGACGTCATAGCGGCCGAGCGTCACGTAGACGCCGACGAGACTGCCGCCGGCGTCCGTGATGATGCGCTCGCCCTCTTCGAGCCGCTCGCGCCACTTCGGCAGGCCCGCGTAGCCCTGGGTCGTCCAGCGCATGAGCGTGATGTAGTGCGGCACGGGGCGAATATATGCCTCGTGCGCCTGAATGCGTATCTGGCCAGGGCCGGTGTCGCGTCGCGGCGTGGCGCAGACGAGCTGATCAAGGAGGGCCGCGTCACGGTCAACGGTGAGCCGGGGCAGCTGAACACCTTCGTCGAGTCGCACGACCGAGTCGAGGTCGACGGCGAGCCGGTCGCGCTGCAGCAGCTGAGGTATGTCCTGCTGCACAAGCCGGCCGGAACAGTCACGACCGCGCGCGATCCGCAGGGACGTCCCACGGTCGTGCAGCTCGTGGACGTGCCCGAACGGGTCGTGCCGGTCGGGCGCCTCGACGCTGACACGACCGGCGCGCTGCTCCTGACGAACGACGGGCCGCTCGCGCACCGGCTCGCGCATCCGCGCTACGGCGTCGAGAAGGTCTACGAGGTCGACGTCGAGGGCCGGCCGTCAGACGCTGTCCTTCGCGCGCTGGCCGAAGGGGTCGAGCTCGAGGACGGCGTGACCGCACCGGCCACTGTCCGCTGCCTGGCACCATCGCGGATCGAGCTGACGCTCCACGAGGGCCGGAACCGCCAGGTGCGGCGGATGTGCGAGGCGGTCGGCTACCCGGTACGTCGGCTGCACCGCAGCCGCTACGCGGGGCTCGACCTGAAAGGCCTCGGCCCCGGTGACTGGCGTGAGCTCACCGGGGCCGAGGTCGATGCGCTTCGTTCTAGGGCGTGACCGTCGGGCACGCGCCCGTGCAGTTGATGCGCCCCTGGATCGCCGGGCTGATGGTGCCCTGCGCCTTGATGTAATCGGCGAGGACGACCTCCATCAGGGCCTTCTGCGTAACCCTGTCGGCAAACACGGGATATCCGTCTCCGCCGCTCGCCATGAAGTCGTTCTCGGCGATCGTGTAGGTCGCGCCAGCCGTCAGATCGACGGGAGCTCCTGTGCAGGTTCCGTCCGCTGCCTGCCGTACCGCGCTCGTGACGCGACTCCCGGCAGCGGCGGCGATGTTGTAGGTGAAGCACAGGCCCGAGACCTGCGCGAACCGACCGTCGACCGCCGGCATGCGCGAGACGCCGTTCTCGAGCATCGTTTTCAGCTCCGCGCCGCTCACGGAGGCAGTCACGACGAAGTTCCCGAACGGCAGCACCGTAACCGTCCGTTCCCGCGTGATCGGATACGGCGGCGGAACGTACGCCGGACAGAAGTCGTCCGGGTTGTCCGTCGTCGGGCACGTGAGGTCCGCCCGCAGCCCGCCGGAGTTCGTGATGGCGAAGTCCGTACCGTACGTCGTTCGCATTGAGTCGGCGGTGACGTTGCCGACGAGCGACTCGCACGTTCGCCCGGCGCTCTGGCCGCACGCGTCCGCGCGCGGGATGTAGCGGGTCGAGTTGCCGAGCACGTCGCTCAGGATCGGCGCGAGGACACCGTTCAACTCGTTGATCCTGGACTGAATCGCCGGATCGGGAGTGATCCCGATGTCCCACGGCTTGTGGAAGTCGGCGGTCATGTAGACGACCTCCTTCGAGCTCGTGTCGACGACGAGCCGCACGCGCGTGAAACGGATGCCCTTGCTGCGGTTCTCGGTCACGAGCACGCCGTTCGAGCGTTTCGTGAGCACCTGGATGTCAGTGTGGTCGCCGATCACCGCGTCGACGTTCGTGACGTTGTCCGCAAGATCGGCCAGCGGGCCGGTCGGGGCCGTCAGAGTCCCGCCGGTCGCGCCGAGGTGTCCGATCGCGACGATCGTGTTGATTCCGCTTGCCTTGAGGCGTGCCGCCTCGGCGTTGACCGAAGCCGTCGAACCTGCCACGTGGAACGGCGCGAAGGCGCTGGGACTGACCAGCGTCGGCGCGTCATCGTTCGTGAACCCGACGATGCCGACCTTCACCCCGCCGAATGTCGTGTCGAAGACCTTGGACGGCGACCATTCGGCCGGCGTCTTGCCGGACGAGTCGACGACGTTGGCGGACACGTATGGGAACTTCGCGAACGGGATCAGCTGCGTGCGCAGGTACGACTGCCCACGGTCGAAGTTGTGGTTTCCGAGCCCGTCGAGGCCCATGCCCATCATGTTCATGAGCTCGATCGTCGGCTTGTCACCGAAGAACGAGGAGATCGGGGGTGTGGCACCAACCGAGTCGCCGGCGGCGAGGGTTAGCGACCCGTTCGGTGCCTCAGACCGGTAGAGGTCGAACCACGGCTTCAGGAACGCCGACCCGCCGATGCCGAAGGTCGGGTTCACCGCCGGTGAGCCGAGGTTGTCGGACGCCTCGCTCAGTGGGATCAACTGGCCGTGGTAGTCGCTGATGTCGAGGATCGTCACCTCCTTCAACGACCCGGGGTTGGGGAAGAGGTTGTAGAGGATCTTGCCGCGGGCGTTCTGCGGCCCGGGGTAGTTCTGGAGCAGGGCGATCGTCGGCGCGATGTCGACGGCGCGGATGCCCGTGACCGGATCCTGATGCCGGATCCCCGGCCCGGCGGCGACGAAGGTCGCGTGCATGTTCACGTTGTGGGCCAGGTCGACGAGATTGGGCAGGTAGCCGTGCTGGCCGAAGAACTGGGAGAACGCGATCCGCTGACCCGGGGTCGCCGCGTCCCACTGGTACGGCGGCCGGAGGACGACTACGACGTCACCGCTCCTGTTCGGATGCAGTGAGTCGGAGCCGTCGACGTTCCGGAGCTCCTCCTTCAGCATGATCTTCGAGACGACCTGCGCGCCGGAGTGCGCGGGATCGTTGAGGTTCTGGAACGCGTTGACGACCGCCGTCCGCACCTGCGCGTACGTCGTTCCGGACGGCAGCGTGGGATTGACGTAGATCTGCGCGGTGCCGCCGGCCCAGCATGCTTTGGTCAGGTCGGCCGCATCCGCGCGGCAGTTGGACGCCGTGTTGCCGCCGCTTGCCTCGAGGCCCGCGTCGAACAGGACCCTGCGTGCGTTCGCGGCGTACCACTGCGGCGCGAAGCCGTGGTCGGACGCCGCGAACGTGGTCGGGTTGTCGCCCATCAGGTGCCTAGCGAGCCCGAGCTTCGCGTCCGCCTCGTGATAGACGCTGCGGATGTAGCCCTCGCGGACGGCGACCCGGTTGTCCTTGACGCCGTCCCCTTCGACGTCGTCGAAGTACGGATTCGAATTCCCGTCCATGTCCGTAGGCGTGACCAGCCCCATGAACTGGTGTGACATCTCGTCCGTGACTGGATAGCCGACGAGTGCGAGATCGGTGTCGGGCTGAAGCGTCCCGAGGATGTACTGCATCACCGCATCGGCGTACGTCTTTTCGAGATCGCGAGCCTGCTCGACGTAGGTGTCTTCGTCGATGATCCGCGCCTCGAGCGGCGCGAAGTCGGCGGCGATCCACCCCGGCAGGTTGTCGGCGATGTACTTCTCGAGCTTGTCCTCGCCGGGGCCGCCCGCAGGCAGCGCCGCGCAGGGACTGCCGCACGTCGCAATCGGTCTGGTGACCGACGTGAAGTAGAGCTTGAAGCTCGAGAGATTCGGCGCGAGGGTGATCAGCTTGGTGTAGAAGCTCGCCGTCTGGCCTGCACGCGCGCCGATCAGGCCGTCGGCTCCCTGCAGCTTGATTCCCTTGAAGTCGCCGACCGCCAGCGTGACCGCGGCCTTGCTCGCGTCCTTCCCATCCGCCGTACGGACGAGCAGAACGTGGTCGTAGCCGCTGCCGGTCGCATAGATCAAGACGTCGTAGGTGCGCGTCGGATTCAGCGCGGCGAGCGTGCTCGCAACGGTGAGCACGGTCTGCTGGAGCGGCCGGTTGCTGGCGGGAGCGTTCGACCAACCGGCCGCGGGGCCGATCGCCGCGACCTGGTATGAGATTCCGAACGACGCCGCGCCGCTCTGCTCGGTGGTGTTGAGCGGAGAGGCCAGGACGCCGCGGGTCGAGAAGAAGTTGGCGAAGTCGACCGTCGGGCCCTGGATGCCGGCCGAACGTCCGCCGACCCAGTCGACCTGGGCGACCTTCTTGCCTGCCCGCTCGGCCGCGTTCGCAATCGTGTCTGCCTGGAGCACTCCCGTGCCGGAGAACGAGGTGGAGCTGTTGAAGTTGCTCTCTCCGGTGCGGTGGAACGTGTTGTTCGTCGAGCCGTGCTCACTGGGATACGTCCCGGTGGCCATCGTGTACCAGCCGACTCCGGTGTTCGGCGGGAAGGCTTGGATCAGGCCGTTCTGGCCGGCCACGCCTTCGTCCATCAGCTTCTTGTAGGTGGGCATGACTCCCGCCTTCGCGTACTTCTCCATCAGATCGGGACGCATCCCGTCGGACGAGAAGAGCACGACGCGGTCGGCACTTCCGGCCGCCGAGCCGGGCTTCGCGGCGCCGGCTCCGCTCGAGCCGACCACCAGCACGAACACTGCAAACAGGCCCGCCAGAGCGGCAGGCGCGAACGCACGCTTCATCGATCTCCTCCCCTGTCTCTCCCCGGCTGTCTGGAGCCGCTATTGAGAACGCTATCCGGCTTCGGGCCGATTGCCTAGGGGCGGCGGGCGAAGCCGAGCCGTTCGTAGATGAGCTCGAGCGTCGGTGCCGAGGCGGCGCGCGCCTTCTCCGCCCCGAGGCCCAGGAGGCGGTCGAGCTCGCTCGTGTCGGCGCGGAGCTCTTCGTATCGCTTTCGAATCGGATCGAGCAGCTCGACGAGGGCTTCGGCCACGTCCTGTTTGAACTGGCCGTAGCCGCTGCCGTCGTAGCGCGCCTCGACGTCCTTGATCGAGTCGCCGGTGACGACCGTGAGCAGCTCGATCAGGTTGGAGATGCCGGGCTTCTCGTCCGGGTCGTAGCGGACGTCGGTGCCCGAGTCCGTGACGGCCGTCTTGACCTTCTTGCGGATCGTCTCCGGCGGGTCGAGCATCAGTACGGTGCCGCTCTCGGTGCCGCGCGACTTGGACATCTTCACGTTCGGCTCCTGCAGGTTCATTACGCGGCCGCCGGTCTCGGGATAGACGCCCTCCGGCACGACGAACGTCTCGCCGTAGCGCGTGTTGAACCGCTGCGCGATGTCGCGCGCGAGCTCGAGGTGCTGGCGCTGGTCGTCGCCGATCGGGACGATGTCGGTCTGGTAGAGCAGGATGTCGCCGGCCATCAGCGTCGGATAGGTGAAGAGGGCAGCCGAGACGAAGTTCTCCTCCGCTGCCTTCTCCTTGAACTGGGTCATCCGGCCGAGCTGGCCGTAGCTCGTCACCGAGGACAGCAGCCACGCCGCTTCGGCGTGGGCGCTGACGTGGCTCTGGACGAAGACGGTCGACCGTTCCGGGTCGAGGCCCGTCGCGAAAAGCATCGCGGCGATGTCGAGCGTGCCCTCGCGGAGCGCCCCAGGGTCGTGCTGGATCGTGATCGCGTGCAGGTCGACGATGCAGAAGAAGGCCTCGCCCCGCTCCTGGGTCTGGGCGTACTGGCGGAAGCCCCCGCTGTAGTTCCCGATGTGGGGGTCGCCGCTCGGTTGGATGCCGCTGAAGATCCGCATGGTCGGTCTCCATTGTCGCAACACCGTCCCGCTCGGCCGCGTCCCGCTCTGTCCGAGCGGGACACGACCTCTGCCTGGCACCTATCCTGAGTTCCATGGCCGTCACGGGATCACCCGAGCTGCTGATCGTCATGAGCGCCCACGCGACGCCTGAGGAGGTCGACCACGTGGTCGAGCGGCTGGCCGAGGCGGGGGCGAACGCGCACGTCACGCCCGGCCGGGAGGCCACCGTCATCGGCGCGATCGGCGAGCGCGAGCTGCTCGCGGCGCTGCCGCTCGAGGGCTACCCCGGCGTCGAGCAGGTGCTGCCGATCCTGAAGCCGTACAAGCTCGTCTCCCGCGAGCTCTCGCCCGACCCGACCGTCATCGACGTCGACGGCCACCGGATCGGGGACGACGCCTTCGGCCTGATCGCCGGCCCCTGCACGGTCGAGTACCGCGAGCAGACCCTGGAGACCGCCCGCGCGGTCGCGCACGCCGGCTCGACGATGCTGCGCGGGGGCGCCTTCAAGCCGCGCACGTCGCCGTACACCTTCAGCGGTCTCGGCGAAGAGGCGCTCGCGATCCTGGTCGAGGCGCGCGAGGAGACCGGCCTGCCGATCGTCACCGAGCTGATGGATCCCCGCCACGTCGACGCCGTGCTCGAGCACGCGGACGTGATCCAGATCGGCGCGCGCAACATGTCGAACTTCAACCTGCTCTCCGAGGTCGGCCGCACGGAGAAGCCCGTCCTGCTCAAGCGCGGGCCCGCCGCCTCGATCGAGGAGCTTCTGATGGCGGCCGAGTACATCGTCCGCGAGGGCAACGCCCGGGTGATCCTCTGCGAGCGCGGGATCACGACCTTCGAGCGCGCGACGCGGTTCACGCTCGACATCAGCGCCGTCCCGGTGCTGAAGGCGGAGACGCACCTCCCGGTCATCGTCGACCCGTCCCACGCCGCCGGACGACGTGAGCTCGTCCTCCCACTCGCGCGTGCCGCGGTCGCCGCGGGCGCGGACGGGATCATCGTCGAGGTGCACCCGCGGCCCGAGGAGGCGCTCTGCGACGGGCCGCAGCAGATCCCGGTCGCCGACTTCCCCGACTTCGCAGACGAGATCCGCTCGCTGGCCCAGCTGATGGGCCGCACGATCGGCTGACGCGATGCTCGAGCGGCTGGCGATCGTCGGCACCGGGCTGATCGGCGCCTCGGTCGGGCTCGCGGCGCGCGCGAGCGGCGTCAGCGAGGTCCGCGGCTGGGACGTCGATGCCGACGCGCTCGCCGTCGCGGCGGAGCGCGAGGCGCTCGAGCCCGTGGGCTCGCTGGAGGAAGCCGTCGCCGACGTCGAGCTCGCGATCGTGGCCGCGCTCGTGGCAGCCGTGCCCGCGCAGGTCGCCGCCGTTCTCGCAGCGAGCGGCGAGGGGACGACGGTGAGCGACGTCGGCTCGACCAAAGGGCCGGTCACGTCCGCGGTGAGCGACGGGCGCTTCATCGGCGGCCACCCCGTCTGCGGCTCGGAGGCGCACGGTGCCGCGCACGCAAACGGCGAGCTCTTCCGCGGCGCGACCTGGTTCCTGACTCCGGTCGCGGCGACCGAGCCCGACCGCTACCGCATGCTGCACGGCTTCGTCGTCTCGCTCGGCGCGGTCCCGGTCGCCGTCGACCCGGAAGCGCACGACCGGCTCGTCGCGCTGACGAGCCACCTGCCGCACGCGCTCGCGAACCTCCTCCTGAACCAGGCCGGCGCGTCGCGGATCGACGGGCACGAACCGCTCGCTGCAGCCGGCGGGTCGCTGCGGGACATGACGCGCGTCGCGGGTGCGAACCCGCGCATCTGGGTCGACATCTTCCTCGACAACGCCGACGCGCTCGCCGCGGCGCTCGCGGAGCACCGCCGGCGCGTCGAACAGGTCGAGCGCGCGCTCGCGGAAGGCGACGCCGGCTTCCTCGCGCGCTGGATCGCCGAAGCCTCCGGCAACCGGCGCCGCATGCTCGCCGAGGCGTACGAGCAGCCGGGCGCACTGCAGCGCCTACGCGTGCACGTGCCAGACAGACCCGGAGTGCTCGCGGGCATCACGCAGGCTCTCGGCGCCGAGCGGATCAACATCGAGGACTTCGAGCTGCAGCACATGTCCCGCGAGCGCGGCGGCACGCTGACGCTGCTCGTCGGCGGGGAGGACGAGGCCGCGCGCGCGGCGGGGATCCTGGAAGCGCAGGGGTACCACGTCGTCGTGTCGCCGGTCATCGAGGAGTGAAGGTCGAGCCCGCCGGAGCGCTCGTCGGGCACATCGCCGTCCCCGGCGACAAGTCGATCTCCCACCGCGCCGTCCTGATCGGGGCGCTCTGCGAAGGCGAGACGACCGTGCATGGATTCGGGCGCAGTGCCGACACCGAGTCGACGGTCAACGCTGTTCGCGCGCTGGGCGTGACGGTCGACGATCTTGCCGACGACGAGCTCGTCGTGCACGGCGTGGGCCTGCGCGGCTTGCAGCAACCGGACGGGCCAATCGACTGCGGCAACGCCGGCACGCTGGCGCGCCTGCTGGCCGGCATCCTCGCCGGCCAGCGCGGACGCTTCGAGCTGACCGGCGACGAGTCGCTCCGGTCCCGGCCGATGGACCGGATCGCCGAGCCGCTCACCCGCATGGGCGCGCGAGTTACGACCGATCCGCTCGTCGTCGAGGGAAGCGATGCGCTCAAAGGCATCGAGTACGCGCTCCCGGTCGCCAGTGCGCAGGTGAAATCCGCCGTGCTCCTCGCCGGTCTCAACGCCGACGGGACGACAACCGTCGCCGAACCCGCAGCGACGCGCGACCACACCGAGCTGATGCTGGCTGCCGCCGGCGCACGCGTCCGGCGCCGCCCGAGCTCCGTCTCGCTCGAGGCTGCGGCGAGGCTCGAGCTCGGCGAGGTCACCGTCCCCGGCGACTTCTCCGCGGCCGCGCCATTCCTGGTCGCGGCGACGCTCCTGTCCGGATCCGAGCTGACGATTCACGACGTCGGGCTCAATCCGCGGCGCACCGGCCTGCTCGACGTGCTCGAGCGGATGGGTGCCCGCATCACGGTCTTCAACCGCCGCAAGGCCGCCGGCGAGTGGATCGGCGACATCGAGGTTCACTCGTCGGAGCTGACCGCCGCGGACGTTGGCGCCGAGGAAGTCCCCAGGCTCGTCGACGAGCTGCCGCTGTTTGCGCTTGCGGCCGCCGGCGCGCGCGGCGACAGCCACCTCACCGGCGCCGCCGAGCTCCGCGTCAAGGAAACGGACCGCATCGAAACCGTCACGAATGGGCTGCGGGCACTTGGCATACGAATCCGTGCGCGCGACGATGGCTTCGACGTGAGAGGCGTGCCCGCGCGGCCGACCGGAGGCCGGATGTCATCCGACGGCGACCACCGCGTCGCCATGCTCGCCGCCGTTGCAGGCGTCACGTCCCGCGAAGGCGTGGAGGTCGGGGACGCCGACGCGGTCGCTATAAGCTTCCCCGGGTTCTTCGACCTCCTCGACTCGGTCTCCAGACGATGATCGTCGCCATCGACGGCCCCGCGGGGGCAGGCAAAAGCACGGTCGCACGGCGGCTCGCCGAGCGGCTCGGCTTCCGCTACCTCGACACCGGCGCGATGTACCGTGCGCTGACCTGGCTGGCGATGCAGCGCGGTTTGCCTCTCGGCGACGCCGAGCCGCTGGGCGAACTGGCCGCTGCGAATCCCGTGAGCTTCGAGGAGGGCGGTCGCGTGTGGATCGCCGGGACGGACGTCACCGCGTCGATCCGCGAGTCGCGCATCGACCGGCAGGTGCCCGTCGTCGCCGCCCATCCGGCCGTGCGCACCGTCATGCGCGAGCGGCAGCGGCAACTCGCTGAGACGGGCGACGTCGTGATGGAGGGCCGCGACATCGGCACGATCGTGGCGCCGCAGGCCGAGGTGAAGGTCTATCTCAACGCCGATGCGGGCGTCCGCGCACATCGGCGCCAGGCGGAACGTCCGGACATCGGCGGCGATGCGCTGGTCACCGACCTCCGCCGCCGCGACGAGCGCGACGCGCCGCGGCTGCAGCCCGCCCCGGACGCCGAGCAGATCGACACCACGAACCTCGAGGTCGACCACGTCGTCAGCCGGATCGAGGAGATCGTGCAGCAGCGCCTGGCCGGCTCGCGGACATGAACCGCACCCAATGGGCCTGGCTCTTCGGGCGGCCGTTCTTCGGAGCGCTCGTGCGCACCTTCACGCCGATGCGCGTGTACGGCCGCGACCGGATCCCCGCCCACGGTCCGCTCGTGGTCTGCTTCAACCACTTCTCGTGGCTCGACCCATGGGCACTCGGATCCGTCGTCCCGCGCACCGTCTACTACGTCGCCAAGCAGGAGGTGCACGACCATCCGATCATCGGGCCGTTCATCCGTATCTTCGGCACGACGCCGGTGCGCCGCGGCGAGTCGGACCGGGAGGCGATCCGCATGATGCGCGACGTCGTGCGCCGCGGTGATGCGCTGGGGATGTTCCCCGAGGGAACGCGGCAGGAGCGCGAGCCTGGCCCCCTGCGCGGCGGCGCCGCGATGATCGCGGTGCAAGAGCAGGTGCCGGTCATATGTGGCGCGATCCACGGCACGCAGGATTGGAAGCTCGGCAACTGGCATCCCGTCTCGATCGCGTTCGGCGAGCCGCTCGACCTCAACCGCCACCCGCGCAACTCGCAGGGCTATCGCGCCGCCTCTGCGGAGATCCAGCACGAGCTCCGGCGGCTGTGGGAGTTCCTGGTGGCGATGCACGAGCAGGGCCGGCCGCGCGTGGCGATCCCGCCGGCGTGAATGAGCCACCGCTGCTCGGGACCGTCGCGATCGTCGGCTTCCCGAACGTGGGCAAGTCGACCCTGGTCAACCGCCTGACGGGCTCGCGCGCCGCGGTGGTGCACGAAATCTCCGGAGTCACGCGCGACCGCAAGGAGCTCGTCTGCGAGTGGGGGACGA
>WNFV01003345.1_pt1 | contig 20574 bp, 14 predicted proteins | sample 5400101 | NCBI WGS metagenome assembly WNFV01 (sample SAMN13153361, study PRJNA577476) | soil metagenome | isolation source: 115 cm soil or saprolite under grassland replicate 1 | place: USA:California | collected 2016-06-15 | reverse complement strand
GTGCTGGCCAGCGTGTCGGCCACCGGGGAGCAGGGCGTGTATCCCGATCCCATAGTGGGGAGCTCCAACGTGAGCATCAGCGAGGACGGGGCCTGGGTGCTGTTCGCCTCAGCGGCCACGAACTTCCCGCCGGCCGGCGATTCCAATGGGGACGAGAACGGCGACACCTTCGTGCGGGGGCCGTACGGGGCGAACCTCCCCTAGGCTTCGGTTGCCAGCGAGGAACCGGTCCGCTCCGAGGGCCGGGGCGGCTTCCTTTTGAACATCTGCTTGGTCCGGTCTGCCCACGGCTGGCTTCGATCCCTATTCTGCGAGTCGACTCTGGTCGAGCGAGAGGTGAGCGTCGAGCGGACCAGGATGGGGCTCGCAAAGAAGGCGTTGAAGGGAGAGTCGACCGGCGGAGGCCTCCCTACGCTCCAAGAGGGTCTCTGACGTCGAGCTTCATGGCTCCCCTCGTGGTGTCTGCGACCTCGCCGGCACGAACTCTTAAGCGCGCCTTCGAGCACCGCCTTTCGGCCAAAGCCCTTGCGTATCCGGATAGCAGACACCAGCTGTCCCCGGGGTTCGGCAATCGCTCGCACGTGAGGACGAGGCATGCCGCAAGCCAATCTAGCGCTGTCGCCGACGACCCGTACGTGTTCGAGCCACTTTCCGTGTGCATCGAGGTATGGGGAGTGATTGGGGAGCCCCGGGGCGAGGAGGTTAGCGTCCCCGCTCGTGGTGGAAATTCGAGAGCCTGCTTGAACTGAGAAGGCCATCACCCATCCTCACCGATGTCAGCCAGACGTCGAGGAGGAGGGGATGGCCAAGCACAGGATGGACGTCGGTGAGTTCGTCGGCAAGCTTCTTGCCGAGACGGATCAGGACCTGCTCCGGGAGGGGATCCGGGTCCTCGCCCAGGCGCTGATGGACGCCGAGGTGAGCTCCCAGATCGGTGCCGAGCTGTACGAGCGGAGCGAGTCAAGAACCGCCCACCGCAACGGGTACCGCACCCGGACCTGGGACACCCGGGTGGGAACGGTGGAGCTCCGAGTCCCGAAGGTCGCTCCGGGGACGTACTTCCCCTCGCTCCTGGAGCCGAGGAGGCGGGCCGAGCGGGCCCTGGCCGCGGTGATCCAGGAGGCCTACGTAAAGGGGATCTCCACCCGCAAGGTCGACGACCTGGTCAGGGCCCTGGGGATGGACGGCATCTCCAAGAGTGAGGTCTCCAGGATCTGCAAGGAGCTCGACAAAGAGGTCGAGGTCTTCCGGACACGGCCGATCGAGGGCGAACACCCGTACCTGTGGGTGGACGCCACCTACCACAAGGTCCGGGAGGCTGGGCGGGTCATCTCCATGGCCACCGTGGTCGCGGTTGGGGTGAACACCGAAGGGTGGAGGCAGGTTCTCGGCGTCGACGTGGGCCCCAGCGAGGACCAGACCTTCTGGACGGCCTTTCTGCGCTCGCTGGTCCGACGGGGACTGAGAGGGGTGGTGCTCGTCGTCTCCGACGCCCACGAGGGCATCAAGCACTCGGTGGCCAAGGTCCTGCACGGAGTCGCCTGGCAACGGTGCCGGGTCCACTTCATGAGAAACCTGCTGGCGACGGTCCCCAAGTCAACCGCCGGTGCCGTGGCCGCGATCGTGCGGACCGTCTTCGCACAGCCCGACCACGCCTCGGCCATGGCGCAGCTGCACCGGGTGGCCGACGGTCTGCGGCCCCGGTTCTCAGCCGCGGCCACCCTGCTGGAGGAGGCCGCGGAGGACGTGCTCGCACACTTCCACTTCCCCGAGGAGCACCGCCGGCGCCTGCACTCCACGAACCCGCTCGAGCGGCTGCACAAGGAGGTGAAGCGACGGACGGGAGTGGTGGGCATCTTCCCCGACCGGACCTCGCTCATTCGTCTGGCCGGGATGCTCCTCGCTGAGCAGGACGACGAGTGGGCCGTGACCGATCGCCGCTACTTCACCTTCGAGTCGATGGCCCGGATCAACGAGCCAGAAGGGGGTGAGCCCAAGGAGCTACTCGCAGCGATAGCGTAGGTGAGGATCTTGGTGATCAAAGTCCACCACTTGACGGGGCACTACCCGCTCGAACCGGTTTGGAACTGAACAAGGTAGCAAAGTAGTGCTGAACGGGATACAGACGAATGTGCTCGGTACTCAGGTTGTCGCCTCGTGTCCCCTCAGCGCACTCGTCCATCTGGTGAAACTGCGTTTCGGGCTCATCTGGGTGAAGCAGACTGATGATGATGTGGTTGTACAGGTGCGCATATGCATCCGAGAATCCGAGGTTATCCCGGATGTTCAGCTCGTACTTCCCTGCGACACATTGGACATCGACGTCGACCTGCAAGATGCCGGCGACGGGGGGCACGAATCCAAAAGCGCGTGCGTCACTCTCCCATCGATCTTGGAAAGGACCTTCAGGAGCCTCGTGTCGTACTCCGCGCCCAACGCTCTGAGTCTTGCAGACGTTGTGCCAAGCTTTCGAACCAGCGCATCGATTCTCCGAATGGCCGCTTTCTTCGCCTTCGCATCATCCCTATCCAAGCCGGCCGGCGGTTGCCAGAGGTCGCGGAACACGCGACGCTCGCGTTCGATTGCCTCCCGCAGTTCTGCCAATCCGTTGGCCCCGAGGAGATCGTGCAGTTGCCGGTGGAGATCCTCACGGACTCCATCGGCTTCCTGACGGCGCGCCGCGTCGGCCTGGCGTTGCCGTTCGTCCAGTTGCTCGGCCGCTTCCTCGACCGCCTGTCGATCCCGAGCGGAGAAGTCGGTCAGAAACGGTAGACGACGAGTGGAGAGGAAGGAGTCTGGCATTCGGGAAGGCACTTGATAGGCACTCATTTCAGGGCATCCTACGCTTGGGTGCCAGACTGCCTCGCCACGCGATCCCGCTAGGCCCTAAGCCATGTCGGTCCGGACGTCGCAACGCGCCCCGAGTTCATACCGGCTCCGGGCGCAACTCCCCACGAGATCGACCTCGCCAGAGCCGTACTTCGCCTGCCCACGTCGAGTGCAGAGGCAGAACTGCTCGAAGGACGGTGCGAACGCGGAAGTCCCAGTCTCCACCCGCACGCCCGGCAAAGCTCTCTCGGCGCGGTTGCCGCCTGGCTATCCTCTAGCCTTGGAGATGGGTGGAAGGACTCAGCCCTCGGCGCCCTCGCCCTCGTGGGACTGGCAGGGAACCGGTGACCTGCGGGTGGACGACCGATCTCGGACTTCTCGGAACGGATTCGCTGGATTTTGGAACGGATTCTGACCCGCCCGGTCCTCAACCCCCCGCAGCCTCATCGTCGAAGAGACACGCCTCCCGCATGGGGTCGTCGTCGAACAACTCGACCAAGACCTCAGTTCCGGCGAGCAGCGGGGCGCACCGTACCGACTCCAAGCCGGCTATCCCCGGATGGTTGCGGAGTGCCATACTTCGCACTGCGCGCGGCGAAGAAGGGCGTTGAGCGTGCTGAGGCACGCGTTCAGGAGATCAGTGACATAGTGGTTGACGGCATTTGGCTTGACCTTCCGGGTGCCGACCTGCTGCCTGACGACCCGCTCGATGTCTTGGCGCCGTGGCTCCGCGACGAGGGCCCGCCACGCGGAGAGCCGACTGAAACGGACGCGCCCCCGCTTCGGAGTAATGACAGGCCACCCGCGCAGCACCCAGGGTGGTTCGTCGCAGCGGTGCCGGGTTGCCCGACGTTTCATCGTTGGGTCCGAGACCGTCCCAGCTGCGACGGTCTGCCTGGCGATGTTGCGGAGCGGGCGTTTGCGTATCAACAGGCAACGATCCGCGACCCCAAGGACTGGACTGCCGCCACGGCAGGAGACGGGGCGCGATCCATGCGCAACCCTTCGGCCATGGGCATCTACCGGGTGCTCGCGCACTTCGCACACCCCGACATTTCGCAGCAACAGGGGCTCAGTCGGGAGGAACTCCTGCGCGAGGTGCTACACCCCGATGGCGGCAACGGTCGGTCGGCGCTCGAGACATGGGAGGAGACATCCGACTTCCAGGCCAATGGCGTGGTGCGGCTGCTCTACCTCTACGCCGACAAGACCTGGGCGCCCGACCCGAGTCACCCCAGCAGCGTCGAACCCGTCGTTCCATGCGATCTGCAGTGGGATGCCGTGGATCAGTTGCTCGGCTACAAGTACTTCGGCGACGAGCCGGCCAGACATCCAGATGCGCCGGGCCACACCGAGGTGTACTGGTCCGAGAACCACCAGCTCCTGTTCGCCACCGCCGAATACCTCGCCGGCCAGCTGATGCCCGACGCCACCTTCCAATCCAGGGTGCACAAGAAGTCCGGCACTCAGTGGAGCGTGTACACGGATTCAAGCTGGTCGATGTCCGCCGATGAGCGGATGGCGCGAGGCTATCGGCGACTCGTTCGCTGGCTCGATCACCGGTTGATGTTCGGTCTCTCCGAGTGGACGTCCCCCGTCTACTTCGATTACGACATCGCGGCGCTGCTCAACCTCGTCGATTTCTGTGACGACGACGCGGTCGCCGACAAGGCTGCGATCGTCCTCGATGTGGTGCTGCTGGAGCTGGCCCGCTTCGCCGGCCACGGCCACGGACCCGGTACGGCGGGCCGCGCCTATCCCTCCCACAAGTACACAAGCTGGAGTGCCTCGGTGAGCGACACCCTGCAGATCCTGTTCGGGCAGTGGGACACCGAACCGCGTGCCGAGGAAGTGATGGAGACGTGGCGCCTCGGCGCGCCTCGAGGGCCGGGCCGCCCGGCGCGCCGAGGAGCTCGCCCAAGTGAAGTCCGATGCCAAGGACGCCGCTGAGGACAAGGGCCTCAATGACGATGCGGTTGCCGCCGCAGTCGATGCCGCGGCTGCCGCGTGGGAGTCGGCCCATCCGCTCGACTTCCATGACCGCCGTCGCGCTACTCCGCTGTCCTATATCTGGAATGCCGCCGACTCCGTTGGCGCCCATTCGCTTGCAACGTGCCAGCGCTACTGCATCCCCCGCATCCTCTTCCACTACGCCGATGCGCACGACGGCGTGGGACGTTTCGAGAGAAGCCGCGTTTCCATCGACTTTGACGAGGGCGCCCGCGACTACGGCATTGGCTTCTACGGTCAGCGCAACATCCTCGATTGGTGGGGACGCGGCGGGTTCGGCGCGCCACAGACGATCGTCGGGTCCAGGGACCTTGCCGACGCCTGGGACGTGGAGGAGGTCGATCCGTTCGACAGCATGCCTGGGCTGCTCCTGTTGCCAGACCCCATCCTCGAGGCCGCGGCTACCAAGCTGTCGGTGGAATCGCTCGGCTCCTGCCTCACGACGGCGAACCTCTGCCTGTGGCGGGAAGGCGACCTCGCCCTTTCCTCCGCCCAGAAGTTCCGCTTCGGCCAGGTCGGCCGCCAGGCACAGATCTGGCAGGCGAACCTCGGCCCCTACATCACCGTTTGGAGCACCTACCCGGCAGCCAAGTCGTCGGAGACCGACAGCGACGGTCCTTCGTGGTGGTGCGGGAACGCGGCCCAGCCGCGAGTGGTCCAACACGACGATGCACTCATCTGCGTGCACGACTCGAACTTGTTCAGCTACACGCACATCACCTATGGGTACCGCAGCCACGCTTGGTTCCCGGTGCAGATGTTCCACGAGGCGGTGGAAGTGCGTCGTCCCGACCCGGACGACGACGACAACGTGCAGATCAAAGACCTTCTCGCCGGGACCGAGCGGCGAGAGCCCTTCGGCCTCAACGCTGACCGTGGCGGCGCCTGGTGGTTCGGCCGCTGGAACGACTGCTACGTCGGACTGTTTAGCGCCAAAGACGGAACGGAGCTGCTCCGCACGGGACGGTGGGCCGACCGCGAGATCCTGTGCGAGGACCGCGTCAACATCTTCGTCTGCCAAGTCGGCACAAAGGCGCGATACGGGTCCTTCTCACAGTTCGTTGAGACCTGCGCAAAGGCACGCATCCACGTCGGATTGGGCGTCTACCAGCCCTCGAACCCGTTCGTCGACATCCAGTGCAGCTACGACGTCCCCTTCGGCCGCCGGCTCTCCCTCAACCTCGAAGACCGTTACCCAAGCTGGCACGGCCAGCCATTCAGCGACGAGCGCTTCCCGCGCTGGGAAACGCCCTGGTCCCGCATCCTCTGGGGCGAACGCGACTATACCCTCACCGCCCCCGACGGCTTGGGGGGCATGCTGACCCTCCGACACGACTGCAGAAACGGCATCCGCACCGGAACTGGTCTCTAGTCTGCCGATAGGCTGCCTCACGCGCCTATGTCCCGAAGCCGCCTCAGATCGGCGATCGCGGAGATTCGGACAGCGCGAGTAGTCGGTAGTGTCTCAGTTTGAGCCACGCCGGCGTGCCTGACACGGGCCATGCGGACGAGGGGCAGCGACACCAGGGTCCTGGGTAGGTATCAGGACGTCGTGAGCGAGCTTCAGCGAGGCGCCGCAGGTGGACCGCTTGCTGGCTGGATTGTGACCCAAAATGTGACCTGAAGCGCTCCAGCCCGACCCGGAAACCGCCTCTGACCTGGAGCGGACGACGGGATTCGAACCCGCGACCCCCACCTTGGCAATGAAGCAACGAACGTCCACTTAAGTTCGTCTCGGTTCATGCTGGCAGGTCGAAGAGTGAACAACTCGTCCGCGACTGTCAGCAGCGCGAAATAGGGCGAGACATTCTTCGTCAGCCCTCTTGGCAACCGGGTACCCCTCAACCTATCTCAGGCTGTAAGTGTCCAGAAAACTTGTCCCGGGACAGGTCTTGGGGTAATAGTTGGATTAGCTTCGGCCCTGCCCACGGGACGCCGCCTCTCTGGAAGCGGCCTCCTCGATGGGCCGTACCTCTACTGCCGAGGCATCGCTCAGGGCAGGACGGATGACTTCGAGCGTATTGCACGACTCCTCGGCGTCGATCCAGTGGAACCCTGGCTTCCACCTCGAGACGTTGAAGCCCCAGTGAGCTGTCCCTGGAGGGAACCGCTCAATCATGGCTTGCACCACGGCGGCGTGGTCACTCGCCGGGTAGTAAATCCGGGGGCCCATAGGCCCGGGGGACGGGGGACTCTCGGGAGGCCATGGCGGCACCGGGTTGCCCCGTTCCGCAAGGTTCCTGACGAGCACATCAGGGTCGATGCCCAGACTCACGATGAGCGGCGGCACCTGAGAGTACTGTCCGTAGACGAGCGCCAGCAGGACGTGCTCGTCGGTCACTTGCGGAGCCCCGAACGCCAAGGCCAGGCCTGTAGCCGTTCCCAGGAGGGAATGAAGGGCTGGATTCGAAACCACCCCTCTACCGGGACTCGATGCTGAGGGGAGCGCCTCGAGTCGCTCCTGTACGGCCTCTTGGGTGAGGCCGAGCCCGGCGAGGAGGCCGGCAGCGTCGGTCGCTCTCGGTGGATCGGGGAGGACCAGCAGCACGTGCTCGATGCCGCACCAGCTATGGCCGAGTGCCTGAGCCTTGCGAAACGCGCGAGACGAAATCTCTTCCTTGGCTCTGTAGTTCCAGCGATCCTGGCTCACAGTTGACCCCCTTCCACCAGCCCCCCCACCGGAGCCATGTCCAACTCATGGACAAGACCGGAGGGTCGGCCTGAGGAGATAGTAAGGAGAAACCGCTGATCTACAGGACTAAGCTTCGAGCGGACGACGGGATTCGAACCCGCGACCCCCATCTTGGCAAAGGCGCTCCATCCGTCCACCGCCGTTCGCCTCGGTTCATCCTCGCAGGAGACGGTGGTCATGGCGGACCGTGACCAGCCGCGAACCGCCGCGAACGGCCGCGAACAGAGGAGATTGGGGCAGAATATGGGGCGAACTCTCTACGGCGCGCATCTCCCTCCGCTGTCTGCCACCGAGAGAAACCAGAATCACTCCTGGCCTCCGCCTTAAGAGAATTGTCTGTGTCCGACTAGGGTTTCGCGCCAAAGGGTCCGGGATGTGTCGCCCCCCGAGGAGATCATCGAACCGGATGCGTTCGTCTCCCGCCTGGCGAACGGGCATCGCCATTCGTTCATCACGCACTGACCCGGGACGGGCTCTACCTTCGGTCTCGTTGTGCGTATCATCAGAGCGATTCGCAGGGCGGATGTGCTCGCCGGGAGGGGCCGTGTTCCGGATCCCAGGGATTGAGCCGTGACATGCAGCAACTGCGGCGCCCAGAATCCGCAGGGGAGCAGGTTCTGTGGGGAGTGCGGTAGTTCGCTCTCGCTCAGCTGTCGGAACTGCGGCGCCCCGATCGCAGACGGCACTCGTTTCTGCCGTGAGTGCGGGACTGTCTTGACCACCCCCGCCCTGGGCGTCCGCACACCTGCCGTCTCGCCGGGACCGGTAGCTACCGGTCATTCCACCGAACGCCGTCTGATCTCGGTGCTGTTCGCCGACCTGGTGGGGTTCACGACCCTGTCGGAATCGCGGGACGCTGAAGAGGTCCGGGACCTCCTGACCCGGTACTTCGACACCGCGAGGCAGATCATCGGCCGTTACGGGGGGACGGTGGAGAAGTTCATCGGCGACGCCGTCATGGCCGTGTGGGGAACCCCTGTGGCCCAAGAGGACGATGCCGAGCGGGCCGTCCGCGCGGCGCTGGACCTCACCAACGCGGTGGCGGCCCTGGGCCAGGAGGTCGGTGCTCCCGCGTTGAAGGCTCGGGCCGGAGTGCTCAGCGGGGAAGCCGCCGTGACCGTCGGGGCCGAGGGCCAGGGGATGGTCGCCGGCGATCTCGTGAACACGGCCTCCCGTGTCCAATCGGTGGCCGACCCGGGAACCGTCGCCGTTGGAGAAGCAACGAAGCGAGCGACGGAAGCGGCCATCGCCTATGAGGATGCTGGCTCTCACACGTTAAAGGGCAAGGCGGAGCCGATCCCCCTGTGGCGCGCCGTCCGGGTGGTCGGCCTGCGGGGCGGAGCGATGAAGTCAACCGGATTGGAGCCTCCCTTCGTGGGGAGAGACCGGGAGCTCCGACTGATCAAGGAGCTGTTCCACGCGGCCGCGGAGGAGCGCAAGGCGCACCTCGTCTCCGTGGTCGGGACCGGAGGGATGGGCAAGTCCAGGTTGTCGTGGGAGTTCTTCAAGTACATCGATGGGCTGGCTGAGCGGGTCCTATGGCACCGGGGCCGTTGCCTCTCCTACGGCGAAGGGGTCGCCTACTGGGCCCTTGCCGAGATGGTCAGGATGCGAGCAGGCATCCTGGAGTCCGAGGCTCAGCCTTCCGGCGTTGAGAAGCTCAGGTCGTCCATCGCCGCCAACGTGCCGGACCCCGAGGAGGGGCGGTGGCTGGAGCCTCGCCTGTCCCACCTCCTTGGCTTGGAGGAGCGCACGGCGTCGCGGGAGGATCTGTTCTCCGCGTGGCGACTATTCTTCGAGCGGCTGGCCGAACGGGCGCCGACCGTCCTGGTGTTCGAGGACATGCAGTGGGCCGACGACGGACTGCTCGACTTCATCGAGTACCTGTTGGAGTGGTCCAAGAAGTACCCCCTCTACATCTTGGCGCTGGCTCGACCCGAGCTGATGGATCGGCGGCCCACCTGGGGAGCGGGGAGGCGCAACTTCACCTCTCTGTCCCTGGAGGCCCTCCCACCGGAGGCCATGGACGAGCTCCTGTCCGGCCTCGTCCCGGGGCTCCCCGCCGAGCTTCAGGCCCGAATCCTCGACCGGGCGGAAGGGGTGCCACTCTATGCGGTCGAGACGGTGCGCATGCTGTTGGACCGTGCGCTGCTGGTCCAGGAAGAGGCCACTTATCGCCCGACCGGGCCCGTCGAGACGCTGGAGGTCCCCGAGACTCTTCACGCGCTGATCGCGGCTCGGCTTGACGGTCTGGGTCCGGAGGAGCGCCGGCTGATCCAGGATGCCTCCGTCCTGGGCAAGACGTTCTTCAGGGAGGGGGTGGCGGCGATATCCGGCCTGCCGGAGCGCGAAGTCGAGGCCACCCTGTCCACCTTGGTTCGTAAGGAGGTCCTGAATCTCCAGTCCGATCCCCGCTCTCCCGAGCGCGGGCAGTACGGGTTCCTCCAGGACCTGGTCAAGAGGGTGGCCTACGAAACGCTGTCCAAGAGGGATCGCAAGGCGAAGCATCTCGCGGCGGCGGCCTTCATCGAGGCCACTCGGGGGGCCGACGAGGATGAGTTCATCGAGATTGTGGCGTCCCACTACCTGCAGGCCTATCGGGCGGCGCCCGAAGCCGAGGATGCCGAGGAGATCCGGTCAAAGGCAATGGGGATGCTCCGGCGGGCAGGGGAAAGGGCAGCGTCGCTGGCTGCCAGCGGCGAGGCTCAGCGGTACTTCGAACAGGCCATCGAGCTCACCGATCGCCCGGATGTCCAGGCCGACCTGTACGAGCGGGCCAGCCGGATGGCTTGGACGGGCGGGAGGGCGGAGGAAGCCAAGGACCGTTACGAGCGGGCCATCGCGCTGTTCGAGTCCCAGGGGCTGACTCATCCCGCGGCGAGGGTATCGGCTCGGCTCGGGGAATTGGAGCAGCTGACGGCCGATCGTCTGGAAGCGGCGGTGGAGAGGATGGAGCGGGCCTTCGAGGTCCTGGCCTCCGACGAGCCCGATGAGGACCTTGCCGCCCTGGCCGCACAGCTCGGTCGCCTCCACTGGCTGAAGGGAGACACCGACAAGGCGTCCCTGCGGATCGACCTGGCACTGGACATCGCCCAGCAGCTTCGCCTCCCGGAGATCCTTTCCCAGGCCCTGATCACCAAGGGCGGGATCCTCTCGTACCAGGGTCGCCTCGAGGAGGAGGCAGCCCTCGTCAACCACGCGCTGGCGATAGCCCTCGAGAACGGGATATCCTCCGCCGCCCTCCGCGCCTACTACAACCACGGTGAGACGGTCGAGAGCAGCCTCGATCGGGCCGACGAGAGACTTCGCTTGAATGAACAGGCCCTGGAGCTTGCCAGGAAGGTTGGGGACCGGCCATGGGAAGGAGTGTTCATCGCCTGCACGATCTCACCGCTGGTCTCGACCGGTCGGTGGGATGAAGCCATGGCTCACGGCGAGGAGATCCGAGGTTCCCCCGATCTAGCCTCCATCCAGTTCGTTTCTTCGGACCTGTTGCCCCTCATTCGGATACATCTCAACCGAGACGCTCTGGAGGAAGCCGAGGGTCTTCTCGCATCGGCGGCTGAGCTGGAGACGACCGAAGACGTCCAATATCAGGCGAATCATGCAGCTGCTCGGGCCGCCATCCTCTTGGCCAGAGGGCGGCCTGCCGAAGCATGGGAGGCGGCCCAGCGCGCGATCAGCATCTCGCACGAGGTTGGCTGGGGATACCCGGGCGTGAAGGAGGGAGTTGTCCAGGCCGGAGAAGCAGCGTTCGCCATGAACGACCTGAACAGGGTTTCGGAGGTTGTGTCGTTGATCGACGGGCTGAACCCGGGGCAGCGACCGCCCTTCGTCGAAGGTCAGCGGGCCCGATTCGGGGCTCGCCTAGCCGAGGCCCGCGGAGAATCGGACGCGGCCGAGGCATGGCTCAAGTCGGCCGTGGGGACTTTCCGCGAGCTCAACATGCCCTTCTGGCTGGCGGTAACACTCCTGGAATACGCCGAGTGGCTGCTCTCGAGTGGTCGGCGCCCGGAAGCGGAACCGTTCCTGACCGAGGGCCGAGCGAGCTTCGAGAAGCTGAAGGCCCGCCCATGGCTAGACAGGCTCGATGCGGTTGCCTCCTCGGTACCCGCCGCCGCGGAGGCGAGCCGGTGACCTGTGGCTCCTGCGGAGTGGAGAACCTTCGGGGTGAAAGTTCCTCGCGCAGTGCGCCGCTGCTCTGACAGTGATCTCTTCGCCTGCGGGAGGCCGAACCAACCTGGTGGCCACTCCTCGGTGAGTGCTGCCGCGCTCTCCGCCCCCGAGAACTGGCGACCTCAGACGCTGCTCTTATGCGAGGACACCGCGTTACCCCTCGGCTTCCAGGGCACGACGGTTTCCACTCATAGGGCCATTCTCATGGCCAGTAGTGACAGCCCGGTCATGGCTGAACGGATAGGGCGAAACATAGGGCGTGCCCCATCCGAGAGGGGTCCAAATGGAGGGGTCAGAAATCCGCAGGTCAAAGATTCGTTTTCTTTGAGCGGACGACGGTGTGGAGCTGACGGTCCTCGTTCACACCGGGGCCGTGGTCTTCTGTCGGAGTCTCTCATAGGGGGTCTGGCCCTCGAGCGCTCCGTGCGGTCGGTTGAAGTTGTAGAAGTTCTCCCACTCCTGCAGGCGGTCGTTGAAGAGTCCGGTGTGGTCGATGACGACCCCTCGAGCATCCGGTAGAACTCCTCCTGGTCGATGCGGTGGGACCGCTCCACCTTGCCGTTCAGCCTGGGGGGTGGCCGGCTTGATGTAGACGTGGCCGATCCCCCGGTCAAGGACGTGGTAGTGGAACTGCGATCCCGAACTCGGCCCCGTGATCGGTCTGGATCACCTCGACATGGAACGGCAGCTTCTCCAGAACGTAGTCCACGAACTGGATGGCCCTCTTCTGGTCCAGCCGGTCGTAGAGGCGCAGGACCCGGATCCTGGTGCAGTCGTCGATCGCGGTGAACTGGTAGTGCTTCCGCCGTGAGCCAGGGAGCGGGGCAATGAACTTGACGTCGATCTGGACCCGGTGGCCGGGCAGGGGCTTCTCGTAGCGCTTTCACCGATCCACGTGGCGGCGGTACCGCTGGGAGGCCGGGAGCCTGTTCATGTCCAGGCGCTTGAGGATCCGCCACACTCCCGAGGGGCTGATCTGAACGTCGTGGTAGCGCTTGAGGTACCTCGCGATCTTGTGGGGCCCGAAGTGGTAGTGCCGGCGCAGGTAGACGATCTTGCCGACCACCTCGGCATCGGTGCCGTTGGGGCTCACCAGGGGCCGACGTGACCGGTCCAGCAGGCCCTCGAGGCCGAGCTCCTCGTACCGCCTGAGCCACGTGTAGTAGGCCTGGCGGGTGATCCCGTAGTACCGGCAGGTCCTGGAGACGTTGCCGGTTACCTCCCGGGCATGCCGGAGGATGGCCAGCCGACGCGCCGCCTTCCGATCTCTCTCTCGCTCAGTCATCAGTCCCCCTTCGGTCGGAGGACCCGATGTGTACACGATCTCCGTCAGTTCCAGATTTGAGCGGACGACGGGATTCGAACCCGCGACCCCCACCTTGGCAAAATTCGGCAAGCCTGATGATCGACCAGCGGAAACTCCCGAAGATGGATGCTGACGTGCAGTTTCGGATCGCGGCGCCTCTTGCTGTTTCTTGCTGTTTCCCGGTTTCTTGCGGCCGGAGTGCGGCCTAACGAGACCACTTGTCGGTTGCCGGGAGCACCCTCGGACTGGCCCTGTTCCTGCGGGAGGGCATGGCCGCGTGGGCCGAGGCCTGGAGCCGGTGCGTCGAGCCACCCGGGTCCCGGAGGAGGCCCCCCGCACGCCCGGAGCGTGCGGTGGCGGATGGGACCGTCGCCGAGGTGGTCCACGTGCTGGCCGCGATGGCCCTGGCCGCCGTTGTGAGGGGGTGAGGTGATGGGACCCGTGTCGTCGGGCAAGGTGACCGCCGAGCACCTCAGACGGAACGCGTACCTGTACGTGAGGCAGTCCCTCCGCCAGGTGATGGAGAACACCGAATCCACCAAGCGCCAGTACGCCCTCCGCCAGCGGGCCGTCGCTTTGGGATGGGCCCAGGAGCAGGTGGTGGTGATCGACTCCGACCAGGGCCACTCCGGGGCCTCCGCCGCCGACCGTGAGGGGTTCCAGCGCCTGGTGCCCGAGGTGGGGATGGGCCGGGCGGGGATCGTCCTCGGCCTGGAGGTGTCCCGCCTCGCCCGCAACAACGCCGACTGGCACCGCCTGCTCGAGATCTGCGCCCTGGCCGGGACCCTCATCTTGGACGAGGACGGCCCTGTACGATCCCGCGGCGTTCAACGACCGCCTGTTGCTCGGCTTGAAGGGCACCATGAGCGAGGCCGAGCTGCACGTGCTCCGGGCCAGACTGCGCGGTGGCATCGTGTCCAAAGCCCGTCGCGGCGAGCTCCTCTCCCCGCTGCCAGTTGGACTTGTGTACGACCCCTCGAGCCGAGTCGTGCTCGACCCCGACCAGCAGGTGCAACAGGCCATCCGGTCGCTGTTCTCGACGTTCCGGCGAACCGGGTCCGCCCGGGCCACCGTGAGGGCCTTCAACGAAGGGGGCCTGGCCTTCCCCCGCCGAGTCCGGACAGGACCTCGCAAGGGAGAGCTGCTGTGGGGATCGCTGTGCCACTCGCGGACCCGATCGAGCCGTCGGACCTCGGTCACACCTCCGCCCTCTGACCCGGTCGGAAGATCGTGGCGCCTGTGGGGAGCTCCGGCCGGTCACCCAGTTCCTCGATCAGGTCGGCGATGCCCTCGTCCAGAGGCACACGGGGGGCGTAGCCGAGCCGACTGAGCCTGGAGATGTCGGCAACGAGGCGGTGGGTGTCGTCCTGGATGTCCGTCAGTTCGCGAACGCGCACGGTCCCACCAGCCACCCGTTGGGTGCGCTCCGCCAGCTCCCGCATCGACACCTCCGTCCCGGAGCCGACGTTGAAGATCCCTCCGGGCTGGGCGCGCTCCGCGACGGCCACCAGGCCCCCGACCGCATCGCTCACGTGGATGAAGTCGCGGGTCTTGCGCCGGGCGTCGCCCACGACCTGGATCGCCCGACCGTTCAGATGCCACCGCAGGTAGCGGCTCACCTCGACCAGGGAGGTCGCCGGATCCTCTCCGGGGCCGTAGACGCAGAACGGCCGGGCGGCGACGAAGTCCAGGCCGTAGGAGTGCAGGAAGGCCAGCCCGAACCGCTCCCCGGCCAGCTTGGAGGCACCGTAGGGCATGATCGGGTCGGTGGGGTGGGACTCGCGGATGGGGAAGCGTCGCGGCGTACCGTACACCGACGCCGAGGAGACATAGACCACCCGCCGGACGCCCGCCTCCATCGCCGCCTGAAGCACATTGAAGGTACCGACGCAGTTGGCCTGGAAGTCCTCCCCCGGGTGCTCGACCGAGTACGTCCCGTTGGCGTTGGCAGCGAGGTGGAAGACGAGGTCGGCCGAGCGGAGGGCGTCGCGCAGCGAACGGGGCTCCCGGACATCGACCACCCGATACTCGATGTCGGGATCGGCGTCGCTGTCGCTAGGAGGACGGCGGTCCAGGACGATCACTCGTTTCCTGTGGTCCAGGAGCGCCCGGACCAGGTGCCTTCCAATGAACCCGAGCCCGCCGGTGACCACGATCCCATCATGATGATCCAGCACACGATCCTCCGAGATCTGTGGGGGCCATCCAGCAATGGTGAATCATGAGCAGACTGGCCGTTGGAGTGGTTGCGCTTACGGGAAGGCTACGGCGGCAACGATCGACGGACTTGCTCCGGCTGACGCCTTCGCGGTAGGTGCCCTCAAGAAATGGAGACCTCGGCTGCACGGGCACGTTTTCAGGATCCGGCATCGGGGAGGTTCATGTCTCCGGCTACCTCATCGACTGTTCCGCGGCCCCTTGCAACTGAAGGGAGGCCCAGGCCGAGAGGACGGAAAAGGAGGGGCCGCTAGGCCGGCTACCAATCCAAGACTGTGACCAGCCGGCGGAGGGAGCGCGAGATCCTCAGCCCTCTGGGATCCCGGGCAGCGGTGTGCTGAGCAGCGAGCTGTGTCGCTACGGGTACAAAGGAGGAGCCTTCGGCCGCCCGCTCAGCTGCGTCACCCCCATTTGATCCGGGAAGGGCGGCTGCGCCACGGGCTCGACCACTGGCCGTCGCGGGTTGACATCCGTCGGTAGGTTTGGCGGGACGATCGAGTCACAGAGGAGGATCCCCTTGAACACTCGACGGCTTGGCTCGACCGGTCCCGTCGTCTCTGCCATCGGCCTTGGCTGCATGGGGATGTCGGGCGCCTACGGCCCCGCCGACGACGTCGAGAGCATCGCCACGATCCATGCGGCGCTCGACGCCGGGATCAGCCTGCTCGACACCGGCGACTACTACGGCATGGGCCACAACGAGCTGCTCATCCGTGAGGCCCTGCGAGGCCGGGACCGGGACGATGCCGTGATCAGCGTCAAGTTCGGAGCGCTCCGTGCGCCCGACAACGCCTTCATCGGCATCGATGGGCGGCCGGTGGTCGTGAAGAACTCCTTGGCCTACACCCTGCAGCGGCTGGGCACCGACCACGTCGACATCTATCGCCTCGGGCGGGTGGACCCGGCCGTCCCGATCGAGGAGACGATCGGAGCGATCGCGGAGATGATCGAGGCGGGCTACGTGCGCCACGTCGGCCTCTCGGAGACGGGCGCCGACACGGCGCGCCGCGCGCACGCCGTGCATCCCGTGGCCGACCTGCAGATCGAGTACTCGCTCCTCTCGCGGGGGATCGAGACGGAGATCCTGCCGACCTGCCGCCAGCTCGGCGTTGCCGTGACCGCGTACGGCGTGCTGTCCCGCGGGCTGCTCGGGGGTGACTGGTCGAGGGAACGCGCCTCCTCGCCCGGCGACATTCGTGCCCACATGCCTCGGTTTCGGCCGGAGAACCTGGATCACAACCTCGCGCTCGTCGAGGCCCTCCGCACGATCGCCGACGAGAAGGGCGCGACCCTCGCCCAGATCGCGATCGGGTGGGTGCTGTCCCGAGGCGAGGAAATCGTCCCGCTCGTGGGAACGACCCGGCGTGACCGCCTGGCCGAGGCGATCGGGGCGCTCGAGCTGGAGCTCACCGGGGACGACCTCGCCGCGATCGAGCGCGCCGCGCCCCCCGGTGCCGCCGCGGGCGATCGATACGACGAGCGCCAGATGGCCATGCTCGACAGCGAGCGGAGCGAGCCACCCGAGGCGTAGTCACAGCGGGGTGAGCCACCTGCTCGACTGTCCGATTCGGCCCGAAGCGGCAGCGAAGGCGTTGATGGCGACTCCCCCGATGGTTCAGGGCTCAGGGTTCGGGGCGGACCAGCTCATGGGCGTACTGGAGGAGCACGACCTGGCCCTCAGGGTGTGACACCGCTCGATCATCGGTGGTGACGGCGGCGCCGGAAGATGGGGTAACCGGCTCAACAAGTTTCAGGGGGGCGGCCCGCTGTTCCGCCGCCGGGAGGGCCGCCCCCCTGGACGAAAAGTCCCGCTCGGCCCTTGCGGCGGGAACGACGGCCGCAGGCGTCTCCCGCCCGCCTTTGATACCCCATCACGCTGCAGGTTTGGGCTCAGTGCCAGGCCCGAGCAGGTCAAGGACCCAGCATCAAATTCGGGTGATTTCCTTGACATCTACTGGTTCAACGTCGGAAGCACCTGTTGGAGGAATTCCTCGAGCCGGCCCTGGCCCTCACTCGGCCATTCGATCACGAGGTAGCCGATGCCGCCCGCCGCCATCCATCTGTAGGAGGCCTTGACCTCGTCCCACGGTTCGGAGATCGACAGGCTCGACGCGCGGAGGATCGAGGCGGGATCTCGGCCGGCGTCCTCGGCTGCGCGGTCGATGATTGCAGTGATCTCCGCGAGTTCCGCGGCGTCGGCGGCCCAACCGTGCCAGGCGTCCGAGTACCGGCCTGCGATCGGAAGCGTCCGCCGCCGGCCCTCCCCGCCGATCCAGATCGGCGGATGCGGCTGCTGCACGGGCTTTGGGTTGTAGGTCGCGTTCTCGAGCCGGTAGTGGCGGCCCTCGAACGTCACGTCGTCCTCTGTGAACAAGAGACGCAGAACCTGGACGCCCTCCTCGAGACGATCCATCCGCTCGGCGATCGACGGGAACGGTATGCCGAGCTCGCGATGCTCCGGCTCGTTCCACGCGGCACCGATCGCGCACTCGACGCGGCCGCCGGAGAGGTGATCGACGGTGACGACCTCCGTGGCCAGCACGGAGGGATGTCGATGCGTCATGCCGGTGACGAGCGTGCCGAGCCGTACGCGAGAGGTCTGGCGGGCGAGTCCCGCGAGCAGCGTCCACGCCTCGAGCGACGGCCCCTTGGGATCCGCGTAGAGGGCCTTGAAATGGTCGAAGACCCAGACGCCATCGAGACCCGCGTCCTCCCAGAGCTTGGCGCGCGCGACGATCTCATCCCACGTGAGCTGGTGCTGCGACACATCCAGGCCGAATCGCACGCGCCGACCTCTCTCGGATCGAACCGTCGAAGCCTACCGCTCGTACGGCGACGCCATCAGCGGCGGACTTCCCGTCGTGGCGGCGAAGTTGTGGAGACTTCGTTAGCCGAGGCGCGTACAGGTCGCAGACGTCGTTCGGATGGATCACCCCTCGGACGTACCGACATCCGCCGACGAATAGCCGCGGCCACATGAACTTGCAGTCGCCGCACTGGATGGTCGGTTTCGTGGCAGCCCGGTGCAGCGTGACAGGGGTGTCGGAGGCGGGCCGGAGACGCCTGCAGCCGTCGTTCCCGACGCAAGGTCCGAGGGGGAGTCTGCGTCCCCGGAAATCCCCCTCCCAGGCGGCGGAGCACCGGGCCGCCCCTCAACACCTGTTGAACCGGTTACACCATCTTCTGGCCCGCCGTCACCGCGGTTCCCACCGATGATCGAGCGATCCACCTTTGCGGCGCTCTCGACACGACGCGGGGCAACCCGATCCTGAATCCCCTCGCCTGAGCGGATGTTGGGCTAGCGCGCCAACCGGGCGGGCAGGCGGAGATTCGGTCGGAGGGACCCGACCTGGGACAGTTGGCACACCTCCCGTGCGGGTGTGGGACATGTCTGTGCCTCGGGGCGGTGGCTGAGGTTTTCCAACGTGCCCGGATCAGATCTGGGGAATGCGGCGGATGGCGCCAATGGGGCGCGGCTTCGCCTCCAGATCTGCGACCGCGCTTGCGTTGGCCCTCGCGGCCACCGCCGCTAGATTGTCGAGGCTCGCGGACAGCAGCTCGGCGAGGTTTCTGCCGCCTGCGGTCATCCGATAGCTCGGAGGATTCGCTGCGTCGATGCCGAGAACAGCCCGACCGCGGGCGTAGGAGGCCAGCCAGTCCGGGAGGACAGAGAGCAGCGCCCGGTATCTGACCCATCGATGGTTGTCCCTGTTGAGGCTGTTGCAGAAACCCCGCGGATGTCGTCTAAGCGGGCCTTCGGAGAGAGGAGAATGACAGGCACGTAATTCTCTGTCCGAAGGAGATCCGGTGGCCTTCAACTTCCTCCCCTGCGACCGAGACCAGCCTTACCTGTTGCCCCCGAGCCTCAAGGACTGGCTGCCCGAGGACCATCTGGCCTGGTTCCTCCTGGATGCGGTGAAGGAGATGGATCTGCGCTCCTTCTATGTGGGGTACCGGGAGGACGGGTGGGGTGCCCCGGCCTTCGAGCCCGCGATGATGGGTGACCCTCCTCCTCTACGCCTACTGCATCGGGGAGCGCTCCAGCTGCAGGATCGAGCGGCGGTGCCACGAGGACGTCGCCTTCCGGGTGATCACCGCCAACTCGGCGCCCGACCACAGCACCATCGCCCGGTTCCGCCAGGCCAACGAGCAGGCCCTCTCGGCCTGCTTCACCCAGGGTCCTCAGGCTGTGCGCCACGGCCGGCCTGGTCCGGGTGGGGGTAGTGGCCCTGGACGGCACCAAGATCGAGGCCACCGCGTCCCTTCACCCCAACCGTGGCCTGGAGGCCATCGATGCCGAGGTGCGGGAGATGCTGGCGGAAGCAACGGCCATCGATCGCGGAGAGGACGAGCGGCTGGGCCAGGACAACCGGGGCGACGAGCTGCCGGAGGGGCTCCGCACCCCGGAAGGGCGCCTTCACCGACTGAAGGAATGCAAGGGCCGTCTGGAGGCGGAGGACGTCCAGGCCCGCTACGAAGCCGAGCTCGCCCGCAGGGCGGCCCTCGAGGGGGAAACGGGCAGGCGGCTCGTCGGCCGACCGCCCAAGCCCAAGACCCCGACCAAGAACTCACTCGTGGCCAACCCGACCGATCCGGACTCCCGGGTGATGAAGAAGCAGTACACCTACCTGCAGGGCTACAACGCCCAGGCCGTGGTGAGCGAGGACCACATCATCCTGGCGGCGGCGATCACCCAGGCCCCGGTCGACCTGCACCAGCTGCACCCGATGCTCCGGCAGGCCCGGGCCAACCTCGACGCCGCCGGGATCCCCAAGACCATCGGTGTGGCCCTGGCTGACTCCGGCTACTTCAGCGAGGCCAACCTGGCGGAGGCCGAGCAGGAGGGCTCCGAGCTCCTCGTCGCCGTGATGAACGAGCGCGACCAACGCCGCGGGGTGGCCTCGGGCAGAGGTGTCATGAAAGGACCCCGCGGACGAGCTATGCAGGGCAAGCTGGCGACCGAACGAGGACGAACGCTCTACGCCAAGCGGAGCCACACGGTTGAGCCGGTGTTCGGCCACATCAAAGCCGTCCGGGGCACCCGACGGTTCGCCCGGCGCGGGCTGCGTGCTTGCGACGGAGAATGGAAGCTCATCTGCGCCACCCACAACCTGCTCAAGCTGTGGCGGCACTCCAGAACCTGAGCCCGCCGCCTCGGACCAAGCTCGGAACCGCAAGCTCCTTGTTCAACTTGTTCAACATCGCTTCGCGATCGAGGGAAGCGGTTTTCCGCGACACCCTCTTCAGGAACTGAGGGCCTTGAACGTTCGGCGGAGAGAAGTCTTGGGTGGGCTCATTCACGAGTATCGGGCCGCGGCCTGAGTTTCTTCACCCGACGGGCTGA
>WNFV01003344.1_pt1 | contig 20576 bp, 19 predicted proteins | sample 5400101 | NCBI WGS metagenome assembly WNFV01 (sample SAMN13153361, study PRJNA577476) | soil metagenome | isolation source: 115 cm soil or saprolite under grassland replicate 1 | place: USA:California | collected 2016-06-15 | reverse complement strand
GGCCGATCGCCGGCGACTACGCGTTCCTGCTGTTCGCGCTCGGCATACTGGGCACCGGCATGCTCGCCGTTCCGGTGCTCGCCGGGTCCGCGGCGTACGCGGTCGCCGAGACCTTCCACTGGCGAAGCGGACTCGACCTCGCGCCGCGCAAGGGCCGCGAGTTCTACGGGATCATTACGCTCGCCATACTGGGCGGCGTCGCGCTCGGCTTCGCACCGATCGATCCGATCCGTGCGCTCTACTGGAGCGCCGTGCTGAACGGCATCGTCGCGGTGCCGATCATGGCCGTGACGATGCGGATGGCGAACGACCGCAAGGTGATGGGTGAGTTCGTGGTGAAGCGACGGTTGAGAGTGCTCGGCTGGCTCGCGACGTGGACGATGGCGGCGGCGGTCGTCGCGATGTTCGTCACGCGGTAGCGTCATTCCTGCGAAGGCGGGATTCCAGTGTCATTCGCGGTGGGGCGCTGCGAGAAAGATACGGGGTCCCCGCTTCGCGGGGACGACGAACCTACCGCACGACCTGCGAGAGCTCGCCCGCCTTGTACCTCGCCGCGATCTTCTCGAGCGGCACCGGCTTCACCTTCGAGCCCATGCCGGCGCATCCGAACTGCTCGTAGCGCGCCTTGCAGATCGCCTTCGCCGCTTCGCGCGCGGGCTTCAGGTAATCGCGCGGGTCGAACGCCGACGGTTTGTCGCGCATGAACCGGCGGACCGCCGCGGTCATCGCGAGCCGGATATCGGTGTCGATGTTGATCTTGCGAACGCCATGCTTGATGCCTTCCTGGATCTCCTCGACCGGAACGCCGTACGTCTCCTTCATATTGCCGCCGTTATCGCGAATGACCTGCAGCAGGTCCTGCGGCACCGACGAGCTACCGTGCATGACGAGGTGCGTGTTCGGGATCCGCGCGTGGATCTGCTTTATGCGGTCGATCGCGAGGATGTCGCCCGTCGGCTTGCGCGAGAACTTGTATGCGCCGTGCGACGTGCCGATCGCGATCGCGAGCGCGTCGAGCTGGGTGCGCTTGACGAAATCCGCCGCCTGGTCGGGATCGGTCAGCAGCATCTCGCGCGTCATCGTTCCCTCGGCGCCGTGGCCGTCCTCCTTGTCGCCGCGCATCGTCTCGAGCGAGTCCAGGCAACCGAGCTCGCCTTCGACGGTGACGCCCACGGTATGCGCCATGTCGACGACGTTGCGTGTCACGTCGAGGTTGTAGTCGTAGCTCGCGATCGACTTGCCGTCAGCTTGAAGCGAGCCGTCCATCATCACGCTCGTGAAGCCGAGCTTGATTGCGGAAGCGCAGGCGTCGGGCGATTGTCCGTGGTCCTGATGCATGACGACGGGAACGTGCGGATAGCTTTCGACCGCGGCCTCGATCAGGTGACGCAGGAACACTTCGCCCGCGTATTTGCGCGCGCCGGCGGACGCCTGCATGATCACCGGGCTGTCGGTTTCGGCGGCCGCTGCCATGATCGCCTGCACCTGCTCGAGGTTGTTGACGTTGAACGCGGGCAGGCCGTAACCGTGCTCGGCGGCGTGATCGAGCAGCTGGCGCATCGAAACGAGGGGGATCACGAATCTCCGGGCGAGTATTTCGGCACCCTTTATTTTACCGTGACCGCGTGCGCCAGCCGGTTGCGCGCGATCAACTGCGCTCGGCGTGACGCGCCTTGCACGTCGCGAGCACCTCGTCGGGATCGCGCTTCCACCAATTGTTGGCGGAGAAGATCTCGACTTCGTGCGCGCCACGGTAGCCGGCCGCTTCCATCCACGAGCGGATGAGCGGCAGATCGATCACGCCGTCGCCCATCATCCCGCGGTCGAGCAGCAGGTCGGTCGTCGGCACCAGCCAGTCGCAGATGTGATACGCGAAGAGCCGCGACGGTGTCGCGCCGCCCGCGCGCTCGATCTCGTGCGCGAGGTTCGGATCCCACCACACATGGTAGACGTCGACCGCGATGCCGAGACCCGCGCCGAGCTGGTCGCAAAGGTCGTTCGCATGCGCCATCGTGTTGACGCACGCGCGATCCGCTGCGTACATCGGATGCAGCGGCTCGATCGCGAGCGGCATTCCGGCGGTGCGCGCGTATTCGAGCAGCTCGCCGATGCCATCGCGCACCATCTCGCGCGCGCCGGCGAGATCCTTCGACGCGATCTTGCCGTCGGGGTCGCGCGGCAGACCGCCGACGACCAGAATCAGGCACGGCGCGCCGAGCACGAGCGCCTCGTCGACCGCGTGTCGATTGTCGTCGATCGCCGCATGTCGTGCCGCACGATCGGGCGCCGGGAACATCCCGCCGCGGCAGTAGCCGGACAGCGCGAGCCCCGAGTCGCGGATGCGCTGCGCGCTCGCCTTGAGTCCGGCCGCGGCGACCTGATCGCGCCACGGGCAGATGCGTCCGATCCCATGCCGCACGCAGCCGTCGATGATGTCCGGCAGCGACCACTGCTTGCGCACGGTCGCCGTGTTGAGCGAGAGCAGCGACGGATCAGGCATCGATGCCGTGAAGGGCGAGAAGCGATCGCATCCGCGCGGAGGCGAGCTCCGGATTGCCGAGCAGACCGGCGGCATCGGCCAGCCGGAATATCGCGGCGAGATGCACGATCGAGCGCGCGCTCTGTTGTCCGCCGACCATCGTGAAATGCGACTGATGACCGTTCAGCCACGCGAGGAAGACGACGCCGGTCTTGTAGAAGCGCGTCGGCGCGCGGAATACGTGACGCGACAGCGGCACCGTCGGCGCGAGGATCTCGTGAAACGCCTGGGTATTGCCCGCGGCGAGCTCGGCGAGCGCAGCCGAAGCGGCCGGCGCGATCGCGTCGAAGATGCCGAGCAGCGCGTCGCTGTGGCCGTGCGTGTCGCCGGCGATCAGCTCCGCATAGTTGAAGTCGTCGCCGGTGTACATGCGCACGCCGCGCGCGAGCCGGCGGCGCATCGCGATCTCCTTCTCCTTGTCGAGCAGCGAGATCTTGACGCCGTCGATCTTCGACGCGTGGGCGTTGATCACATCGACGGCGGTTTCCATCGCCCGGTAATGGTCGCGATCGCCCCAGTAGCCTTCGAGCGCCGGGTCGAACATTTCTCCCAGCCAGTGAATGATCACCGGTTCGCGCACCTGCGCGAGAATCCGCTCGTAGACGCGCTCGTAATCGGCCGGCCCGCGCGCGACGCGCGCGAGCGCGCGGCTCGCCATCAGGATGATCCGGCCGCCGAGCGCTTCGATCGCGCCGATCTGCTCCTCGTACGCGCGGATGACGTCGTCGACGCTGTGCGCGGCGTCGGCTGCGAGATGGTCGGTGCCGGCGCCGCTCGCAAGCCGCGCGCCCGGAAAATCGCGCGTCGCATCGATCGAGCGACGGATCAATTCAAGCGATGTCGGCCAGTCGAGGCCCATGCCGCGTTGTGCGGTGTCCATCGCTTCGGCGACGCCGAGCCCGAGCGACCACAGATGACGTCGATACGCGATCGTCGCATCCCAGTCGAGCATGGCGTCGAGCCATGGGTCGCTCGTTCGGAGCGGATCGGCGACGACGTGCGCCGCCGAGTACGCGACGCGGTTGAATGCGCGTTCGGGGCGCGCGGGAAACGCATGCGGCGCGCGGCACGAGTAGCGTTCCAGCGTGCCGCCATCGACGGGCAGCTTGAGCGCAGGCGCGCTCACTGCGGCAGCTCCGGCACGTCGACCCAGCGGCGCTCGCGCCACGATTGCAGCGCGCACTCGACGAGCTGCACGCCTTTGGCCCCTTCGCGCAGCGTCCATTTGAACGGCTCGTCGTCGACGACGTGGCGGACGAAGAGCTCCCATTCGGCCTTGAACCCGTTGTCGTACGTCGTCGTGTCCGGCACCTCCTGCCATCCGGCGAAGAGATCGATCGTCTGCCGGATGTCGGGGTTCCACACCGGCTTCGGCGTGTTGACGCGCGACTGCGTCCGGCAATCGGTGAGCCCCGCGACCGCCGAGCCATGCGTGCCATCGACGTGGAACGTGACGAGATCGTCGCGGCGCACACGCGTGCACCAGCTGCTGTTGATCGTCGCGACGACGCCACCGTCGAGCTGGAACGTCGCGTAACACGCGTCGTCGGCAGTCGCGCGGTAGGTGCGACCGCTCTCGTCCCAGCGCTCGGGAATGTGCGTCGCGCCCAGGCAGGACACGCTTCTCACTTCGCCGAACAGGTTGTCGAGCACATAGCGCCAGTGGCATAGCATGTCGAGGATGATGCCGCCGCCGTCCTCGGCGCGGTAGTTCCACGACGGGCGCTGGATCGGCTGCAGATCGCCCTCGAAAACCCAGTAGCCGAACTCGCCGCGCACCGCAAGCATGCGGCCGAAGAATCCTGCGTCGCGCACCATCCGCAGCTTCGCGAGTCCCGGCAGGAACAGCTTGTCCTGCACGACGCCGTGCTTGACGCCCGCACGCTCGGCGGCGCGCGTGATGGCGAGCGCCTCGTCGAGTGTCGTCGCGATCGGCTTCTCGCAGTAGATGTGCTTGCCGGCCGCGATCGCGCGCTTGATGAGCGCGGGCCGCATTTGCGTGGTCGCCGCGTCGAAGAACACGGTGTCGTCGGAATTTGAAAGTGCGCGGTCGAGATCGGTATCGTAGCGCGCGATGCCATGCGCTTGCGCGAGCGCGCGCAGCTTGTCGGCATTGCGGCCGATCAGGATCGGGTCAGGCATCACGCGCTCGCCGTTCGCGAGCGCGACACCGCCTTGCGCGCGGATCGCGACGATCGAGCGAATCAGATGCTGATTCATGCCCATGCGTCCTGTGACGCCATTCATGATGATGCCCAGTCGCCGCTCAACCATCGGTGCCCGCTCCGCAACAGGACGAAGTGAAGTTCATGCCAGCGCCTCGAGCAGGCCTCGCACGTAGCCGATCGCGCGCGCCGCGCACGCCGCGCCGTCGGGGACGTAGTCGAACGGCTCGATCGCGATGTCGCCCGCGTAGCCGCCGGCCACAAGCGCGGCGAGCACCGGCGCGAATCGATCCGTGCCCTGTCCGGGGCCGCGGCGGTTGCGATCGTTGAGCTGCACGTGCGCGATGAGTCGCTGCGCGAGGCCCTGCGCGGCGATTTCAGCGACCGGCCGTGTTTCGGAGAGCGCCGCCGACTTCGTGTCGAGCATCGTCGCAAGACCCGGCGAGCCGATCTCGCGCACCATCGCGGCTGCTTCGTCGAGCGTGTTGACGAGATCGGTCTCATCGCGCGGCAGCGGCTCGATCAAGTAGATGACGCCGAGCGCTTCGGCCGACTGCGCCGCCGCCGCGAACGCGTCGCGTGCGCGGCGCCACGCGATGTCATGCGATTCGCCCGCGGGAATCCGCCGCTGCGCGGGCGATCCATGCACGAGATAGCGTCCGCCAAGATCGGCGCACAGCCGGACCATGTAGCGCATCGCCTCGATCGTTCGTGTTCGAACGGCTTCATCGGGCGATGTGATCGACAGCCCTTTCGGCGCGACGAGCAGCCAGTGCAGCCCGGTGATTGCGATGCCGGCATCGACGGCGGCACGCCGTATCGACGTACGTGCGCCAGCGTCGATCGCAAGCGGATCGTCGGCGAGCGTGAACGGCGCGACTTCGACTCCGTCGTAACCGAGCGCGGCCGCGTACGCGCATTGCGATGCGAAGTCGCGGCCCGACAACACCTCGTTGCACAGCGCGATGCGCATGTCTAACCGGTTGTCGAGCTCGCGCGGCGGCCGAACAGGCGCCCGATGCCGTCGCGCAGCCCCGGAATCTTCATCAAGATAACGGCCGCGATCGTGATCCACAGCGCAGCGGAGATCGGACGCGTGAAGAACGGCGTCAGATCGCCGTCGGACAGCACGAGCCCTCGACGAGCGCCTTTTTCCATCAGGTCGCCCAGCACCATGCCCAGCACGAGCGGCGCGACCGGATACTTGTACAGGCGCATCAAGTAGCCGAGCACGCCGAAGCCGAGCATGACCCAGACGTCGAACAGCCGCGACGAGATCGCGTACGAGCCGACGACGCACAGCACGAAGATGATCGGCAGGATGATCGGCTTCGGCACCATCAGCACGCGGATCAGGAATCCGGTGAGCGTGAGGCCGTAGAGCAGGATGCCCAGCGTGGCGAACAGCATCATCGCGACGACGTCGTAGACGAACGACGGCGCTTCGATCATGATCATCGGGCCGGGCCGCACGCCGTGGATCAGCATCGCGGCCATCAGCACCGCAGCCGGCGCAGAGCCGGGAACCGCGAGAGTGAGCACCGGAATCACCGCACCCGGCACGCATGCGTTGTCGCCGGTCTCGGCGGCCATCAGGCCGTCGATCGAGCCCTTGCCGAATTTCTCCTTCTCCTTGCTCACCCGCTTTGCAGCGGCGTACGACGACCATGCAGCGACGTCCTCGCCGACGCCGGGCAGAATGCCGATGAACGTGCCGATGATGCCCGAGCGAAGAATCGTGCGCCAATATTGCGTCACGTCGGCGAGCTTCGGAATCACCGAGTCGAACGGATTGATCTTGACCGGAACCGGCTTCTCGCGCACCGACATGATGAGCTCCGCCATGCCGAACGCGCCGACGAGCGCCGGCACGAGCTGGAAGCCGCCGGCGAGATTGCGGTCGCCGAACGTGAAGCGATCGTACGCGTAGATCGCTTCCTGACCGATCGCCGCGGTGAAGATCCCGACGAGCCCGGCGATCCATCCCTTGAGCGGATCGTTGCCGGTCAGCGTGCCGGCGATGACGACGCCGAAGAGTGCGAGCCAGAAGAACTCGTATGCGCCGAACTTCAGCGCGAGGTTGCCGAGCACCGGCGTGAACAGCGCGAGGAAGAACATGCCGATCAGTGTGCCCAGCACCGAGCCGGACGTCGCGATGCCCATCGCGCGGCCGGCGAGTCCTTGCTTCGCGAGCGCGTGGCCGTCGAGGCACGATGCGGCGGAGGCGGGCGTCCCAGGAATGTTGAGCAGGATCGCCGAGCGCGAGCCGCCGTAGATCGCGCCGACGTACGTGCAGATCAGCACCAGCAACGCCTGGTTCGATGGCATCTTGATCGTGAGCGTGGTCATCAATGCGATGCCCATCGTTGCCGTCAATCCCGGCAGCGCGCCGATGATGACGCCCACGAGCGACGACAGCAGGATCAGTCCGATCGACAGCGGATCGAGGAAGCTCCACAGCGAATGACCGAACGCGATGAGGCCGTCGAACACGATGCGATTCCGGATGCTCTACGGAAGGCGAACCAGGAACAGCTGCTCGAATACGAGCGTGACGGCGAGCGCCGTCGCGGCGCCACAAACAATTGCCACAATGGCGCCACGCAAGAGCGTTCCGGCCGCGTTGCGCGCCGCGTATTGGAAGAGGAACACGAACACCGACACGAACAGCGTCGTGCCGAGCCAGAACGGCAGGCCGCGGCCGACGAGCAGCAGCGCGTAGACGAAGAACAATCCCACCGCGAGCGCGAAGCTCGATCTGGATGCGAGCTCGGCTTCCTCGGGCTCGCCGGCGCTCCAGCCGGTGCGGCGCGCGCGTCGTATCGAGCGCACTGCGAGCACGCCGCCCAGCGCGGCGAGCACGAGACCCACGATGCCGGGCCACAAGCCCGGCGCTGTGTGTATGCTCGCGCCCTGCTGCTCGAGCCGGTCCATCTGCCACGACATCACGACGATCAGGCTGCCGAGTGCGATCCAGACGAGCCCGCCGATCAGGTCGGCGCGCGGCGAGGCGGGATAGACCTCGGTGGTCATCGCAAGATCGAAGAGGCCGGCCGGATGTTCGCCCGCCGGCCGCCGATTCGAATCGTTACGGGCGCGCGATGCCAAGCGTCTCCGGCGACACCTTCGCCTTGCCGGTGTCGGCGGCTGCCCACGCGTTCGCCTGCACGGCGGGCATCACCGCCGTCTGCGCTTCGGCGCCGGCGTACGGCGCGAATTGTGCGCCGCGGCTGGTTGCATATTGTTTGAGCGCCGCCGAGTTCTTGATCTGGTCGTTCCACACTTTCTCGACGGTTGCGATCACCTCGGGCGGAACGCCCTTCGGGATGAAGATGCCGAAGTAGTTCGCCGGCGCCTTGAAGTTCGGCAGCCATTTGGTGAGCGGCTCGATCGTGCCGTAGCCGTCGATCTCGACCGGCTTGTCGCCGATCACCGCGAGCGGCCGCAGCCTCTTGCCGCGGATCATCTCCGCCTGCTCGACGGTGAGCTGCGTCGTCGCTTCGGTTTCGCCCGCGACGGTTGCGACGACGGCCGGATTGCCGCCGTCGTAGGTGACGTGCTTGTACTTGACGTTGGCGGCTTTCGCGATCGCCTCCATTGCGCTGTGGCCGCTCGAGTTCACGCCGGCCGTCGCGATGCTCACCTGGCCGGGCTTCGCACGCATCGCATCGATCAGCTCGGTTGCGCTTTTGTACGGCGTGGCGGGATTCACCGACAGCGTCGAGACGTTGGCGACGTTGAGAAAGAGCGCCCAATCCTGGATCTTCGTGTCGAGCATGCCGAGCACTGCATAGGTGCCGAGATCCTGCGCGGCGCCCGCCGTCCACGTGTAGCCGTCCTTCGGCGCTTCGATCGCGTTCTTCGTTCCGATCGAGCCCGAAGCGCCCGGCTGGTTGACGATGACGACCTTCTGTCCGAGCGCCTTCTCGATCTCGGCGGCGGTCACGCGCGTCACCTGGTCGGTCGAGCCGCCGGCGGCCCACGGCACGATGATCGTGATCGGCTTCGCGGGCTTCCACGTTGCCTGCGCTTGCGCGCAAGCGGCGAAGAACAGCGCAGCAAGCGCAGCGATGGCAGCCTGGATCAGCATACGGGTGCGGCGTTGCATCGAGTCCTCCTCGGGGCGTGTGGAGCGGGCCGAAACGGCTCGCGTGATCTCGCGTCCCGCTGCGGCGTCTGGTCGCGCAGGCGGGTGCTAACCGGTTGGTTAATTAGCATAGGCTGGCCGCGACGCCGGCGCAACCCCGGTAGGCAAACGTTCATCTGCGCTCCAGATAGCCTTGGACCAGGGCCGTCGCGTGCGCGAGCCGCGCGGCGAGCGCCCGCGGCGAGCGCAGGTCGCGGCCGAAGATCGCCGACAGCGTCGCATTGTTCGAAAGGTAGAAATAGCCGAGGGCGGCGATCGACACGTACAGCTGCACCGGATCGACGCCGCGGCGAAAGACTCGCTCCCGTTCGCCGCGCGCGAGCACGTCGGAGATCATCGCGACGAGCGGCGAATGAAGATCACGAATCTTGCGCGAGCGCTTCACGTGCTCGGCGCGATGCAGGTTCTCCGTGTTGAGCAGCGTGATGAACTCCGGATGACGCAGGAAATAGTCCCACGTGAACTCGATCAGCCGGCGGATCGCGTCGGCCGGCGGCAAGCCTTCGAGATGAAGCGCCTGCTCCTCGGCGCGGATGCGCTCGTACGCGCGCTCGAGCACAGCGAGGAACAGATCGTCCTTGCCGCCGAAGTAGTAGTAGAGCATCCGCTTGTTCGCTCGCGCCCGAAGCGCGATGCGGTCGACGCGCGCGCCGCCGAGGCCGTGCGCGGCGAATTCGCGAGTCGCTGCATCGAGGATCGCCGTCTGCGTGCGCACGGCGTCGCGCTGCAGGCGCGGTGCGGGCTTCGGGACGCGCCGGGGCGGCGCACGGAGCATGGTGACGGACATCCGGCGATTATTAACCGGATGGTTACAACGCGCAATCCTCGCTCCCAATAATTGCTGGTTTGCGCGCCGGTCGCAGCTCTCTGCGTGGTGGGTGCGCCTTGGCGTATTGCCTGAGTGACGGAATCTGGAACGTTTACTTTGAGCCGTTGAAGCTCGGCCGCTTGCTGGAACGCCACATGCGAATCGAAGATGCTTACGGCAGATTAAAGTGTCCCAATCGGGACCTGACAAACAATGTTCGATCACATTGAAAGGCATTCTGTCAGCGACCGAGTTCGACCCAAAGCGGAAGTACGGTGTTGCGTCCGGGGTGGAGCCCGAAGGCTATCGTCCCGCTCGCACGCGGATCTCGATCCGCGCGCCCACTGCAAGCGCATACCTTTCGATGGTTCTCAACGTCGGCCGCGTCCGCACGCCGCTTTCCAGACGGGACACGGCACTTTTCGTGGTCCACATTCTCACGGCGACTTCTTCTTGCGTCATGCCCGCCGCGGTGCGCGCGGCCACCAGATCGGCCACGAGGAGTTGCAGCGTGCGATCCCGCGCGAGGGATCGCGAGTGCGTCGTGTCGCACGCGCTCGTCAACACGACGAGATTCCTGGCCAGAAGGTGGGAGCGCTCGTACATGGGCGACGCAGTGTTGTTTCGCAGGTGGGGTAGCAAAAATGCTAACTCACAGGTGCGGACATGCCCATCGACCGTTCGGACGAACCTGTGCTCAAGCACGGCCGATTGCAGGGGTCCCCACGCGGCGTCCCGCGCGTGCTTCTGGTTAACGCGACTCACTTGGCGGCCTGCGCGGGCGACCGCGCGCCTTCGCGACGCTCGTCGTGACGAGCTGGGCCGGAAGGCGAACCGTAACCATCGAGAGGTCGTCGGTGCAGTTGCTTCAACTGCGCGCGCTGCGACCGCGTATCCCGTCTCAGTTCGCATGAAAGTAGCCAGCGTATGTCGACTGATGGCAGTTCGCGTTTTTGCGAACCGTGCCGAATGCGGGCTCCTGGTGCCAGAGTCGAACCGGAAAGATTCAGTGAGGGCACGCAGGCTCATCCACCACGCGCGGATTGCAACTGGGTCGGGTCGTGACACAGCAGAGGGCGAATGTCCGCTTCTGGGCCGCAGGCGGCCATAAGTCCCACCGGAAAGCCGCCACTCGCAGCCAAACGCTTAAACGGTTGCGAGTCGCCGCTACCAAACGATGGCGTATCCCGATGTCTCAAAGGGCGCGAAATGAGGCTTACACACGCAGCGCAAGTCGCCCATGCGATGCGGCATCTTGGATCGATTGGACCCGAGTGAATAAAAATGCCGGCTGGTATCCAGCCGGCATTGGTTCTCGAGCGATCCCCCGTGTGTGGGGCCTCGAAGCGCCGCTTAGTTGTTAGCGATCTGCGGCGCGCATTCGACCTTGCCATTAATGACTTCACACGCTTGCTGCTCGTTGGGCCGATAGTGCTTTAGTCCCAGCCACGGCAGAACGTCGCTCACCCCTGGCGTGGGCGGCCCCTGAACGTAGTTGGCCGCGTTGTTCACGTCACCTTGGCCGGTGTACACCGACGTCGCCGGATAGGGAAACACCGGCCTCGTTCTCGTCACCGGTGAAGTCGCGCTGCCGTTGGTGCGGTACGAGACGACCACTTTGTCCGGCGCCACATGGTCTTCCACCCAGCTTATCAGTGGTGTCAAAAAGTCGAACGTCGCGGCGACCGGTCCCCCCGCGCAGTGATATACCGCAGGCAGCAGGTACAGCGATATGAAGCTCGATGCAGCCGCTGGACCCATGAAGCTGCGTACGGCGGCGTAATAGTTCAGCGTGCCGAACGGTGACGTGCCCTGATCCGCCCATCCTTCCCACATCAGCAGTTTGCCGCCGTGGCCTGAGAACTTGCGCAGGTCGGGGTTGGTCGGGTCGTTGAGCCCGTGCATGAAATCGAGCTTCTCGAATTCCGCGCGCGTGAACTGGATGTTGCGATTGGTGATCCCGGTCACGTCCCAGCGGCTCATGTAGTTCGGAAAGTCATACGAAAACGCGAACTCGCTCGACGTGTCCTGGGTGAAGACGACTCCTGGTGCAAGCGCGATTGAGCCCGCCCACGCAAGTTCTGAGCCGTAGGGCTGGTCGCCCGGGGACATCAGCGCCCCCGTTTGATCGACGGGGCCTTGCCAGATCAGGTTTGCCACGTTGGCCTGCGCCGGGGTCAGGCAAGCCGGCGCATCGGTGCCCGTGGGACAAAGCAGCGTCCGCGCGTCGAAGTGACACGTTCTCGGATCCTGGATCTGGCCGCTGCTGTCGGCGCAGGCCGCGAGGACCGCTTGAGCGAGCGCCGGGATCTTATCGGCGGTCAGGATCGACGTGCCGTCGGGCTTCGAATTGACACGAACGTTCCACGAGTGAAGGAAGGTATTTTCCGACGTGTTGTCGATCGTCGGAGCGCCCGCGAGGATGCCGTTGTAGTCGTCGGGGAATCGCTGCGCTTCGTGGAGGGCGGCACGACCACCGCTCGAGCAGCCGTCGAAATAGGAATACGTCGGATTGCGGCCGTAGAACGCCTTGATCACAGCCTTCGCCGCGACGGTCGCCTTGTGATTGGACGCGTAAAAGAAATCGATGAGCGCCGTCGGATCCTCGATGGCCCACATGCCGTCCGCAATCGCCGCTAGAAATCGACCAGAGTTGGTGTTGCCGGTATGCCCGCCGTTGTGCGCGACGATGGCAAGCTCGCCGGAGTCCACAAAGGGACATCCAACGGCCGCTCCTGAATTACCCCCGGCGTTATAGGCCGTTGGGGTGGGCGCGATCAGATCTCCGCAATAGCCGCCGCATCCTTTCGTCAGCAACCGCTGGGTCCAATTCTCGGTCGGCATCCGGACCGTGAACTTGACCTTGGGCGCGACGTAGCCGGTGACCACACACTGCTGCGTCGGCACCGACGTCGACGGTTCGACCACGACAGCGCTGTCAAGCTTGGTCGGTGCGTCCAGATTCGTGAAGTCGATCTTCAACAGGTCCGTGCAGGCGACCGCTGGCGTTACCACCGGCAGGATGGCGCCATGCGCTTCGTCCGATGAGAAGCCTGCCATTGCACCCGCGAACAAAAGCGACGACACGCCGACGAGCCAGGCGCGCGTCCTGCGACGACTTGCATTAATGCGATCCATGTGTCCTCCGGTATTGCGATCTACGAAATCGGCACACGAGCACAGCGAAGGCTCGTGAAGCCGCGGGTGCGGGTATCGATCGTTGTTCGATCAGACGCAGCGCGCCTCGCTCGGCATCGTGCGCGTCCAATCGCATGGTCAGCGGCAGTTATGTGCTGCTCGTCGTGGCGGTAGGGCCCGCCCGCGACCACGTGCGGCAAGAATTAACACAAACGTTAGTTCTGTCAAGCACAATTAACAGGAATGTTGATTTGTCGGTCCACGCGTAGTGGTATCGTATTTGCTCGAGGAGACTCCTGCGATGGCGAAAGGCGCGGCGCGGCTGGCGGCGATGCGAAAGCCGAAGGATCCGGACGGAAATCGGGCCGACATCCTGCAGGCGGCGACGACGGAGTTCGCCGCGCGCGGACTGCACGGCGCCCGCATCGATGCCATCGCGCGCAAGACGCGAACCACGCGCGCGATGGTCTATTACTACTTCGGCAGCAAGGAAGGCCTCTATCTGGCGGTGCTGGAGGAGGCGTACCGCGGCATTCGCGAAGCCGAGAAGAAGCTCGATCTCACACACCTCCCGCCGCAGGAAGCGATGCGCCAGCTCGTGGCCTTCACCTTCGACTACTACCAGGCGCACCCCGACTTCGTCGCGCTCGTCGTGGCGGAGAATCAGTCACGCGGAAGGCACCTTCGCAAGATGCACCGGATGCGGCGCATGAACGTCTCGATCGTCGACACGATCGACGACGTGCTCGAGCGCGGCCGTCGCGAGGGCGCCTTTCGCGGCGGATTCGATGCGATCGAGCTCCACATGACGATTGCGGCGCTCGGTTGGTTTCAGATCGCGAACCGTCACACCTTCGGCTATCTCTTCAGGCGCGATTTCGCCTCCCGCGAGACGGTGAAGCGCCATCGCGAGCTCGTCATGGACATCGTCTGGCAGTTTGTGCGCGCCTCGCCGCCAGACACGGAACGCGAACCGCGAGCCGTCAGGCAAGCGCAACGGGGCAAGCCGATCGCCGGCGCGCCGGAGGCAGATCACGGGACAGCTGTCGCGAGCGGCGCCGCTCCGCCGCCGCTCGACTAAAACGTTCGCGCGCCTTCGCCCGCGGCGCGACCAGTGTCCCAAGTGTGCGCTGTCGGCCCTTCGTGCGCTTGTGCCGCCCGCGCGCAACTCGCAACCGAACGCTCTAACAGTTGCGAATGGCTGCTATAGCAGTGACGCAACCCCGCAGACCGGGGTGTCCGCAACCGACCGTTGCCGTCTGTCGAGCTACCAGAGCGGACGTTCGCCGATTGCGGGTAACGGCGAGAAGCGGAATTCGAAGGCGCGAACCCAAAGCGGACACCGGAGCGAAGTTCAACGAACTATTAGGCCGCATGTGGCGGCCCGGACTTGGTTGAATTGGGAGAGGAGCGGCGCAGGTAGGCGCGCGCGCTCGTTACTGGATGACTGAGGACGGTGACGACGCGCCCCAACCCTCGCACGGGCTCGTGGAAGAGACCGAGCTGGCGCAGCACCGCTCCGCGGTCATAGTAGATGCGCTCGCCCGCCAGCTTGTCATCGGCGTCGAACGCATAGACGGCACAAAGCGGGAACTCCATCCGCCGGCCCGTCGCTGGCAGGCCGCGCCACGGACCGAGATGCGTACCCCGGATGGTGACCTCCAGCTCCATGCTCTCGGATGCGATGTGGCGGTGCTTCACCTCAATTGCCAGATCGGGCAGCACGCGCATCAGCTCGGTGTAATACGACCGCACACCGTCGCGGGCAGTGCGGTGATCCCCCACGGCTCGTCGTCGTACCGTGCGTCCATGCCGAACGTCGCCATCATCGCGTCCAGGTCGTGCCTGTTCTCGCACCGGATGTGCTCATCCACCACCGCCGTGCGCGCCTGTGCGCGCTTCGCCTCGAGCAGTGACATGTCGAATCTCCTTGCGACGCACTCGGGCTTACCCCAGCGTCGCTGTGGGGCGTGTACACGTCGGCGTAACGAGTCCAAAGCTAACCGGCCGCGCCGCAGAACGCCGTCGAGTTCGGTTGAACGCGCAGTTACGCCCCATTGGGAACTATTCGTACCAGATCTCAATTTCGTAGCCATCGGGATCAGCGACATAGGCATAGGGATAGCCAGGTGCGAATTCGCCACGCCGCAAGAGTTTGCCGCCAGCGCGCTCAACTTCGGCGATCGCCAGCTCGATGTCAGTCGGGCTTAGCAGCCGAAAGCCAAAATGATCAATCCCGCCAGGCGACCCGGCAGAACCAGGGTTGTATTCAAACGCGATTACGTCATGCGCTCCAGGACCCTGGACCTGGATCGATGTGGCGTCTCGGAAGTACTCCCGCACGCCAAAGACCTGCACATAAAACTGTAGCGTCCGTTCGAGATCCCGAACGGCGAGGCTAATGTGCGTAAGCCCGTGGGTCTTCAGCATGGTGTCGCGTGCGCTGGAGCGGAGGCCAGCAAAACCCGGTTAACCGGGCGTGCCGGCGTCGCCGCAGGACGCCGCCGGACACGGTCCGGTTGAACCTTAGAGGTCGCCAGGCGAGGCTTGAACATGTGGCCGACGAAACATGTGCAAGTACCAGAAGATTGGAACAGCGAAGATGGAGCCGAACAACAAGAACATGACCCAAGCGCGTTGTTTGTCGGTTTCGACATGCGGTAAGCGATAGAGGAGAACGATACAAACGCCGACAAGCGTGAAGCCCAATACAATCGCAGCTACGTCGAGTGGCGATAGCGGTTGTAGCAACGAGTAGCCGGCACCGCCGCCCTCGGGTAGCCAGAGCGGCTCGAGCGAACGAAACGCGGCGTATCCCAACGGCAGGAAGGCGACGGCTCCAAACATTCCACTCGCGAGGCGCGCACCGGACATTGGCAACCTCTAACATAACCGGCGACTCGCGGCGGACACACAGGGCCGCCTGCGGGGCGTCCATGTTGACGGCCGGGCTAGGCGCCGTCTACTCACCCACTTTCGCCGCTATCGCTTAGGTTGGCAAACGCGCCGATACTCGCTGACAATCCGAGCGACTCGCGCTCCCCTGCTGCAAGCTCAGTATCGCTTAACCCGCGCCTCCGCTCAGGTCGAGCAATCGCCCAAATCGTCACGCTCGGTGTTCGCCGACTCTGACGATCTTCATCGTGTTCGTGCCACCGGATTTACCGATCGGCTCGCCAACCGTGAGCACGATCAGATCGCCGCGCTGCACGTGCGCGGTCGCGAGCAGCAGATCCTCGGCGCTTTGCAGCAACTCATCGCGGTCGTCGTGCTGTTCGAGGGGGAGCGGGCTGACGTTGCGGTACAGCGACATCCTGCGTAGCGACCGGATTTCCGACGTGAGCGCGTAGATCGGGCAGTCGCAGTTGTGGCGAGAGATCCAAAGCGCTGTCGATCCCGATTGCGTGAGCGCCGCGATCGCCTTGACCTTGAGATGCGATGCCGTGAACAGCGTCGCCATCGCGATCGACTGGTCGATGCGCGTAAACGTGCGGTTGAGGAAGTCGCGCTCGAGCTCGACCAGATGCGACTTCTCGGCCTCGACGCAGACCTGCGCCATCGTCTCGACCGTTTCGACCGGATAGCGGCCGCTCGCCGTCTCCGCGGACAGCATCACCGCATCGGTGCCGTCGAGCACCGCGTTCGCGACGTCGGAGACCTCGGCGCGCGTGGGCACCGGATTGTGGATCATCGACTCCATCATCTGCGTCGCGGTGATCGTGAGCTTGTTGTGCTCGCGCGCCATGCGGATCATCCGTTTCTGCAAGCCCGGCACGACCGCGTTGCCGACCTCGACCGCGAGATCGCCGCGTGCGACCATGATGCCGTCGGACGCTTCGATGATCTCGGCGAGCGCGCCGATCGCCTCGGCACGCTCGATCTTCGCGATCAGCAGCGCGTTGCCGCCGGCGGCGCGCAGAAGCTGGCGCGCCATGTACATGTCTTCCTTGTTCTTCGGGAACGAGACGGCGAGGTAGTCCGCATCGATCGCAGCCGCCGTCTTCATGTCCTCCATGTCCTTTGCGGTGAGTGCCGGCGCTGTCAGTCCGCCGCCCATCCGGTTGATGCCCTTGTTGTTCGACAGCATGCCGCCGACATTCACGCGCGTGACGATGCGAGGTCCCTCGACCGATTCGACCGTCAGGCGAATGAGGCCGTCGTCGAGCAGCAGCACCGCACCGGGTCCGACGTCGTGCACGAGCTCCTTGTAATCGAGGCCGACGCGGCTCGCATCGCCCGGAGCGGCATCGGTGTCGAGCACGAAGCGCTGTCCGGGCTCGAGCAATGCCTCACCCGCCTCGAACTTGCCGATGCGGATCTTCGGGCCCTGCAGGTCGACCATGATGCCGACCTCGCGGCCGAGCTCTTTCGCGGCGGCGCGGACGTTGCTCGCGCGCTCGACGTGCTCGTCGGCGCGGCCGTGCGAGAAATTGAGCCGCACGACGTCCACGCCCGCGGCGAGCATGCGCGCGAGCGTCTGCGGCGCGTGCGACGCGGGTCCGAGCGTCGCAACGATCTTGGTGGCGCGAATCACGGAGCGGTGAAGCGGGGCGGTCGTGGCGCGGCCGGTGCGGCTTTACGCGCGCGCTTCGAGCGAGGCGACCGCCGGCAGCGTCTTGCCCTCGAGGAACTCGAGAAACGCGCCACCCGCCGTCGAGATGTAACCGATGCGATCGGCGACGCCGAACTTGTTGATCGCGGCGATCGTGTCGCCGCCGCCGGCGATGCAGAATGCGGCCGACGACGCGATCGCTTCGGCCAGCGCCTTGGTTCCGCCGGCGAACGCATCGAACTCGAATACGCCGAGCGGTCCGTTCCAGACGATCGTGCCCGCTTTCGCGACGATCGTTTTCAGCACGGCGATCGACTGCGGTCCGATGTCGAGGATCATGTCGTCGGGCTCGACGTTCTCGATCGCCTTCAGCGTCGGCGTCGCAGTGGCGGAGAACTCCTTCGCGCATACCGCGTCGACCGGCACCGGCACTTTGCCGGGAAACGCGTCGAGGATCGCCTGTGCCTCGCCGACGAGATCGGGCTCGGCGAGCGATCGGCCGATGTTTCCGTGGGCCGCCAGGATGAACGTGTTGGCGATGCCGCCACCAACGACGAGCAGGTCGACCTTCTGCGCGAGCGACTTCAGCACAGTGAGCTTGGTGGACACCTTGGCGCCCGCGACGATCGCGACCAGCGGACGCTTCGGTTGCGCGAGCGCCTTGCCGAGCGCGTCGAGCTCCGCGGCGAGCAGCGGCCCCGCGCACGCGACCGGTGCGTAGCGCGCGATCCCTTCGGTCGTCGCCTCGGCGCGATGCGCCGTGGCGAACGCGTCGTTGACGTAGACGTCGCAGAGCTTCGCCATCTTGCGCGCGAGCGCCTCGTCGTTCTTCTTCTCGCCCTTGTTGAAGCGGCAGTTCTCGAGCAGCACGACATCGCCGGGCTTCAATGCGGAATGCCACGCGCCGCCGTCGACCCAGTCGCGCACGAGCGGCACGGGCTTGTCGAGGAGCTCGGACAGGCGCTTCGCCACTGGCGCAAGCGAATCGGCGGCGCTCCACTCGCCTTCCTTCGGCCGGCCCAGATGCGAGGTGACCATCACCGCGGCGCCGCGCGCGAGCGCGTCCTCGATGCCAGGTACCGAAGCGCGGATCCGCGTGTCGTCCGTGATCGCGCCGGAGTCGTCCTGCGGCACGTTCAGGTCGGCGCGGATGAACACGCGCTTGCCGCGCACGTCGACATCGGCGAGACGCTTCAGCTTCATGTCGACACTCGCGCCGCTACTTGGCCGCCATCAACGCGACCGCAACGTCCAGCATGCGGTTCGAGAAAGCCCACTCGTTGTCATACCAGCTCGACACCTTCACCAGACGGCCCGACACCTTGGTGAGGGTGGCATCGAAAATCGACGAGCGCGCGTCGTGGTTGAAGTCGATCGACACGAGCGGGGCCTTGTTGTAGCCGAGGATACCGGCGAGCGGGCCCGATTCGGACGCGCCCTTCATGATGGAATTCACTTCGTCCACCGTCGTATCGCGTGCGGCGATGAACGAAAGATCGACGATCGAAACGTTGATCGTCGGCACGCGAATCGCGTAGCCGTCGAGCTTGCCGTTGAGCTGCGGCAACACGAGGCCGACCGCGGCTGCGGCGCCGGTCTTGGTCGGGATCATGCTCATCGTTGCCGAGCGCGCGCGGCGCAGGTCCTCGTGATAGACGTCGGTCAGGACCTGGTCGTTGGTGTAGGCGTGGATCGTGGTCATCAGTCCGTTGACGACGCCGATCTTCTCGTGCAGCGGCGCAACCAGCGGCGCAAGGCAGTTCGTCGTGCACGACGCGTTCGAGATCACCGTGTGCGAGGCCTTGAGCGTCGCGTGGTTGACGCCGTAGACGACGGTCGCGTCGACGTCCTTGCCGCCCGGCGCCGAAATGATGACCTTCTTCGCGCCGCCGGCGAGGTGAGCCGACGCTTTTTCCTTGCTGGTGAACAGACCCGTGCATTCCATGACAACGTCTACACCGAGCTCGCGCCACGGCAGCTTCGACGGATCGCGCTGCGCGAGCACCTTGATGCGGTCGCCGTTGACGATCATCGCGTCGCCGTCGACGTCGACCTTGCCGGGGAATTTGCCGTGCACCGTGTCGTAGCGCGTCAAATGGGCGTTCGTTTCGGGACTGCCGAGGTCGTTGACCGCGACGATTTCGATCGGGTGCTTCTTGCCACCCTCGTAATGGGCGCGAAGAGTGTTGCGGCCGATGCGGCCATAACCGTTGATCGCCACTTTGAGCGTCATGAGATTCTCCGTGAATCGAAACAAACCGGAAGGATATTGGACGATGAACGCCGCATGCGGTTCACCCGAGCACGCGCCGGACGGCGGCGGCGACGGCATCGGCGGTGAACCCGAAATGCTTGAACAGCACGCTGCCCGGCGCCGACTCACCGAAAGTATCCAGGCCGACGACCGCCCCGCGCGGATCGTCGGCGGCGCCGACGTACTTGCGCCAGCCGTCGGTCGAGCCCGCTTCGACTGCTACGCGCGCAACCCCGGCCGGCAGCACGCTCGCGCGATACGCTGCGTTCTGAGAGTCGAACACGCTCGTGCACGGCATCGATACGACACGAACGCTGATGCCTTCGGCGGCGAGCGCGTCACGCGCGGCGATCGCGATCGCGACCTCCGAGCCGGTTGCAATGACGACCGCGCGCCGCGCGGCGTTGGCGCCTGCAAAATCGGCGAGCACATAGCCGCCGCGTCGGATTTGCGGCATCGACGCGTCGGCGCGCTTCTGGAACGGAACGTTCTGACGCGTGAGGAGCAGCGCGCTCGGGCCGTCGCGGTGCTCGATCGCTGCTTGCCACGCGAGCGCCGTCTCGACGGTGTCGCACGGCCGCCATACGTTCATGTTCGGGATCAGGCGAAGCGTTGCCGCGTGCTCGATCGCCTGGTGCGTCGGCCCGTCTTCGCCGAGCCCGATCGAATCGTGCGTGTAGACGAAGACGACGTGCGCCTTCATCAGCGCGGCCATCCGTACGGCGTTGCGCGCGTAATCGGAGAACGTGAGAAACGTGCCGACGTACGGAATGAATCCGCCGTGCAGCGCAAGGCCGTTCGCGATCGCGCTCATGCCGAACTCGCGCACGCCGAAGTTCACGTAGTTGCCGCTGCTCGTGCGCGACACGGCCTTGCTGCCCGACCAGTTGGTAAAGACCGATCCCGTAAGGTCCGCCGAGCCGCCGATCATCTCGGGCAGCGCGGCAGCGAACGTCTCGATCGCCTGCTGCGA
>WNFV01003342.1_pt1 | contig 20581 bp, 19 predicted proteins | sample 5400101 | NCBI WGS metagenome assembly WNFV01 (sample SAMN13153361, study PRJNA577476) | soil metagenome | isolation source: 115 cm soil or saprolite under grassland replicate 1 | place: USA:California | collected 2016-06-15 | reverse complement strand
GACGGCGACGACCTCGTCGGGGTTGACGCCCTTGTGCGGATCCTTGCCGATCAGCTCCTTGACCTTGTCCACAACCGCCGGCATGCGGGTCATGCCGCCGACGAGGACGACGTGGTCGATGTCCTTCGCCTCCAGCCCGGCGTCCTTCAGCACCTGCTTCGTCGGGTCGACCGTCCGCTCGAGCAGATCGTGCGTCAGCTCGTTCAGCTTCGCGCGCGTGAGCTGGAGGTCGAGGTGCTTCGGGCCCTCCTGCGTCGCGGTGATGAACGGCAGGTTGATCTGCGTCGTCATCGTCGACGACAGCTCGATCTTCGCCTTCTCGGCCGCCTCGTACAGGCGCTGAAGCGCCATCCGGTCGGCTGCGAGGTCGATGCCCTGGTCGCGCTTGAACTCCGCCACCATCCAGTCGACGATCGCCTTGTCGAAGTTGTCGCCGCCGAGGTGGTTGTCGCCGTTCGTCGCCTTCACCTCGAAGACGCCCTCGCCGAGGTCGAGGATCGACACGTCGAAGGTTCCGCCACCGAGGTCGAAGACGAGGATCGTCTGGTCGGACTCCTTCTCGAGCCCGTAGGCGAGCGACGCGGCGGTCGGCTCGTTGATGATGCGCAGGACGTTGAGGCCGGCGACCTTGCCGGCATCCTTCGTCGCCTCGCGCTGGGCGTTGTTGAAGTAGGCGGGGACCGTGATGACCGCTTCGGTGACCTGCTCGCCGAGATAGGCCTCAGCGTCCGCCTTCAGCTTCTGCAGGATCATCGCGGAGATCTCCTGCGGGGTGTACTCCTTGTCCGCCGCCTTGACGCGGACGTCGTCGTTCGGGCCGTGCACGACCTCGTAGGGGACGATCTTCATCTCCTCCGAGACCTCGTCGTACTTGCGCCCCATGAAGCGCTTGATCGAGAAGATCGTGTTCTCGGGGTTCGTGACCTGCTGGCGCTTCGCGGGAGCGCCGACGAGCCGGTGGCCGTCCTTCGTGAACGCGACCACGGACGGGGTCGTCCGCCCGCCCTCGGCGTTCGGGATCACGGCGGGCTCGCCGCCCTCGATCACGGCCATAGCCGAGTTCGTCGTCCCGAGATCGATGCCTAGTACCTTTGCCATGAGTGCTCAGTCCTCCGTTTCTAAGTTGTGACTTCCCAAAGAATAAAATCTAAGTCTATGGTTGTCAAGTATAGCGGCCCTGGCACGTGCCAGGCACAGGCTAGAGTCCGGAAGCGGTGCCGAACGACCCAAGGATCGAGCAATACGCCCGCCTCCTTGTCGAGGACTGCGTCGACGTCCAACCCGGCTGGCAGGTGATCGTTGGCTCGCAGCCGCTCGCCCGGCCGCTCGTGGAGGAGGTCTGCCGACAGATCGCCCGGCGCGGCGCCTACGCCCTCCCCCGCATCGGTTTCAGCTCGATCCTCGCGCGCTCCAGCGAGGCCTGGGTGAAGGAGGCCCCGGAGGAGCTCCTGAAGGAGCTGGCACCGATCGAGGCGTACACGACCGAGAACGCCGACACCTTCATCGCGATCATCGCCCCGGAGAACACCCGCGACGGAGCGGACATCCCGGCCGAGCGCTTCGCGATGCTTCAGGCGGCGAGCCGGCCCTATGCCGAGCCCTACTTCAAGGGCGAGAAGCCGTGGGTGGGCTGCCAGTACCCGACCCCGGCGCTGGCCCAGGACGCGGGCATGACGCTCGAGCAGTTCGAAGAGTTCTTGTACGGGGCCGTTCTGATCGACTGGGATGCGCTCAGGCGCGAGATGGAGAAGATTGCCGAGCGCTTCGACGCGGCCGAGGAGGTGCGGATCGTCGGACAGGACACTGACCTGACCTTCAGCCTCGAGGGGCGGAAGGGCAAAGTCTCCGCCGCAGACGCGAACATGCCGAGCGGCGAGGTCTTCTACAGCCCGGTCGAGGACTCGGCCAACGGCGTCGTTACCTTCTCCGAGTACCCGGCCGTCTACTTCGGCCGCGAGGTCCACGGCGCGCGCCTCCGCTTCGAGAACGGCCGCGCGGTCGAGATCTCCGCACGCACCGAGGAGGACTTCCTGAAGGAAGTGCTCGCCACCGACGACGGCGCCGCGGTGCTAGGTGAGTTCGGGATCGGCTGCAACCCCGGGATCCAGGAGCACATGAAGAACACGCTCTTCGACGAGAAGATCGAGGGGACGATCCATCTCGCGATGGGCAACGGCTTCCCCTTCATCGGCGGCACCAACGAGAGCGCCGTCCACTGGGACATGGTCAAGGACCTGCGCCGCGGCGGCGAGCTCTACGTCAACGGCGAGCTCGTCCAGAAGGACGGCGCCTGGCAGTAGGCTTAACCCATGGAGCCGCTCGTCGACGGCTGGGGCCGCGAGATCAAGAGCCTTCGGGTCTCGGTCACCGACCGATGCAACTTCCGCTGCAAGTACTGCATGCCCGCCGAGGGGCTCGAATGGCTCCCCCGTGACGAGGTGCTTTCCTTCGAGGAGATCACACGGCTGGTCGGCCTGCTCGCGGAGATGGGCGTGGACGAGATCCGGCTCACCGGAGGGGAGCCGCTCGTCCGCCGCGACCTCCCGGAGCTCGTCCGGATGCTGGCTTCGACCCCCGGCGTGCGCGACCTCTCTCTGACAACGAACGGGATCCTGCTCGACCGCCTGGCCGGCCCGCTCGTCGACGCAGGCCTGCGCCGCATCAACGTCTCGCTCGACTCGCTCTCGCACGTCCGCTTCGCCGAGATCACCCGCCGCGATGCGCTCGACCGCGTCCTCCAAGGCCTTGAGGAGGCTGAGCGTTTCGAAGAGCTGCGCCCGATCAAGATCAACTGCGTCGCGATCCGCGGCTTCACCGAAGAAGAGGTACCCGCCCTCGCCGAGCTCGCCCGTCGCAAGCCGTACGTCGTCCGCTTCATCGAGTTCATGCCGCTCGACGCGGACGAGGCCTGGCGCGAGGACGAGGTGCTGACGGGCGGAGAGATCCGCGCGCTGATCGAACAGCACTGGCCGCTCGAGGAGATCCCCGCCAAGCCCTCCTCGACCGCGCGCCGCTTCCGCTTCGCCGACGGAGCCGGCGAGATCGGCTTCGTCAACCCGGTCTCGGAGCCGTTCTGCTCGGCCTGCGACCGGATCCGCTTGACCGCGGACGGCCAGCTCCGCACCTGCCTGTTCTCACGGCGGGAATGGGACCTGAAGACTCCGCTCCGGAACGGCAGCTCGGACGAGGAGCTCGCCGAGCTCCTGCGCTGGGCCGTCCGCCACAAGGAGCTGAAGCATCGCATCAACGAACCTGGTTTCGTTCGCGCTTCCCGCTCGATGTCCCAGATCGGAGGGTGACCCTGAAGGCGCTCGTCGCAGCCGCGCTGCTCGGCGCCGTCGCGCTGCGCCAAAACGGGTGCTAGAAGCCGCAGCGAGGCCGGCAAACGCTCGAAAGACGCAGTTTGCGGTAGCTAAGCTGCGAAGCAGCCTCCGGGGCGATTACAATTTCCGCTTCCCGTGACGGCCTTCACAGCCATCGGTCGACGCTACCTGCCCCGAGGCTGGAGCGATTTCCTGCGCCAGCTCGTGATCTGGTTCGGGTTCCTGTTCGCGTACCAGATCGCCCGCGGGGTCGCCGATCGCGACCCGACGAAGGCGTTCTCGAACGGTCTCGGGGTCATCCACCTCGAGCAGCACGCCAACGCGCTCTTCGAGGTGACCCTCCAGCGGATCACGATCTCCTCGCACTTCCTGACCACACTCACCTCGTGGACGTACTGGCTCTCCCAGTTCACCGTCCTCGGGCTTGCGCTGCTCTGGGTCTACCTGCGGCGCAATGACTCGTTCGCGCGCTTCCGCAACACGGTGCTGGTCGCGAACGCGATCGGTCTGATCGGATACGTCGCGCTGCCGACTGCGCCGCCGCGCATGTTCCCCCGCCAGGGGTTCGTGGACACGCTCTCGACCTTCGGGATCAACCACGGCAGCGGGCTCGTCCAGCTGGCGTCGAACCAGTACGCGGCCATGCCGAGCCTGCACTCCGCCGACTCCCTGATCGTCGGCGTCACGCTCGCGCTGATCGTGCGCCGCTGGTACTTCAAGGTGCTGTGGCTCTTGTGGCCCGCATGGGTCTGGTTCTCGGTGATGGCGACCGGGAACCACTACTGGCTCGACATCCTCGCTGGGATCGGCGTGGCCGGTCTCGCGGCCGCGCTCGTGAACGGCCCGCGGCTGCTGCGCGCCGTCCGGGCGTGAGTCGGGCCGAAGCGCTCGCTCGGATCCGGGACAACTACACCGGAGGAGTTCGCAGGCTCGCGATGCGCGGCATCCACGGGCTCGCGCGCACGCGCGTCTCTCCGAATGCGCTCACCGCGGCCGGTGTCCTTCTCTGCGCCGCCGCCGCCGTGCTCGTCTACTTCGAGTACCGCGACGAGTACCTCTTCTACTGGACCGGCGGGGCCGTGTTCGTCGTCGGCTCGATCCTCGACATCCTCGACGGTGCGCTCGCCCGAACGAGCGGGAAAGGGACGCCGTTCGGCGCCTTCCTCGACTCGACCACCGACCGGATCAGCGAGGGATTCGTCCTCGGCGCGATCGCGCTCGTCTTCTCGCGACACGGAAACGAGGTCGCGCTCGCGTTCGCGATCGCGGCGATCGCCGGGTCGTTCCTCGTCAGCTACACGCGCGCGAGGGCGGAGGCGCTCGGCCTGCGCGGGGACGTCGGGCTCGGAAGCCGGACGGAACGGGTCGTCGTCATCTCCGTGGGGCTCGGGCTTGCGCCGTGGGGCGCGCTCCCGTGGGTGATCTACCTGCTGGCGGCGACCGCCTGGATCACCGTCGTCCAGCGAGTGCTTTACGTGCGCAGCCAGCTTCGCGCCCGCAGCTGATAGCACTTTTCTGCTATCAATAGTCGGCGAATGGCGAAGACCGAGCGCACGAACGTCCTCGTCCGCATGCCCGCCGACCTGAAGCGGCGCCTGGCGGAGAGGGTCGCAACCACGAAGACGAACCTCAACGACATCGCGGTCGGCATCCTCGCGTCGCGCTTCGCCGTGCCCTTCGAGGGCAGCGGCCGTCCCGGCTCCCCGCCGAAGGCGAGCGGCGACGTCCTGCTCCGGATGCCTCCCGCACTGAAGGACAAGCTCCAGCGGCGTGCGCGCGAGCGGCGCCGCAATACCAACGACCTGATCGTCGAGACGCTCTCGGAGCGGCTCGGCCCGAAAAGAGAGGAAGCAATGCCCTCGAGAAATGGAAGGCTCCGCAGAAGCGAAGACAAGGTCCGCGTCGCGATCGTCGGCGTCGGCAACTGCGCCAACTCACTACTCCAGGGAGTCGAGTTCTACAAGGACGCCGATCCGAACGAGCTCGTTCCCGGGCTCATGCACGTCGACCTCGGCGGCTACCACGTCCGGGACATCGAGTTCACGGCCGCGTTCGACGTCACGACCGAGAAGGTCGGCAAGGACCTGGCCGACGCGATCTGGGCGCATCCGAACGACACGATCAAGTTCGCGGACGTCCCCAAGACGGGGATCAAGGTCGCGCGCGGGATGACCCACGACGGGATCGGCAAGTACCTGTCCGAGGTGGTCGAGAAGGCGCCCGGCGACACCGACGACGTCGTCGAGATCCTGCGTGAGACGGGCACCGACGTGGTCGTCAGCTACCTCCCGGTCGGTTCCGAGGAGGCGACCAAGTGGTACACGGAGCAGATCCTGAACGCGGGCTGCGCGATGGTGAACTGCATGCCGGTGTTCATCGCCAGGGGCGGCTACTTCCAGCGCCAGTTCGAGGAACGCGGACTGCCGACCATCGGCGACGACATCAAGTCGCAGGTCGGCGCCACGATCACGCACCGCGTCCTGACGAGCCTGTTCCGCGAGCGCGGCGTCCGCCTCGACCGGACGATGCAGCTCAACGTCGGCGGCAACTCCGACTTCCTGAACATGCTCGAGCGCGACCGGCTCGAGTCGAAGAAGATCTCGAAGACGAACGCGGTCACCTCGATGCTCGACTATGACCTCGGCGAGGGCAATGTCCACGTCGGCCCGTCCGACTACGTGCCGTGGCTGACGGACAGGAAGTGGGCCTATATCCGGATGGAGGGGACGACCTTCGGGAACGTGCCGCTCAATCTCGAGCTCAAGCTCGAGGTCTGGGACTCGCCCAACTCGGCCGGGATCGTGATCGACGCAGTGCGAATGGCGAAGCTGGCGCTGAACAACGGCGTGGCGGGCGCGCTCGAGGGCCCGAGCGCCTACTTGATGAAGTCGCCGCCCAAGCAGATCCAGGACGACGACGCGCACGAGGCGGTCGAGCGGTTCATCAAGCAGTACACGCGCAAGAAGGCGAAGGCGCCCGCCAAGGCCTGATCTGCCGAGTGTCTACGGCCGGTACTGCTGCTCGAGCGAGCAGACCGTGTCGACGTTCGCGCGCAGCCAGAGCCCGCTCTCGAGCGGCTCGGCCAGCTTGACCGGCTCCTTGCCGTCGAGGAGCTGCACCAGCTGCGAGACCGTGATCGCGGTCGAGGGGAAGCCGGCACCGTCGAGCTCTCCTCCGCGGGTGAGGACGGTGATGTGGGTATCCGAAGGAACCAGGTAGGTCAACAGGCGGTGGCCTTCCTCGAGCACGTAGTAGTCGTTCGGCACGGGCTCGCCGGACTCGACCGCTCCGTCCTCGGCGGCGGCGGTGTTCGCCGTCACACCGCTGAGGAACCAGGCAGGATCGAACCGGACCTCGAAGTTGTTCCCGCTCGGCGTCAGCGACGCGATGTGGCCGAAGAGCTTGACGTCGGCACGCGGGCCGCAGGGCTCCGCGCCAGCCGCCGACGGCGTCGACCGGTCGAGTAGATACCAGGAGATGAAGCCGGTGGCAGCGAGGGCCGCAACAGCGGCGAGGGCGAGTGAGTTCTTGGCGAGCTTGTTCATCGGAACCTCCTTGGGGAGCTTGCGCACCCCACTCTGCTCGTCCAGCGCAACGCCCCCGTCACGGGTTCGTAACGGTTCCGGCACAACGGGTTACCCCGTCTCGATAGCCCCGCTCCAAGCCTCCGTCCGCTCGGGCTGCCAGTGCGGAAACGACGCATACGCCTCGGCGGGCGAGCTCGTCTCCGTCTCGACGCCCGCGCCGTGGCAGAGGGCCGGCTCGGAGCGCGGATAGACGATCTCCCTCCCGCCGCGCCTGCCCGTCATCAGGATCACGCACGGGCCCTCGCCGGCGCCGACGAAGACGTGCGCGGTGCCCGGCGGGCAGTGGACGAAGTCCCAGGCCCGCAGCAGCCGCTCCTCGCCTTCGACGACCAGCAGGCATTCGCCGGCGAGCACGAGGAAGTCCTCCTGCCTGGACTCGGCGTGGTACAGACCCGTGGGCTGCCCTGGCCGAACGACGTGCACGCCGAATCCCAGCTCGGCGAACGTCTGCGGGCTGAGGTCGGGACGCTTTCGAATCACGGGCGGATTCGCCTCGAAGACGCATTTGGCTCCGAAGGCGTCACTCTCCAGCCAGGCGGCGTCGCGAACGTTGACCACGAACCAGCCCTCGGTCACGGGCGCGAGGCCCGACCCGACTTCCTCGAGCCGCGCCTCCCCGGTCACTAGGTGTGCAGCCGGATCGACTGCGCGAAGTGGAAGAAGTTCGACGGGTCGTACTTCTTCTTGATCGAGACCAGCCGCGGGTAGTTCGTCCCGTAGTAGGCGTGCGCCCAGTTGGGGAGTTGGGGGTCGATGTAGTTCTGGTAGGCGTAGCCGGAGACGTAGGGGCGCATCGCCCTGTAGAAGCTGTTGAGGTGGGCGAGGTTCGCGCCGGAGCCGGGCGAGGCGTAGTACTGCATCGAGAACAGCATGCGGCGGTGCGCGAACGCGGTGGCGGCCGGCGCAACCTTGTTGATCGCCCCGCCGTAGGCGTCGAGGATCAGCGAGAAGCCGCCGGCCTGGGCCCGCGTCCAGGCCCCGATCCCGTTGACGATCGTGTTGATCCCCGCCGAGGAGAGCGGCTTCTGGGCATAGTCGGACTTCCCTCTGAAGGCGCTGCGCATCGGCTGCCGGCACTGGGCGAGGCTGTTGCAGCCCGCGTACAGCAGCACCGCGTCGAAGAAGCTGCGCGGCGTCACGCTGACGCTCGAGGGATGGCCCGTGTTCGTGAGCGGGCGAATCAGGGAGCGAAGCGCCGCCGCCGAGCCGAAGAACTGACCCGAAGCACTGATCGTGTTCCCGGTCGAGAGGACGCAGACCGAAAGCCCGAGGTTCGAAGGCGCGTGCGGCGCCCACGCCTGCCAGGCCTTGACCACGCGCGCCGCATCCGACCAGGGCCAGGTGATGTAGAAGGTCGAGACGTTGCCGACCGGGTGGGTCTTGAACGTGAAGTTGGTGACGATCCCGAAGTTCCCCCCGCCTCCGCCGCGGCAGGCCCAGTAGAGATCGGAGTTCTGGTGTGCGTTGCAGACGCGGACCTGTCCATCGGCGGTCACGATCGTCAGCTGCGTGACGTTGTCGGAGGTGAGCCCGAACCTGCGGCCCGACCAGCCGTGGCCTCCTCCCTGCGTCAATCCCGCGATCCCGACGGTCGGGCAGGAGCCGCCCGGGATCATCAGGTGCCGGTTCCAGAGCTTCGCGTAGATGTCGATCAGGATCGCCCCCGCCCCGATCAGCGCGGTGCCGCCACCACGCGGCTGGATCGCCTTCATCCGGCTCACGTCCACGATCACGCCGCTGCTCGTCGTCGAGTAGCCGCCGTAGGAGTGGCCGCCGCTGCGTGGGACCAGATGCACCCCGTACTTCCGCGCCCAGGAGACCGTCTTCTGGACGTCCGCGGTCGAGTTGCAGTAGACGATTGCCTTCGGCCGCGCCGAGTTGTAGAGGGTGTCGTTCACGAGCCGGTCCTGCGCGTACGCGTGGCTCGATGGAGTGACCACGGTTCCGTGGATCTGGCGCGCGACCAGCTTGAGCTGGGCCGCGCTCGGTCCCGTGGAGGCGATCTCCGCCAGAGCCGGGCCGACGCCGACCACGCCCGCCGCGATGGCCAGCCTTCCCGTCCGCTCGAGAAAGTCCCGCCGGTCGAACGAATTCACGAGGGGACTCTAATTCGCCTTGAGCTGCGGGGGGATGCTTTGTGCAAAGCGGAAGAAGTTGCCGCCGTCGTACTTCTTCTTGACGGCGACCAGCCGTTTGAGATTGGAGCCGTAGTAGGCATGGCGCCAAGGACCAAGGTCTGGATCGATGTAGTTCTGGTAGGCGAAACCCGAGACGTACGGGCGCATTGCGGCGTGGAGACCTCGTATCCAGCCCAGGTTTCTCGAAGCCGCGGACGTTCTTTCCCAGAGCGCGAAGTACTGGATCGAGAACAGCGATTTGCGGTGGACGAATGCCGTGGCTGCGGCGGGAACACGGTTGATCGCACCCCCGTAGGGATCGAAGATCAGCTCCGCTCTCCCCAGCTTCGGATCACGCTGATTCGACTCGAGCCCAGCGAGAAGCACGGCGATCGCCGGCTTCGAGAGCGCTGCGTCGACGTAGTCCGACTTCCCCTTGAAGGTGAGACGCGTCAGCGTGCCGCCCGGAGACTTATCGGACCGGTGGCACTGGGCGAGGGAGCCGTGACAGGCGGCCCACCGCCTGACAGCATCCATGTAGCCGAGTGTTCCCAGCTTGACGCTCTTGGGGCTTCCGGTCGAGGCGAGCGGCGCGATCAGCGCCTGGAGTTCCTGCTCCGTTCCGAAGAACTGTCCGCCTGAGGTAATCGCAGGAGACGTGCCGGCTCCTTTCATCGGGGTCGTGGTCATGTAGAGGGTCGAGAACAGCTCGTCCGGCGCATGGGGCGCGAAGTCCTGCCATGCACGCACCACGTCGGCAGCGTCTTGCCACGGCCATGCAATTGCGTAGTACGCCACGCTCTGGACGGGATGCGTGCGGAAGTGGAAGCTGGTGACAATTCCGAAGTTGCCCCCACCCCCGCCCCGGCAGGCCCAGTAGAGATCGGGATGCTCGGAGCCACTGCAGGTCAGAACCTTCCCTCTCGCCGTCACGATCGTGAGCCCGAGGAGGCTGTCGCAGGTCAGCCCCAGCTTGCGGCCGGCGTAACTGGCCCCACCGCCGAGGGTGAGACCGGCGATCCCGACGCTCGGGCAAGAGCCGGCGGGGATCGTGGCCGCACGCTTCGCAAGCTGCGCATAGACGTCGATCAGGAGTGCCCCGGCCCCGATCACCGCGCGGCCGGTGCCGCTTGTTCTGATGCGGTTCATCCGCGTCACGTCGACGACGACGCCGTTCGAGCTGGAGTAGCCGCCGTAGGAGTGACCGCCGCAGCGGGGGACGATCCGGACGCCCGACCTGCGCGCCCAGGCCACCGTCCGTCGAACGTCCTCGGTGCTCTCGCAGTAGACAATCGCCTTTGGATAGAGGCCGTCGAAGCGAGTGTCGAACAGGAGGCGGCCCCGCGCGTACGCGTGGCTCGCAGGAGTGACGACGTCGCCGTGAATCTCCCGGATGAGCTCGCGGAGCCGGCGGTCGCTCGGACCGGTCCCAGCTTCCTCCGCCCAGGCCGACGCACCTCCGAGAACACCTACCGCGAGAGCCAGCTTGCCCGCCCGCTCGAGGAGCTCCCGCCGATCGAGACCTTCCACGGGGCGACTGTACGTGCTTCGGGGCTAGACTCGGCTACGGATGGGCCTTCGGATCTGCCTGGTCACGCCCTTCGCGTGGTCGCAACCTCACGATGTGAACGAGCACGTGGCCGGCGTCGCCGCCGAGCTGCGCAAGCTCGGCCACACGGTGACGGTTGTGGCGCCGTCGGGACGCGCGCGCGATCTTGCCGCCGGCCGCCGCGCGCTTCTGGACGGGCAGGACGCCGAGGTGATCGCGATCGCGCCGACGGTTCCCGTGTCGCGCCGGAGCAGCGTCGGGGTCCCGGTCGGGATCCGCGCTGCGCTGTCGTTCACGCTCAGCCGGCTGCAGTTCGACGTGGTGCATGGATTCGAGCCTGGGATCCCCAGCCTGTCGTACCTCGCCCTCCGCGACGCGCGCGCGCTTGCGGTTGCGACGTTTTTCTCACCCGAGCGGCTCGGATATCCGCCCGGACGCGCGCAGCGCGACCGGCTGCTGGCCCGGATCGACGCCCTGCTCGCAACGTCGCCGGTCGTCGCCGGCGCGGCGTCCGAGCGCTTCCCCGGCGACTACGGCATCGTCTCTCCCGGAGTCGACACGACGCTCTTCCACCCCGGCCGCAAACGCAGGCGGATCGTGCTGGAGTGGCGTCCGGAGGAGCGTCCGCTCGCCCGTGCCGTCCTGCGCGCCCTGCGCGAGCTCCCCGGCTGGGAGCTGACCCTGCTGCGGACGAAGCCGCTGAGCGGCCGCCCGTTCATCCCTGCGTCGCTCCGTGACCGCGTCCAGGTCCGCACTGCCCGCGACGGACAGGCGCGCGCGAAGCTGCTGAACGAGGCCGCGATCTTCGTTCCCTCGTCCGAAGGCATGCAGCGGCTGCGGCTCGAGGCGCAGGCGGCGGGGGCCGCGGCGGCGGCGCCGGCCCGCGTGCAAAAGCAGCCGGAGCTGGCGGCCGCGGCGGTCGCGCGGCTCGCCGAGGACCGAGCCGCCCGCGAGCGGCTCGGCGCCCAAGGGCGGAAGGACGCCGAGGGCCAGAGCTTCGCCCGCGTCGCCGCCGAGCTCGACCGGCTCTACACCCGGCTCGCCGGCCGCCGGCGGACGCCGGCCGCGACCGAGACCGAGCCGCTCGCCGACCGCGACTGGATCCTCTGCGACCTCCACATGCACACCTCCTGGTCGCACGACTGCTCGATCGAGCCGGAGGAGCTGGTCGAGTACGCCGAGGCGATCGGCCTGGGTGCGATCGCGGTCACCGACCACAACGTCTTCGGAGGCGCGCTCGAGACGGCCGAGATCGCGCGCGGCCGCAACCTGGTCGTGATCCCCGGCGAGGAGGTCAAGACCGACGAACAGGGTGAGGTTATCGGCCTCTTCCTCAGCGAGGAGATTCCGCGCGGGATGTCCTTCGCGGACACGATCGCCGCGATCCGGGAGCAGGACGGGCTCGTCTTCCTCCCCCACCCCTTCGACCGTATGCACGCCGTCCCCGACGCGGCCACGCTCCATCGGCACCTGGGCGAGATCGACCTGTTCGAGGTCTACAACGCGCGCGTCCTCTTCGAGGCCGCGAACGACGAGGCACTCCGGTTCGCGCGCAAGTACAACCTGACGATGGGAGCCGGCTCTGACGCCCACGTGCTTCCCGGAGTGGGCACGGGCGCGCTGCGAATGCGCGCCTTCGACGGGCCGGAGGAGTTCCTGATCAGCCTGCGCACGGCGGAAGTGCTTCGCCGGCCGAAGTCACTGCTCTACCTCCAGTCGCTCAAGTGGGTCGCGCAGGCCAAGGAAAGGGTCCGCTAGAGGAGAACTGAGTCCGTGCCCCCCGTGTCCACCACATCCTCCGTGCCCACAGACGAGATCCACGAGAAGTACCTCAAGAAGGCGATCGCCGAGATCAACGAGCTCGGCGACGAGATCGGGCGGGCGGCGGGACGGAAGGGAGCGGTACCCGTGCTCGGGTCGGGGCATCCGCTCGGCGACATCATGCTGCTCAAGCACAGCCCGAGGCCCTCGGAGGTGCAGGAGGGCGTCGCGTTCTTCGGCCGCTCGGGACAGGCCATTCTGAAGTCGCTCCAGCGGCTCCACGTCGACCCGATGGCCGTGTACGGGACGAACTGCCTCAAGTTTCAGGGCGCGACCGAGCGGCAGGCCCGGCCCTGGCTCACGCGCGAGCTCCACATCGTCCAGACGAAGCTCGTCGTCGTGATGGGAGAAGAGGCGCTCGCGTTCGTGAACTCGCTCAAGTTCCCGCTCGCCGAGCCACTCACAGCCAACGTTGGAGCGCTGCAGCACCTGACGCCGACGATCGAGGCGCTGCTCGTGCCGGACGTGGACGAGTCGCTCGACGAGCAGAGCGCGAAGGCCCGGTTCTGGTCCGCCTTCAAGGCAGTTGGACCTTGGTGGGCGGAACTTCCACCTTATTGAGCCTACGAAGGCCGAGGCCGGGAGGGCTCGCCGGCCAGGGGCTCGAGTTCGCGGCGCTTGGTGCCGTTCTCGCGGCGTACTACTCGAGCTCAGCCTCGTGGTGGACGGCGTCGACCTGGTGGGATGTCGCGTTCCTCGCGTTCCTGCTGGTCCCGGCCGTGTTCGGGCTCGTTTTCCTCGCGCTGCCGCTCTGGCGCGCGCGCGGCCTGTTGCCGGTCGGGCTCGCGCTGGTCGTGCTCGCGGTCGTGCTCCAGCTCGCCGGGCTCGACGCCCTGTCCGGATTCGCCAAGCTGGCCGCCGTCACCCTGCTCGCCTTCTGGTTCCTCGGCTACTTCGAGAGCGCGAGCTGGGTCGTGGTCGTGGCTCTGATCATCCCCTGGGTCGACGCGTATTCGGTCTGGAAGGGGCCGACGCGCAACATCGTCGCGCACCAGCATCACCTGTTCACGACGCTGTCCTTCGCCTTTCCCGTTCCGGGCGAGCACGGCTCCGCCAACCTCGGCCTGCCCGACCTGCTCTTCTTCGGCGTCTTTCTCGCGGCGACGGCGCGGTTCCGGTTGCGCCAGAAGCTGACCTGGCTCTGCATGACGCTCTCGTTCGGGGCGACGATGGCGCTCGCGGTCTACTTCGACGTGTCGGGACTGCCGGCGCTGCCGCTCCTGTCGCTCGGCTTCCTCGCGCCGAACGCCGACCTGCTCTGGCGCAAGATCCAGCTCAGCCGGAAGGGCTGAGCCGCCAGGCGTCGCCCTCGGTCACTCAGGCGTCGTCACGATCTGGGTTTGAATTGGTTACACCTCTATGTGTATTGAGGTGTACAATCGGAAGCATGGGTAGGACGAACGTCGTCGTCGATGACAAGCTGATCGAGCGGGCAATGCGGGTCTACGGCCTCCGAACGAAACGCGCGGCGATCGATCTCGCCCTGCGCCGACTCGTCGGTGAGTACGAGCAGAAGGACATGCTCGACATGGAAGGCATCGGTTGGGAGGGCGATCTCGCCCAGATGCGCGAAACGCGCTTTCCCAACTGGTGATAGTCGTCGATTCGTCCGCGTGGATCGAGTTCTTCCGCGGGACGGGAAGCTCAGCTCACCGATGCCTTCGACAACTCCTCCACGGCGGCGCTGAGCTGGCGGTGACGGAGGTTGTGGTGCTCGAGGTGCTGGCAGGAGCACTCTCCCCCCGTGACGTAGACCAGGTACGGGCGAGACTGCACGCCTTTCCGGTTCTACCTCTCAGGGGCCTCGCGGGTTACGAAGCGGCAGCAGGGCTCTTCCGCACGTGTCGCGCGGCCGGCGAGCAGATCCGCAGGACGACTGATTGTCTCGTCGCGGTGCCGACAATCGAGGCAGATGCGACGCTGCTCCACGCGGACCGCGACTTCGAGATCCTCGCGAGACATACCCCGCTGCGGCTCGAGCCCGTTACTTAGTCAGCAGGGCGACCGTCTCGACGTGCGGCGTGTGCGGGAACATGTCCACCGGCCGCGCGCGCTCCAACCGATAGCCCCAGTCGGCCGCCAGCGTCTTGACGTTGCCCGCCAGCGTCGTCGGGTTGCACGAGACATAGACGATCTTCGCCGGCTCGAGCCGCGCCACGCGCCGCAGCGCCTTCCCCGACAGCCCCGCTCGGGGCGGATCGACGACGACCACGTCGGGATCGCCCGCGCGGTCATGCAGCTCGGCCAGCGCCTCCCCCACCTCGCCCGCGAAGAAGGCGGCATTGTGAATCCCGTTCAGCTCCGCGTTCTCGAGCGCGCACGCGACGGACTCCTCCGACGCCTCGACGCCCCAGACGGTCAGCGCCTCGCGCGCGAACGTCAGCCCAATCGTCCCGATCCCGCAGTAGAGGTCGTAGACGGTCTCCTCTCCGGTCAGCTCGGCAAACTCGAGCGCGAGCGCGTACAGGCGCTCGGCCATCCGCGTGTTCGTCTGCAGGAACGCATTCGGCCGGACGCGGAAGCGAAGCCCGCCGAGCTCTTCCTCGATCGCCTCCTCACCCCACAGCAGCTTCGTGGGCAGGTTCGTCACCTCGGCGGGACGGTCGTTGACCGCCCAGTGGATCGAGCGCACCTCCGGAAACTCCCTCAGAGCCGCCACGAACGAGTCCTCGCCGCGCAGCGAACCCGGCGCGGTCACGAGCTGGACGAGCGCCTGCCCGGTGTTCCGCCCCTCGCGGACGACCAGATGCCGCAGGTAGCCGCTGTGCTCGGCCTGGTCGTAGGCGGAGAGGCCCTCCGAGCGGGCCCAGTCCCGCACCGCTTCCCGGATCGCATTCCCAAGCTCGGTCGTCAGCCAGCAGCGCTCGATCTCGAGCACCTCGTCCCAGCGGCCGGCCTTGTGGAACCCGAGCGCCGGCCCGGCTGGAGCAGACGTGAAGGAGTACTCGAGCTTGTTCCGGTAGTGGAAGACCTCCTCGGCGGGCACGATCGGCTCCAGTGGCGGCTCCGCGAGCCCGCCGATCCGCCGCAGCGCCTCGCGCACCTGCTGCTCCTTCGCCGCCGCCTGCGCCTCGTAGGCGAGATCCTGGAATCGGCAGCCGCCGCAGGCCGGATAGTGCGAGCAGGGAGCCTCGACCCGCGGCGCGCCGGGCTCCACGACCTCGAGCGCCAGAGCCTCGGCGTGGTTCCGCTTCACGCTCGTCACACGCGCGCGAACCGTGTCGCCCGGCAGCCCTCGGCGGACGAAGACGACGAAGCCGTTCAGGCGGGCGACGCCGTTCCCGCCGTAGGCGAGCGAATCGACCTTCAGCTCGAGCTCTTGATCCTTGGTTACCGGCGCGGCCATCGGGCCAGGGTAACCCCCGTGGCCCCGCTGGCGTTCCTGGGGCGCCGCTGGCGGTGCGATGCCGGAGGGGATAGTGCTTGGCACAGACCCGTAAGGCAGCGTGCCGCCAGCGGCGTCAGGCCTCCGCGGAGCCCGGCTTCGCCGGGCGGGAGCGGAGGCCGGCCAGGGACGTCAGCGGTGGAACTCGTTGTAGAGCTCGCCGAAAACGGGCTTGACCCCGCTTCCCTCCGAGGTGCCGGTCACTTTCTCCATCGCCGGCGCCAGCTTCTCGGCGGCGAAGGCCTCGAAGTCCTCCTTCGACTCCCAGATGTCGAAGATCAGGAGACCGTCGTCGGTCTGGGCGGCGTGGTGGGCAATCAGCCCCTGCGGGACGGCCGAGGGAAAGCCCATCTCCCGGTTCATCGAGTCGTACATGTCCGTGCTGGCGGGAATCACTGTCGTCATCACAACTGCCATCTGACCTCCTTGAGCTAGTGGAGAGGCGTGATGAGCACCTTGCGTTCGCGCGGCCCGTCGAACTCGCAGAAGAAGATTCCCTGCCAGGTGCCGAGCGCCAGCTTCCCGGACTCGACCGGGACAAGCACCTGCGGGCTCATCAGCGATGCGCGCACGTGCGAGGGCGCATTCTCCTCTCCCTCCTCGATGTGCTGCCAGCCCCAGTCGTCCCTGACCATCCGCTCGAGCGCGGCCTCGAGGTCGCGGGCGACGGCCGGATCCGCGTGCTCCTGGATCGTCACCCCCGCGGTCGTGTGCGGGACGTAGACGAGAACCGCGGAGGCGCCGTTCCCGTCGCCGAGCGCGTCCTGGATCTTCGTCGTGATGTCGACGAGCTGCGTGTGGCGCTCGCTCGTGAGCCGGATCTCGTGCACGGCTCAATATCCTACGGCGGATGGACGGAGGAGTCGCCGAGAGCGCCGTTGCGACACCCGCCGAGCTCGACGCATACCGCGAGGAAGCCGACCGGTTCATCGCCGAGCTGAACGAGGAGTACTACCTCCACTACGCCGGCCTGAAGGAGTCGCTCGAGCTCGAGCCGATCTACGGCAGACACGAGGAGCTGACGAAGCTCGAACGGGCCGGCGCGATCGGGCGCGCAGCCGACGACGACCGCGTCAGGGAGCTGTGGCGCTTCGCCTGCGAGGGGCACATCGGCGAACGGACGCGCGACTACGAGGAGCGGATCGCGAAGCTCGAGGCCGAGCTCGAGGCGGAAGTCGACGGTGAGGCGATCCCGTTCCGGATGATCCGCCCGGTGCTCGCGAACGAGCCCGACCGCGGCAAGCGCGAGCGGCTCAACTCCGTCCGCGCCGAGCTGACCGAGGAGCACCTGAACCCGATCTACCACGAGGCGGTGAGCGCGATGCACGAGCTCGCGCCTCCGCTCGGGGCGCCGTCGTATGCCGAGCTTTACCGCCGCTTCGGCTTCGCGCTCGACCCGCTGGCGGAGCAGTGCCGCGCCCTGCTCGACTCGACCGAGGGGCTGTACGAGAACGCGGCCGACCGCCTCTTTCGCAAGCGGGTCGGGATCGGGCTCGACGACGCCGGCTCCTGGGATGTGGCGCGCCTCTTCCGCGCCCCCGAGTGGGACGGCGCCTTTCCGAAGGAATCCATGCTCCCCGCGCTCGAGGTCACGCTCTCCGACCTCGGCATCGACCTGCGCGCCCAGAAGAACGTCCACCTCGACGTCGAGGAGCGCCCGCTCAAGAGCCCGCGCGCCTTCTGCTCCCCGATCGAGGTGCCGGGACGCGTGATGCTCGTGATCAAGCCGATGGGTGGGCCTGACGACTGGCACGCGCTGTTCCACGAGGCGGGCCACACGGAGCACTTCGCCAACAGCTCGGCCGGCCTGACGATGGAGGCCCGGCGCCTGGGCGACAACGCCGTCACGGAGGGCTGGGCGATGCTGCTCGAGTACCTGGTCGACGAGCCCACCTGGCACGAGCGCCGGCTCGACATGCCGCGGGCCCGGGAGTTCGCAGCCGAGGGCGCGACGCTGCTGCTGTACATCGTCCGGCGCTACGCGGCGAAGCTCCTGTACGAGCTCGAGCTGCACGCCACCGGCGACCTGGCCGCGGCCCGCCCCCGCTACGTCGAGCTGCTCGCCGACGCGCTCAAGATCGAGCCGATGCCGGCGGACTACCTCGCCGACGTCGACTCCGGCTTCTACGCCTCCTGTTACCTACGCGCATGGGCGTTCGAGGCCCAGCTGCGCACGCACCTGCGGGAGCGGTACGGCAACGCCTGGTTCGCGAAGCGCGAGGCGGGATCGCTGCTGCGAGAGCTCTGGTCGGAAGGACAGCGCTACAACGCGGACGAGCTCCTCGCAGAAGTGACCGGCGCCGACGTCGAGCTCGAGGCGGTCGCCGACCGCGTACGAGAGCGGCTGGGCTGATCCGTCCTCCCGGCCTGCATAGACTTCATTCATGACGCGGAAGCGTGTGCTGATCGCGGGTGCAGCCGGCCGCGACTTCCACAACTTCAACCTCGTCTACCGAGGCCGCGAGGAGTACAAGGTCGTCGCCTTCACCGCGACGCAGATCCCGAACATCGACGGGCGGGTCTACCCGGCCGAGCTGGCGGGAACGCTCTACCCGGACGGGATTCCGATCCGGCCCGAGAGCGACCTCGAGACGATCGTCCGCGATGGGATCGACGAGGTCGTCTTCTCGTATTCGGACATCACCCACGAGCACGTGATGCACGTCGGTTCACGTGCGCTCGCCGCGGGCGCGAGCTTCCGCTTGCTCTCCCCGCGCGAGACCGAGCTCACCTCCACGAAGCCGGTGGTGGCGATCTGCGCCGTTCGCACCGGCTCGGGCAAGAGCCAGACAACCCGCCGCGTGGCCTCGCTTCTCCGGGAGGCGGGCAAGCGCGTCGCCGTTCTCCGCCACCCGATGCCGTACGGCGACCTGACGCGGCAGGCCGTTCAGCGCTTCGCTCGCTACGAGGACCTCGACGCGGCCGACTGCACGATCGAGGAGCGCGAGGAGTACGAGCCGCACCTGAGCGACGGGAACCTCGTGTTCGCCGGCATCGACTACGCGGCGATCCTCGACCGGGCCGAGCAGGAGGCGGACGTGATCCTGTGGGACGGCGGCAACAACGACACGCCGTTCATCCGCCCTGACCTCCACATCGTCGTCGTCGATCCGCACCGGCCCGGGCACGAGCTCCGCTACCACCCCGGCGAGACCAACCTCCGCATGGCCGATGTTTGCGTGGTCAACAAAGTTGACAGCGCGACGCAGGAGGGGATCGACGCAGTCCTGGACTCGATCCGCAGGCACAACCCGGACGCGAAGATCGTGCTCGCAGCCTCCCCGTTCCACGTCGAGGGCGACCCGGGCGAGATCGCGGGCAAGCGCGTGCTGGCGATCGAAGACGGCCCGACGTTGACCCACGGCGAGATGACCTACGGAGCCGCGGTGCTGGCGGCGAAGGCGAACGGCGCGGCCGTGCTCGTCGATCCGAGACCGGTCGCGGTCGGGTCGATCGCCCGGACGTTCGAGGAGTACCCGGCGATCGGCGAGCTGCTGCCGGCGATGGGGTACGGCCGCCGCCAGATGGAGGACCTGCGCAAGACGATCTCCCGCTCGGACGCCGACCTCGTCCTGATCGGGACGCCGATCGACCTCCGCCGCCTGATCGAGCTCGACAAGCCGGCGCTGCGGGTCACGTACCGGCTGCAGGAAGTCGGCGAGCCGACGCTGGCCGAGATCCTGGCCGAGCGCGGCTTGCTGAAGCAGACCGCACTCGTGTGACGACGGTAATCGCGCTCGGCGGTAACGCCCTGATGCGGGCGGGTCAGCGCGGGACGGCCGCGGAGCAGCTCGCCAACCTGCGCGAGGCCTGCACCAGCCTCGTCCCGCTGCTCGAGGACCCCGAGGTCGTCGTCACGCACGGGAACGGGCCGCAGGTCGGCAACGAGCTCGTGCGCCAGGAGCGGGCCTCCGACGAGGTCCCGCCGCTCCCGCTCTACCTCGCGGTCGCGCAGACGCAGGCGGAGATCGGGGCGCTGATCGAGGCCGAGCTGCGCCCGCTCGCGGGACGCCCCGTCGCCTGCGTGCTCACGCACGTGCGGGTGGACGAGAGCGATCCTGCCTTTGCGGATCCGACGAAGCCGGTCGGACCTTTCTACGACGAGCAGCAGGCACGCGGGCTCGAGCAGGAGCGAGGATGGACGCTGAAGTCGGACGCCGGCCGCGGCTTCCGCCGCGTCGTCCCCTCCCCGCTCCCGCTCGAGATCGTCGAGCTTTCGGCGATCCAGGCGCTGCTCGCGGCCGGAACGTGCGCGATCGCCTGCGGCGGCGGCGGCATCCCGGTCGCGGCCCGGAACGGCCGCCTAAGCGGGATCGACGCGGTGATCGACAAGGACTACGCTTCCGCGCTCCTCGCCCGCGAGCTGGGCGCCGCGCGGCTCGTGATCCTCACCGATGTCGCGGCGGTCCTGCGCGGCTTCGGGACGGAGGACGAGGAAGAGGTACGCGAGCTGCAGCCGGCCGCGGCGGAGGCGCTCCTCGCCGAGCTGGCCGAGGGCTCGATGCGGCCGAAGGTCGAGGCCTCGCTCGACTTCGTCCGCGCGACCGGCGGCGAGGCGCTGATCACGTCGCCGGTCGCACTCGGCGACGCGCTCGCAGGCCGATCAGGAACGAGAATCGTCTCGTAACGCCTGCTCGAACGCCCGGCGGGCCTCCTCGCCGAACACCGCGAACACCGCCCGGCGAAGCGACCGCGGGTCGTGCTCGCGGGCCGCTTCCACCATCACGCGCGCGCACTCGTCGAGCGGAAAGCCCCCGACGCCGGTGCCGAACGCCGGCAGCGCCACCGACTCGAGCCCG
>WNFV01004030.1_pt1 | contig 20582 bp, 20 predicted proteins | sample 5400101 | NCBI WGS metagenome assembly WNFV01 (sample SAMN13153361, study PRJNA577476) | soil metagenome | isolation source: 115 cm soil or saprolite under grassland replicate 1 | place: USA:California | collected 2016-06-15 | reverse complement strand
ATCCCGCTGCTCGTCGGCGGGACCATGCTCTACTTCAAGGCGCTGCGCGAAGGGCTGTCCGAGCTGCCCGAATCCGACGCGGGCGTTCGCACGCAGCTCGACGCCGAGTCGACGGCGCGCGGCTGGCCGGCGCTGCACGCGGAGCTAGCGAGCGTCGATCCTGCAACCGCGACCCGCCTGAAACCCACCGATACGCAGCGCATCCAGCGGGCGCTCGAGGTCTTTCGGATCAGCGGAAAGCCGATGTCACAACTGCTCGGGCAAGCAAAGCCTGCATCTCTTCCCTTCCGCCTCATCGAGCTTGCGCTCGTTCCATCCGATCGCGGCGCGCTGCATCGGCGCCTCGAAGAACGCTTCGACGCGATGCTGAAAGCGGGGCTCGTCGAGGAGCTGCGTGCGTTGCGCGAACGCTACGCGCTGCGGCCGGGCCTGCCTTCGATGCGCTGTGTCGGATATCGGCAAGCGTGGCAGTTTCTCGAGGGACAAATCGATCGCGACGAATTGCGCAATCGCGGGATATTTGCGACGCGCCAGCTCGCCAAGCGCCAGCTTACCTGGCTCAGAGCGACGCCGGGGATCCAGAGTTTCGATTGTCTAGACCCTGCCGTCGCAGCGAAATCGATCGATTTCCTCCGCCGTGAAACTCACGCGCGCTAAGAGCGCCCCGGCACGATCAAAGCGAGCGCGCCGGTCGCTCGTCCTCCCCGATAGCCTTGCGCCGGGGCTCGAGATTGTCTCGATCGGCATCAATCCGTCGATCTATTCTGCAACCCGCGGTTTCAATTTCGCGCGCCCCGGAAACCGGTTCTGGCCGACCTTCAACGCGGCCGGCATCGCGCCGGAAGCGCTCGAGCCCGGCGGAGCTGCGGTAATTAAGCTGCTGGGTGACTATCGCATCGGCTTTACCGACATCGTAAAGCGCGCGACCGATCGCGCCGACGAACTGACCGACGAGGATTACAGACGCGGCGCCCTAATCCTGAAGCGCAAGCTGCTGCACCATCAGCCCGTAATTGCCTGGTTCCAGGGCATCAGCGCGTTTCAGAAATACCTGCAGTTTGCCGAGGGCGCAAAGCGCACGATCCGACCGGGCCTGCAACCGGAGAGAATCGGCGCAACACTGGTATTCGTGACGCCGAACCCGAGCGGCGCAAATCCGGCCGCCAACCCCAAAGCCTTGCTTCCGTGGTACCGAGAACTGAAGCGCTTGCGTGATCGGTTGCGCGGCAAGCGCCGGTAAGTTCAGACCATCAGCGGCACGATCAAGAGCGCGACGATATTGATGATCTTGATGAGCGGGTTGACCGCGGGGCCGGCGGTGTCCTTGTAGGGGTCGCCGACCGTATCGCCGGTAACCGCGGCCTTGTGCGCGTCGGAGCCCTTGCCGCCGTGGTGGCCGTCCTCGATGTATTTCTTGGCGTTGTCCCAGGCGCCGCCGCCCGTGGTCATCGAGATCGCGACGAAGAGTCCCGTGACGATCGAGCCCATCAGCACACCGCCCAGCGCCTGCGGCCCGAGCAGCAAGCCCACCACGATCGGCACGAGCACCGGAAGCAGCGACGGCACGATCATCTCCTTGATCGCCGCGCGGGTGAGCATGTCTACCGCTACGCCGTACTCGGGCTTGGCCTTGCCCTTCATGATCCCGGGGATCTCCTTGAACTGGCGCCGCACCTCGATCACCACCGCCCCCGCGGCGCGCCCGACCGCTTCCATCGCCATCGAGCCAAACAGGTAAGGCACGAGACCGCCGATGAACAGGCCGATGATCACCATGTGATTCGACAGGTCGAACGACAAGGACTTGCCCGCGTGATCGAGGGCGTGGGTGTAGTCGGCAAAGAGGACCAGCGCCGCAAGGCCCGCCGAGCCGATGGCATAGCCTTTGGTCACCGCCTTGGTGGTGTTGCCGACCGCGTCCAGCGGGTCCGTGATGGCGCGAACCGAGTCGGGCAGATCCGCCATCTCGGCGATTCCGCCCGCGTTGTCGGTGATCGGGCCGTACGCATCGAGCGCGACGATGATCCCGGTCATCGACAGCATCGCGGTAGCGGCGATGGCGATGCCGTAGAGCCCCGCGAGCTTGTAGGCGATGAGAATCGCGGCGCATACGGCGATCACCGGCCACGCGGTCGATTTCATCGATACGCCCAGACCCGCGATGATATTGGTCGCGTGCCCGGTCGTGGAGGCCTGCGCTACGTGGCGTACGGGCGAATACTCGGTTGCGGTGTAATACTCCGTGATGACGACCATCAGCGCGGTGAGAACAAGGCCGACGAGTGCCGCGCCCCACAGGTGCCAGATCGTGATCATCTGCTTGACGCCGAGGATCTCGAACGGCACGTCCTTCACCAGATTGCCCATGATCTTCCAGGTCACCGGGATGAATAGGATCGCAGCGATCACCCCGGCGACGATTACCCCGCGATAGAGCGCGCTCATGATCTTCTTGCCCGGTTTCGCCTTGACGAACATGCAGCCGATGATCGAGGCGATGATCGAAACACCGCCGAGCGCGAGCGGATAGATGACCGCCGCGTCGGAGTCGGTCTTCACCATCAGCGCGCCGAGGAGCATCGTGGCGATCAAGGTCACCGCGAAGGTCTCGAACAGGTCCGCCGCCATGCCGGCGCAGTCGCCCACGTTGTCGCCGACGTTGTCGGCGATCACCGCGGGATTGCGCGGGTCGTCCTCGGGAATGCCCGCTTCGACCTTGCCGACGAGATCCGCGCCGACGTCTGCCCCCTTGGTGAAGATGCCGCCGCCGAGCCGCGCGAAGATCGAGATGAGCGACCCGCCGAATCCCAGGCCCACGAGCGGCTTGATAACGTCGCTCAGCGCGACACCAGGCGCCGCCGAAGCCGCCATGATCGCGTAGTAACCCGCGACGCCTAACAGGCCCAAGCCCACGACGAGAAGACCCGTGATCGCGCCGCCGCGGAAGGCAAGCGTCAGCGCCTCGTTCAGCCCTACGCGCGCGGCTTCCGCGGTGCGCACGTTGGAGCGCACCGAGATGTTCATGCCGATGTAACCGGTCGCTCCCGACAGGATCGCGCCGACGGCGAATCCCCAGGCGGTCGCCCAGCCCAGGCCGGGCACAAGGCCGATCACCAGGAACAGGATCACGCCGACGATGCCGATGGTCGTGTACTGCCGATTGAGGTAGGCCATCGCGCCGGTCTGAATGGCTTGCGCGATCTCGCGCATGCGATCGTTGCCGGTGGGCTGCTGCAGGATCCAGGATATTTGCCAGCCGCCGTAGGCGAGCGCCGCCGCGCCGCAGCCGATGGCGAGCCACAGACCTCCGCTCATAGACTTCTCCTCTGATTGAGGGCCCTTGTCCCGGACCTGGGTGAAAAGCGCGAAATTATAGCAGCAGGAAACCCGAATCTAAATCTTGAAGGGGGGAAGCTTCTTCGGGACCGGCGTATTTTTGAGTTTCACGTAGTCGGGCAGCCCGTTCTTGTACGGCGGCGGCGACTCACCCTGGATCAGCGGCGAGAGATAGGCGCGGCACTTCGGCGTGATGTGGAAGCCATCATCGGTGATGAAGTCGCGCGGCATCATCTTTTCCTTGTTGGCGATATCGGCAAGGTTTGCGACCACGATGCGCCAGCGATAGGGCTTGTTCGACACGCGCTCGATCACCGGCATCACCGCATTCCTGCCCGCGATCGCAAACTTCACCGCGGCGACGCCGAGCTTGTAAGATTGCTCGACGTCCACCTTCGAGGCGATATGGCGCGCCGCGCGCTGCAGATAGTCGGCGAGCGCCCAGTGGTATTTGTAGCCCAGGCGGTCCTTGACGAGCTTGGCGATGATCTCGCCCGCGCCGCCCAGCTGCGAATGGCCGAACGCGTCCTTCAGACCGGTCTCGGAAAGGAACTTTCCTTCCCTGTTGCGCAGCCCCTCGGACACGGCGATCGCACAGTAGCCGTCGCGTTCCACGACCTCCTTCACGCGCGCGAGGAACTTCTCCTCGTCGAACTGGATCTCCGGAAAAAGCAGGATCTGCGGCGCGTCGCCCTCCCTGTCGGCCGCGAGACCGCAAGCCGCGGTGATCCATCCCGCGTGACGGCCCATGACCTCCATGACGAAGACCCGGGTTGAGGTCTTCGCCATCGAGGCGACGTCGAAGCCCGCCTCGCGGATCGAGGTCGCGACGTACTTCGCCACCGAGCCGAAGCCGGGGCAGTTGTCGGTGACCGCCAAGTCGTTGTCGACGGTCTTGGGAATGCCTACGCAGACGAGCGGGTAGCCGAGTTTCTCGCCGACTTGCGAGATTTTCCACGCGGTGTCGGCGGAGTCGTTGCCGCCGTTGTAGAAGAAATAGCCGATGTCGTGGGCGCGGAACACGTCGATCAGACGCTCATAGTGCGCGCGGTTTTCCTCGATGCCCTTCAGCTTGTAGCGGCACGAGCCGAACGCGCCGCCGGGCGTCGTCTTGAGCCTGGCGATGAAAGACGCGGGTTCCCTGCTCGTGTCGATCAGGTCTTCGCTGAGCGCGCCGATGATGCCGTCGCGGCCGGCGTAGACCTTGCCGATGCGGCTCCTGTGCTTGCGCGCGGTCTCGATCACTCCGGCCGCGCTCGCGTTGATGACGGCGGTCACCCCGCCCGATTGTGCATAGAAAGCATTTCTCGGTTTCATATTGCGTTATATCATTTTGAGCGCGGCGAAGACCCGGTCGCGGATTTCCGCGACCGAGCCCATGCCGGAGATTTTCCTGTACTTCGGCGCCCGCGCGTCGCCCTGCGCCGCCCATTTCGCATAGTAATCGACGAGCGGCCGGGTCTGCTGCCGGTAGACCTGCAGGCGCCTTCTGACCGTCTCCTCCTTGTCGTCGTCACGCTGGATGAGCGGCTCGCCGGTGACGTCGTCCTTGCCGGGCACTTTGGGCGGGTTGAACTTGACGTGGTAGACGCGCCCGGAGCCCGGATGCACACGGCGCCCGCTCATGCGCTGGATGATCTCGTCCTCGTCGACATCGATCTCCAGAACGAAGTCGAGGTCGACTCCGGAGTGGCGCATCGCCTCCGCCTGAGGGACGGTGCGCGGAAAGCCGTCGAACAGGCACCCGTTCCCGCAATCGTGGTCCCTCAGGCGTTCTTTCACCAGGCCGATGATGATGTCGTCGGAAACGAGCTGACCCGCGTCCATGACTTTCTTTGCGGCGATGCCGAGCGGGGTGCCGGCCTTCACCGCGGCGCGCAGCATGTCCCCGGTCGAGATCTGCGGAATGCGGAAACGTTCCCTGATGAAACTCGCCTGCGTGCCCTTACCTGCTCCCGGTGGCCCGAGAAGGATCAGTCTCATTATGGTCCTCGGCAATCGCGGCGGTGCGCCCCCCGATGAGGCGAAACTACCGTTTGTGCTCCTTGCGGTCAAACAGCGCCCGGGCGCGCTCCAGATCCTCGGGCGTGTCCACGCCCGGGAGCGGCGCGTCCTGCCGCACCGTGACCGCGATGGGGTAGCCGTGCCAGAGCGCGCGCAGCTGCTCGAGCGCCTCGAAATCCTCGAGCGGCGAGCGGGCAAGACGGGAATAGGCCAGCAGGAAATCGCATCGGTGTGCGTAGATTCCGACGTGGCGGTAGCAAGGGAAATCCGCGGGAAGCGCCGACGTCGAGGCAGCAAACGCGTCCCGCGCCCAAGGAATCGGTGCGCGGCTGAAGTAACGGGCGAATCCCGCGTGATCAAGAACCACTTTGACAACGTTGGGATTGAATAGCTCGGCGGCCTCCCGAATTGGGTGGCAGGCGGTGGCGATCGCAGCTTCGGGCGTATCGGCAAGCACGGCGGCGACGGCGCGAATCAGTCCCGGTTCGATCAGCGGCTCGTCGCCTTGCACGTCGACCACGATCGCGTCGCGCGGCAGATCGATGCGCTCCACGGCCTCGGCGACGCGGTCGGTGCCGGTTGGATGGTCTGCGCGGGTCATCACCGCCCGGAACCCGTGTTGTTCCGCGGCGCGGGCGACGTCTCGGTGATCTGTGGCTATGTAGACCTGCTGCGCCCCGCTCTCGCGCGCCCGTTCCGCGACGCGCACCACCATGGGCTTGCCGCCAAGATCCGCGAGAGCCTTTCCGGGAAGACGGGTGGAGGCGAACCGCGCCGGAATGACGACTGTAAAGCTCACGCGGGCCGAATTCCAGGCACCGCCTGACCTATTCGACTTCCTCGGTGGGCTCGAGCTTGCGCGCCTCTTCCTCGAGCATCACCGGAATATCGTCGCGGATCGGGAATCCGAGGCGGTCAGCTTTGCAGAGCAGCTCGGCCTGCGCCTTGCGATGGACGAGCGGTCCCTTGCAGATCGGGCAGACGAGGATGTCAAGCAGGCGCGCGTCCATGAATGCGTTCCAGAATGAGGTTGCCGAGAACGGGATCGACTTCGGCGTCGACGGACACGGCGATCAGATCGCGCCGGCCGAAGCGCCGACATTTTACCGCATCCTTCTCCGTCATCAGCACCAGATCGCAGTCGGCGAATTCGAGATCCGCCGGCCGAAACCGGTGATGGTCGGGGAACGGATGCGCCGCGAAATTCAGGCCCATTCGCGCAAGCTCCTCGAAAAACCGCTTTGGATTGCCGATTCCCGCGACCGCGTGCAGCCTCCTTCCCGACAGCTCGGAGCGCGCCACGGGTGCAGGCCGCTCGCCGACCCGGTAAAAGCCCGCCGGCATGAGCCGCATGCGGAACGCGCCCGGCTTCGGCTCGGCGCCGTTCACGACCGTCGCGTCCACGCGACGGCTCGCAGGTTCACGCAAAGGTCCGGCCGGAAGCGGCAGGCCGTTGCCGTGGCCGCGCTCGTCCTCGACCGCAATTTCAAAATCGCGGCGAAGGCGGTAGTGCTGCAGCCCGTCGTCGCAGAGAATCACGTCGCACTCGGCATGGGCCGCGAGCAGCGCGCGCCCGGCCGCCGCGCGGTCGGCGCCGACCCACACCGGGCAGCCCGAACGCTCGGCAAGCAGCAACGGCTCATCGCCGACCCGTTCCGCGTCGTCTCCCGCGCTCACCGCACAAGGCCCGACGGGGGCTCCGCCGTACCCGCGGCTGAGAATCCCGGGGTGTCGTCCTTTGCGGCGAAGGGCTTCGGCCAGCGCGAGGATCAGCGGCGTCTTTCCCGTGCCGCCCACGGTGAGGTTCCCGACGACGATCACCGGGACGCGAAGCCGTGCCGAGGGCAGCACGCCCAGACGGTAGAACAGGCGGCGCAGGGCCGCCAGGAAGCGAAAGAGAAGCCCCACCGGGACGAGCAGGACCGACACCGGGCTCAGCCGGTACCAGTGGCGCGCGGCGAAGCTCATTGGAGGAACGGGAGCCGGACCGCCCGATGCGGCCCTCATGCTACTTCGTGACTTGCTCCACTGCGAACGCCACCTGGCCGAAGCCCGCCTGTCGCGCCGCGTCCATGACGCGGATCACCGACTGATGCGTGGCATTATTGTCGGCGTTGATGACGACGATCGGGCTCTTCATGCCGGCGCCGGCGCGGCGGAGTTCTTCGGCGAGGCTGGGAACATCCCGGAACTGGATCGGCTTTCGCTGCAGCTGGTATTGCCCGCCGGAGCTGATCGCAACGTTGATTTCGTTGGAACGCTCCAGCTGCTTTTCGGCGTCGGCGCTCGGCAGATTGATCTGCAGCTCCGCGAACTTGGAGTAGGTCGTCGTCAGCATCAGGAAAATGATGATCACCAGCAGCACGTCGATCATCGGAATCAGGTTGATTTCCGGATCTTCCTTGGGCCTGCGGGTAAACCTCATGCCTCGGCGTGCGGGGGCTGCTGGAAGTCGAAGCGTTCGCCGTGGACCACGTCGACCAGCCGCGCCGCCTGCTGCTCCATTTCGATCACGAAGGTCTCGACCCGGCCACGGAAGTGGCGGAAAAAGATCATCGCCGGAATCGCGATCACCAGGCCGAACCCCGTGTTGTACAGCGCCACGGAAATGCCGTGCGCGAGCTGCTGGGGGTTGGACCCGGAAGGCGACTGCGAGCCGAAAATCTCGATCATGCCGACCACCGTGCCGAACAGGCCCATGAGAGGGCTGATCGTGGCGATGGTGCCGAGCGTCGTCAGGAAGCGCTCGAGCTCGTGCGCCACGGCGCTGCCGGCTTCCTCGATAGCGTCCTTCATGACTTGGCGGGGACTCTTGTGATTGCGCAAGCCCGAAGCGAGCACCTGCCCTAGCGGGGAATCCTGCGAGAGCTTCTCCAGCATTTCTTCACTCACGCCCTGTTTCTCGTACGCCACGAGCACCCTTTCCAGCAGACCGTTTGGAACGATTTTTTCCTTGCGGAGGATGATGAACCGCTCGATGATGAGGGCAACTGCGATGATCGATACGGCAAGGAGGAAATAGATCGGCCAGCCCGCGGCCTGGATGATGGCGAACAACAGCGTTCTCCGGGTCAGACCCGCGCCCACTTTAGCCTGCGACCGGGGATTCGGCAAGGCGAAATGATTTCAAGAAGATGCGCCGCCCGGGTATGGAAAAAAGCGACGGCGACCGCGCCCATTACGGATGCCGAGCACGTGCTCGGTGCCAAACCCTTATCCACAAATACTGTGGATAAGGTTGTGCATACCGGCAGGAAAGCGCGCGTAAGTGAATCGCGCAAAAGGATTTTCTCCCTCCTGATGAAAACTTGACCTTTCATTTTTACTATTTCTGCTCAATAGCTTACGTCCTGCACTTCGGCCTTTGCATGAGCCGCTCATAGGGAGCCCAATCGCCGGGCGGCCCATTGTGGATAGGTTACAATCGGCCGATGCGCGCAGAACAAGCACTGGCGCGGGTTTCCACGCCGTCTCCCCGGGAAATTCTCACCGTTTCAGCCCTTATTCGCAGCGTCCGGGACCTGATCGAGCATCGCTATCCCTTGCTCTGGGTTGCCGGCGAGATATCCAATTTCACCACCGCCAAGTCCGGACACGCCTATTTCGTCCTGAAAGACGAGCACGCGCAAGCGCGCTGCGTGATGTTCAGGCACCGGCACCGGGGTCTCGAATGGCTGCCGCGAGACGGGCTGCAGGTCGAAGCGCAGGTGCTCGTGACGATGTACGAGCCGCGCGGCGACTTTCAGCTCAACGTCGAAACCATGCGGCGCGCCGGACGCGGCGCGCTGTTCGAGGCTTTCCTGAGGCTTCGCGAGAGGCTCGAGAAAGAGGGCCTGTTCGAAACGGAAAAGAAGCGGCAGCTCCCCCCTTTCCCGCGCACGATCGGCGTGGTGACTTCGCGGGAGGCGGCAGCCTTGCGGGATGTGCTCACGACGCTCGAGCGGCGCGACCCGTCGGTCGCGGTCGTCCTCTTCCCGGTGAGGGTCCAGGGCGAGGGCGCGGCGGAGGAAATCGCAGCCGCGCTCGGAACCGCCGGCCGGCGGGGGGAGTGCGAGGTCCTGCTGCTGGTGCGCGGCGGCGGCAGCATCGAGGACATGTGGGCGTTCAACGAAGAAATCGTGGCGCGCGCCGTTCGGGCGTGCCCGATTCCTGTCGTCACCGGCATCGGCCACGAGACGGACTTCACGATCGCCGACTTTGCCGCCGACCGGCGCGCGCCCACGCCGACGGCTGCAGCGGAAATGGTGAGCCCGGAACGCACCCAGCTGCTCCACGTCATTTCCAGACTGGCGGCACGCATCGGGCTGCGGGCCCGGCACGAGCTCGAGGGCCGCATGCTGCATGTCGACCACCTCGCGCGCAGGCTGGTCCACCCCGGCGCGAGGCTGCAGGCCCAGGGCGAGCTGCTGGGCCAGCTGCGGCTGAGACTCCGACAAGCCCTTGCCCGGGTGGTCGCAGAGCGGCAATGGCGGATCGCAGCGCTTTTGCAGCGCAGCCGGGCGCGGCTGCCCAATCTCGACGAACTCTCGGCGAGGTGGGTGCAGGCGATATCCCGGGTACGGGCAGGGACTCGCGCCCGCGTCGAACGGGCCGCCGCCGATTGCGCGCGCCTCGCGGCGAGCCTCGCGCACCTGGACCCGGCCGCGGTACTGGAGCGCGGCTACAGCATCGTGCACAAGCTGGACGGCGGCGTCGTGCGCGACAGCGCCGCCCTGGCCGTAGGAGAGTCGGTGGCTCTGCGCTTCGCCAGGGGGCGCGCCCGAGCGCGCATCGCCGCCAAAGACTGAGCGCACGGGATCAAACCCGCGCTCATTCGGAGGCCTTTTCCGCGAACTCGCGCTTGCAATCGGGCCCGCTTTGGACCGAGAATTACGCGGGCCGCGCGCTTGCGGCTCCGATCATCGGGAGAACGACCATGAAAAATCCGCTTGATTCACTCTGGGGGACGGTCATCAGCGGCTTGATCCTGACCCTGATCCTGCACAACATCGTCTCGTACGCGCTGGGAGGCTGACATGGACTGGGTACCTGCAATCTCTCGCTGGATCCACCTCCTCGCCGGCGTGATGTGGATCGGCCTGCTCTACTACTTCAATTTCGTCAATGTCGCGGCGGCGAAGGCGGCAGCGGCCGACGGCACGGCGGCCGGCATCTCCAAACACGTGATGCCCCGCGCGCTGTTCTGGTTCCGCTGGGCGGCCGTCGTGACCTGGCTTGCGGGAGCGGCGCTGCTGGGACGGCATTTCCTCGACGCGTTCCTGTTCCTGAACAAATCGTATTACGCGATCGGCGTCGGTGCCTGGCTTGGAACCATCATGCTGATAAACGTCTGGGGGCTGATCTGGCCCAACCAGAAGAAGATCCTCGGCATGGTGCAGGCGACCGACGAGGAAAAGAACAGGGCGCGCCGTGTCGCTTTCCTCGCCTCGCGCACCAATACGATGTTTTCCCTTCCGATGTTGTATTTCATGGCGGCGGGGGCGCACACCGCCCTGTTTTACGGCAGATAGAGCCCGGCAGAGACGGCGGGGACGCGAGCCCCCGCTTCTCCCTGAAGGCCCTCAGCGCGCCGCAGGCGCCTTGTCGACGCCGAGGATCGTCGCGCCGGACCTGATGCCCTTAGCGGCGAACCAGCCGTGGCTCATTTCCAGCGCGAACTTGGCGGGTGCCGCCGCGCAATGCGAGATTTCGGTCCGCGGCTGCATGTCGGCAATGCTGACGACCCTTCCCTTTTCGTCCAGAAACGCCACCGAAAGCGGGATCAGGGTGTTCTTCATCCACATGCAGTGGATTTCGGCCCGAGGGAACACGAAGAACATGCCTTCATTGGGACCGAGCGCCTTGCGGAACATGAGACCCTGCGCCCGCGTGTCGAAGGTATAGGCCACTTCGGCGCGAACGAGGTGGATGCCGGCGGAAAGCTCCACCGTCGGCAGCTGGGCAAAGGCGGTCGCGGCCGCCATGGCGCCCATACAAACCCCGATCTTCAGGCCAAGCCGTCTCATACGCGGAAATAAAAAAGGCAGGGCTGGAGGCCCTGCCTTGGTTTCACCGAAGCGCAAGTTACTTCTTTTCGTCCTTCTTGGCTTCCTTCTTCGCCTTCTTGGCCTTCTTGTCGGACTTCTTGTCGCCCTTCTTCATCTCTTCCTTCTTGTCCGCTGGCTTGGCACCGGTATGGGACATCGCCAGAGCCGCGCCGCTTGAAACGGCGAACACAGCGGCCACCAGGATGGTGATCAGCTTCCTCATATTTTCCTCTCCGTGGAGTTAACGATCGGGTTGCGACCGGTCCTCTGCCTCGGGACCAGTCCCTCCCACTAACGCCCTTTGCGTTGCGAGGTTGACAGGCGCGAGCGCATTGTAACGAAAAGCCGCCGGAAGGCGCAACCCGGCGAGCTGATTTCTTTTGCAACAACAGCTGGTTGGAGCCTTTTCCCTTCCTTGCCCTACGCTCCGGCGCTGCGGGGGGACTCTCGCAACGATTCGCTATAATAGCGCCCTCTCAAGAACACGCCTTTTTGCGCGGCCATGGCTGCACCCGGCCGCGCAGACCTCTTACATCCAAAGCGAAACTGCAGGAGCCTCCCGTGAACAAGATCAAGGTCAGGAAGCCGATCGTCGAGATGGACGGTGACGAGATGACCCGGATCATCTGGAAAATGATCCGCGAGAAGCTGATCCTTCCCTATCTCGACGTCGAGTTGAAATACTACGATCTCGGCGTCGAAGCGCGGGACAAGACCGGCGATCAGATCACGATCGACGCGGCCAACGCCACGAGAAGATACGGCGTGGCGGTGAAGTGCGCGACCATCACTCCGGACGAAGGGCGCGTGACGGAGTTCAAGCTGAAGCAGATGTGGCGCAGCCCGAACGGGACCATCCGCAACATTCTCGACGGCACGATCTTCCGAGAGCCCATCATCTGCAGGAACGTGCCGCGCATCGTCCCCCACTGGAACAAGCCGATCGTGATCGCGCGTCACGGTTTCGGAGATCAATATCGAGCCACCGAGATCAAGTTCGACGGCTCCGGCACGATCAAACTCAGCTTTCAGCCCGAAGGCGGCGGCGCCGCGGTCGAGCGCGAAGTGTTCAAGGCGCCCGGCGCGGGCGTCACCATGGCGATGTTCAACCTCGACGAATCGATCAAGGGCTTCGCGCGCGCCTGTTTCAACTACGCCTTGCAGCGCAAATATCCGGTATATCTCTCAAGCAAGAACACGATTCTCAAGGTCTACGACGGCCGGTTCAAGAACCTGTTCGAGGAGATCTTCGACGCGGAGTTCAAGAAGCGGTTCGACGCGGCGGGCCTGACCTACGAGCACCGCCTGATCGACGACATGGTCGCCGCGAGCCTGAAATGGAGCGGCGGTTATCTCTGGGCATGCAAGAACTACGACGGGGACGTGCAGTCCGACACCATCGCCCAGGGCTACGGGTCGCTGGGTCTGATGACTTCGGTGCTCATGTCCCCCGACGGCAAAGCGGTCGAGGCCGAGGCCGCGCACGGCACCGTGACGCGACATTACCGGTTGCACCAGCAGGGCAAGCCTACTTCGACCAATCCCATCGCCTCGATTTTCGCCTGGACTCGCGGGCTGATCTTCCGCGGACGCATGGACGGCAGCCCCGAGCTGATCAAGTTCGCCGAAACCCTGGAAAAGGTCTGCGTCGATGTCGTGGAGTCCGGCAAGATGACCAAAGATCTCGCCATCCTGATCCGCCCGGACCACCCATTCCTCACCACCGACGAGTTCATGAACGCAGTGGACGAAGAGCTCAAGCGGCGCATGCAGTGACGCGGGCGCGTGCCTGAAAGCGCGCAAACGGGCTCATTCCGAACGGAAAAAGAGCGCCCGACCCCGGTAACCCGAGGTCGAAAACGAGGGGAACTTGCAGCCTTAGGCGGGGGTGCCGCCCGAGAGCTCGCGAGCGCTCTAGCTCGCAGCTTGGATGTTCGAAGCCTGCTTGCCTTTCGGGCCTTGCGTGACTTCGAACTGGACCTTCTGTCCTTCCTTGAGCGTTTTGAAGCCGCTCATCTGAATCGCGGAGAAGTGCGCAAACAAATCCTCACCGCCGTCGTCCGGGGTTATAAAGCCATAACCCTTGGCATCATTGAACCACTTTACCGTACCTGTTGGCATAGAACCTTCCTGAGTTTTAATACCGGGACACTTTCAACTATGCCTGTACTTCAACGCAGCAGAGGAATTTGAGCCTGCAAACCGCATGGAGGACAAACACAGGGAAGCCTTTTACGCGCTTTGAGCGATGACGTCAAGTGCCCAAGGGAGCGTCAACCCCTTGTTCTGCCAGCACGTTTGAGGTTGCACGATGCAGCGACAGCGATTACATTATGGACGATCAGCCGACATTGACGGCGGCGCTTCCGCCCAACAGGGTGCGCATGAAGCTCGTGATTTTCCTCCCACAACCGGGTCCAAGCGGTTTGACGGGTGGGAGCTTCTGGCATAAGTTAAGTTAAGTGACGTATGGCGACCCGCATGCGAGAAGGCGCTCTACTCGAGGCCAAGAAATCCAAGCTCAAGCCTCCCCCCTTATTTAAGGTCATCATCTTGAACGACGACTACACCCCCATGGAATTCGTTGTCATCGTGCTGCAAAAATTCTTTTCCATGACTCGGGAGAAGGCAACACAGGTGATGCTCAAAGTCCATCGCGAGGGCATGGGTATCTGCGGGGTCTACCCGAAGGACGTCGCCACGACCAAGGTCGAGCAGGTGGTCGGGTATGCACGCAGGCACCAGCACCCGCTACAATGTGTCATGGAGGAAACGTGAGTTATCGCATGAAGATGATTACGGACAACCGATGATCGCCCAGGAACTCGAAGTCAGCCTGCACATGGCTTTCGTGGAGGCTCGCCAGAAGCGGCATGAGTTCATCACCGTCGAGCACCTGCTGCTCGCGCTGCTGGACAACCCCACCGCGGCGGAGGTGCTGCGCGCGTGCGCCGCCAACATCGAGGAATTGAGAAAGGCCCTGGGGGACTTCATCACCGCGCATACGCCAACGGTCGCGGGAACCGGGGAAATCGACACGCAGCCCACGTTGGGCTTCCAGCGCGTCATCCAGCGCGCGATCCTGCACGTGCAATCCTCGGGCAAGAAGGAAGTCACCGGCGCGAACGTGCTCGTCGCCATTTTCGGCGAGAAGGACTCGCACGCCGTATATTTCCTCCACCAGCAGGGTGTCACGCGCCTCGACGTCGTGAACTACATCTCGCACGGCATCACCAAGACGCCGGCATCGAAGGAAGCAAAAGGCGGCGGCGAGTCCGAGCAGGAAGCCGCGGGCGACGAGCAGCAATCCGGCGGCGCCCTCGAAACCTATACGCTCAACCTCAACGCCCAGGCGCTGGTCGGCAAGATCGATCCGCTGATCGGCCGCGAGCGCGAGATCGAGCGCGTCATCCAGACGCTGTGCCGGCGGCGCAAGAACAACCCTCTCCTCGTGGGCGAGGCGGGCGTGGGCAAGACTGCGATCGCCGAGGGGCTCGCGCGCCGCATCGTCGAGGGTCAGGTGCCCGAAATTCTCACGCGCTGCCAGGTTTACATGCTCGACATGGGCGCGCTGCTCGCGGGGACCAAGTACCGCGGCGATTTCGAGCAGCGCTTGAAGGCGGTGCTGAAGCAGCTGGTGGACAACCCGAATGCGATCCTTTTCATCGACGAGATCCACACGCTGATCGGTGCCGGCGCCGCCTCGGGCGGGACCCTGGATGCTTCGAACCTCCTCAAGCCGGCGCTCTCCTCCGGGGCGCTGAAATGCATCGGCGCGACCACCTACAACGAGTACCGCGGCGTGTTCGAGAAAGACCACGCGCTGTCGCGGCGCTTCCAGAAGATCGACGTGCCCGAGCCTTCGGTCGAAGAGACGGTCGCGATCCTGCGCGGCCTGAAATCGCGCTTCGAGGCGCATCACGGCATCAAGTACAGCGGCAACGCGTTGACGAGCGCCGCCGAGCTGTCCGCACGCTATATCAATGACCGGCACCTGCCCGACAAGGCGATCGACGTGATCGACGAGGCGGGCGCCGCGCAGAAGATCCTGCCGAAGTCCAGGCAGAAGAAGGTCGTCGGCAAGACCGAGATCGAGGAGATCATCGCCAAGATCGCGCGCATCCCGCCCGCGTCGGTGTCGCAGGACGACCGGGCAGCGCTCAAGAACCTCGACCGCGACCTGAAGGCCGTGGTGTTCGGCCAGGATCAGGCGATCGAGGCGCTGGTGTCGGCGATCCGCACCGCGCGCTCGGGGCTCGCCAATCCGCAGAAGCCGATCGGCTGCTTCCTCTTCAGCGGGCCCACCGGCGTCGGCAAGACCGAGGTCGCGCGCCAGCTCGCCTACTGCATGGGGATCGAGCTGCACCGCTTCGACATGTCCGAATACATGGAACGGCACGCGGTGTCGCGCCTGATCGGCGCGCCCCCCGGCTACGTCGGCTTCGACCAGGGCGGACTCCTGACCGAGGCGGTCACCAAGAAGCCTTACGCGGTGCTGCTGCTCGACGAGATCGAGAAGGCGCATCCGGACATCTTCAACATCCTCTTGCAGGTGATGGACCACGGCACCCTCACCGACAACAACGGCAGGAAGGCCGACTTCAGGAACATCATCATCGTCATGACGACCAACGCCGGAGCCGAAGCGCTCAACCGGCCGGTGATGGGCTTCACCGCGAAGAAGGAGCCGGGCGACGAAAGCGCCGAGATCAAGCGGCTGTTCTCGCCGGAGTTCAGGAACCGGCTGGATGCGACCATCTCGTTCCGCTCGCTCGACCACGACATCATCCTGCGCGTGGTGGACAAGTTCCTGATGCAGCTCGAGGCGCAGCTGCACGAGAAGAAGGTCGAGGCGATATTCACCGACGCGCTGCGCGAGCACCTTGGCAAGCACGGCTTCGATCCGCTGATGGGCGCCCGCCCGATGTCGCGGCTGATCCAGGACACGATTCGCCGGGCGCTTGCCGACGAGCTGCTCTTCGGCAAGCTCGCCAACGGCGGCAAGGTCACGGTCGACATCGACGCGAACGGCAAGATCACGCTCGCGTTTTCCGAGGAGAAATTGCCGGAGGTCGCCCCCGAAACGTGAACGCCCGCTGAAACGGACAGAGGCCGCCGCGGGGCGGCCTTTTATTTTTCGCGCGGCGCGAGCCGCGCCCCTTGACAGCCCGCCGGGCCGGACGGAAACTCGAAATCACAAGGACAAGAATTTTCGAGGAGGCCGCCATGATCCGCACACTGTTTGCCGCCGCGTTCGTCTCCGGCACTGCCCTCGCCCCGAGCGCTCCGGCGCAGGGCGCGGATCCCAATCTCGGCCGAAACCTCGCCGCCGCCTGCGCCACCTGCCACGGGACAAATGGAGCGAGTCGGCAGGGAATGCCGAATCTCGCCGGCCAGCAGCGGTCCTATCTCGCGCAGCAGATGCAGGATTTCAGAGCCGGGAAGCGCCCGGCGACGATCATGCACCAGATCGCGAAGGGCTATACCGACGAGCAGATCGATGCGCTCGCCGCGTATTTCTCGGAGCAAAGGGCCAGATAGGAGACGATCATGAGTCGATTGACCCGACGCGATTTCCTGAAGATTTCCGGCGCCGCGGCGACCTCGCTCCTGCCGGGCTGCATGACGCAGCCGAGCGCCCCGGAGAAGCCGATCGGCCGCGTGATCGTCATCGGAGGGGGGTTCGGCGGCGCGACCGCGGCTAAGTACCTGCGCATGTGGAGCGGCGGAGCCGTCGAGGTGTTTCTGATCGAGCGCAACGCCGAGTTCATATCCTGCCCTACGTCCAACCTCGTCCTCGGGGGAGCCAGGACGATGGGCGACATCACGCGCAGCTACGCGAAGCTGCGCGACTACGGCGTGCAGGTGATCCGCGACGAAGCCACCGCGATCGACGTCGGGAAGAAGAGGGTTTCCCTCAAGCGCATCGAGGACCTGCCCTACGACCGGCTGGTCGTATCGCCCGCGGTCGATTTCATGCACGATCAGATCGAGGGCTATAACCCCGAAGCGCAAAAAACGATTCTGCACGCCTGGAAGGCAGGCCCCGAGACCGTCGCTCTGCGGCAGCAGCTCGAGGCGATGCCCGACGGCGGCGTCTTCATCATCGCAATTCCCCGCGCGCCTTTCCGCTGCCCGCCGGGACCCTACGAGCGCGCCTGCCAGGTCGCCTTCTACTTCAAGCAGGCGAAGCCGCGCTCCAAGATCATCATCCTCGATGCGAACGAGGACGTCGTCTCGAAGCCGGCGCTTTTCAAAGCAGCCTGGAACGAGCTCTACAAGGGCATCATCGAGTACCGCGGCAACAGCGAGGCCAAAGCGGTGGACGCGCGCGCGAAGACGGTGAAGACCGATTTCGACACCATCAAGGGCGACGTGCTCAATGTGCTGCCGCCGATGCGCGCGGGAGATATCGCGCGCACCGCGGGGCTCCTCGCGCCGAACACGCGCTGGTGCGGCGTGGACTGGCTCAGCATGGAATCGACCGCGCACAAGGGCATCCACGTGCTCGGCGACGCCACGCTTTCGGCGCCGGCGATGCCCAAGTCCGGCCACATGGCGAACAACCACGGCAAGCTCGCCGCCGCGGCGATCATCGAGCTCATGAACGGCCGCGCGCCCAACCCTGAGCCCGTGATCGCCAACACCTGCTACAGCTTCGTGAGCGACCGCGAAGTGATCCATGTCGCCTCGGTGCACCGCTACGATCCGGCGCAGAAAACGCTGACGGTCGTGCCGGGCGCGAGCGGCGTCTCGTCGGGCCGCAGCGAGATCGAGGGCGGCTACGGTTGGGCGTGGGCGCAGAATATATGGGCAGATATGCTGGGCTGAAGCCCAGCATATCGCCCATATAGGCTCCCAACTCCCCGAGCACGACGCACTCAGCCCGGTAGCGGCACGCGCAGCTTGCGTTCGAGCAGGCGCTTGCGGCTGGCTTCGGAGAGTCCTCTCGGCGTGAAACCGAGCGCGCTCGAGCGGCGCCAGAAGAGCGATTTCAGGGTGGCGTCGTCGAATTCCGATACGGCCAGGCGCCGGACTTCGCCGGCCTCGAGCGCCGCGATCCCGAGGCCGTCGCGGAACAGCACTCTGTTGGGCGTGATCGCGGCGACGCGCGCTTCAGGCGTGACGATGCCGACGAGATTGAGCGGATCGGCGCCGGAGAGCGCAACGAACTCGCCGCTTTTTTCGAGCTTGCGTACCGCGCGCAGCCGGCCGACCGCGTCGGCTAGAGCGAACTGCTCCCCGCCGAAGCCCGAGACGAATCGCCCACCGCGTATCTCGCCGCGCGCCTCCAGCCGCCGGTATACGGCCGCCAGCTCCCGCCAGGTCGGCAGCCGCGACTCGCGCGCGAGGAGCGCGCGGAAAACGACGCCGTAGCGCCTGAGCAAGGCGCGCGCGATCTCCTCGACGCGCTTGCGGTCCTCGACCGCCGCATCGCCCCGGAGCAGCGCCCAGCGCCCCGCGGTGTCCACTTCGTAGGCAGGACGGCGGCGGCGCGAGCGCTTCTTGTGCTTCTCGGAGGGCGCCAGCAAGGCGCGCAAGCCGCTGAAGCTGTCGGCGGTCACGAGGCCCGCACCGGCGAGCTCGCCGAGCGCCCGCTCGACCTGTGTGCGCAGCAGCTTGGTCGCCACCGTCAGCTCATGAAAGAAAGACGCGCCACGCGCGCGCAGCGCTTCGTACACGGCGTGCGCATCTGAGGTCATTTCACCGGCGTCCGGCTCCACCGAGACGCGCCACAGTGCGGCGTGGTCCCTCAGCATGAGAGCGATGGGAGAGCTGCGCAGGGGCGCCTTGGCGGAGCCGTTCGCGGGCGTGATCCGTCCCCATGCCATCCGGCCGGAAAGACAAAGCCTGTCGATGAAATCGGGCTTATAGTCCTGCACGCGTGCGGCAAGCACCTCATGCTCCCAGGCGCCCGCGGGAACCTCGTAGCCGTCGAGCTGATCGATCACAGCGGCAAGTCCCTCGACGCCCTTCACCTGGGTTTCGCCTGCGACGTGCTGCCAGTGCAGCAGGAAGCGCATGAAATCGGCGGCGCTGACCGGCTCGATCTCCGCGCGCAGCCGGTTGAGCGTATAGCGGTGAATACGCGCAAGGAGCCTGCGATCACACCATTCGAGTTGGGCAGCGCCTGGCGTGAACCGACCGCGCAACAGCTTGCCCTCGTTTTCCAGCGCAAGCAACGCGCCATCGATGAGCGCAGCATCGGCGAGACCGAGCGAATCGGCGAGCCCGCGCGCGGTCACTGGTCCGAGCACCTCGGTTCGTCCGCGAACGAGCTCGCGCGCCGCATCTTCGCGCGTCCACGATTTGCGCAGGCGCTCGGGGATCGCCGGTATCGTGGATTGAGAAACGATCGCGTTCAGCTCGTCGAAGCGCTCGACCGAGATCCAATAACCGCCGGCGTCGCAAGCGCGCTCCGCGGTGACCAGCTCATCGAAAAGCGTGCGCCAGCCGGGCGAAGCTTCTGTCGCGCGGATGAACCCGGCGAGCAGCAAGGCGTCGTGCAGCTCGTCGGCAGAGTTCGCCGTGGGCCAGGCCTCCTCGCGCACGCGTTCGATCGCGGCCGGGTCGAGCGCGCCCAGGTCGTCCGCGCTCCTCGCCTCGGTCGCGCGCCTCGTGTACACGGCGCGGGTGCGGCGCTCCTCAAGCGGAGCGTCGTCGAGAAACGTGTACACCGCGGAATTCAGGATCTCGTTGCAGAACACCGAGGGCTCGGGCGTGTCGCGCGCGATGCACTTGATCTCGCCCGCGAACACGCGCTGCAGCGTACGCACCAGCTGCGGCAGGTCCATCGCCTGCTCGAGGCAGTCGCGGATCGCCTGATCGACGAGCGGATGTCGGGGGAGCTCGCGCGCGCCCTGGATGTTGTCGAGGCAAGCCGCGGCGTCCGGGAAGATCGCGGCGAGCAGCTCCTCGGCGATCATGCGCTGGATCTGCGCGGGCAGGCGTGCCCCGTTGCGGTTGCGGGGGACAGCCAAAGCGAGCGTCGTCGTCCAACGCCAGCGCGTCTCGAAGATCGGCGAGTCGAGCACCGCCTGCACCAGCGTCTCGCGCACCGTCTTCGGGTTGAGGTAGCGGAACACCTCCTCGAGCGCGAAGGAATGCATCGGCCCGAGCGAAAGGACGAGTGCCTCTTCGGTCGCCGCCGCCTGCAGCTCGAAGTTGAAGCTCTGGCAGAATTTTTTGCGGAGCGCGAGGCCCCAGGCCTTATTG
>WNFV01003825.1_pt1 | contig 20583 bp, 16 predicted proteins | sample 5400101 | NCBI WGS metagenome assembly WNFV01 (sample SAMN13153361, study PRJNA577476) | soil metagenome | isolation source: 115 cm soil or saprolite under grassland replicate 1 | place: USA:California | collected 2016-06-15 | reverse complement strand
GACAGGGACAATCGCCAGGCCGGGGTGCTGCGCGACATACTGCGCCGCCGTCTCAACCGAGCTGAAGAAGTTGGTGAAGTTGCAGAAGTTGGCGCGGATGTTCGCCAGACTCTCCGTTCCTGGCATCCATGACACCACCGCCGTGCTGGGCTCAACCTCCTTCGCACCTTCCGGCGTGCCGATCAGCCGGATCGTGGCGCCGTTGATTGGATCGGGGGACTCGATCACAGCGCTGGTTTTGCGCAAGATCGGAAACGTGATCGCATCCCGGCGCACCACATGTAGAACTGCCGATCGTTGATGATGTAGGAGTGCGGTGTCGGCGTAAGCGACAGCCCAAACCCCACGACATTGCCGTCCGCATCCCACTCGACACCAAACTGGTGCAGTGGTATGATTTGTTGTTGCAGTTCTTCACTACTCCCGATGACCGTTCCTGTGCTTGAACCAATCAGCGGCTCAGGGAGCGCCTGCCACTTCGCATCTGGGCCGTACAGCAAATACCCCATCCCAGATGATGCCTTGCGCGTTATGGAGATGCTGGGCAAACCAGCGGCCACTGAGGCGCTGCTCATCCCAGAGATGCGTGACCTGTGGATCGGGCATCACGTTCGCATCCCAGGCGGCCCGCCTATCACCGGGGAGCATTGAAAATCAGACTACATACACGCGAAGTATGGGGTGCGGTCGAGACCCTCAAGCGGTGGAGTGGTCGGGCTGGAGCCGAGGGCAACCAGGATCCTCTCACCCCGCAAGTGCGTGGTACCTTCTGGTCCGCCGACTTCAACAGTGTGCGGGTCGAGCAGACGCGCCCGACCATACACCACGTCGATATCCGTGTCGTCGCCGATGATGCTCTGATACTTCTTGTCGCGGTAGCTCGAGATAACCGCATCTTTTTGGGCGACAAGCTGACGAAAATCGATGTGTGGCTCATGCGGGGGAATACCTGGATAGCGGGGATTGCGCGCATCGTAGACCAGTCTGGCGGCCTCAATCAGGTTCTTGGAAGGCAAACAGCCGCGGTTGACGCACGTACCACCCAGCGTGCGCACCTCGGTCATCACCACCCGCTTGCCGAGTTCTGCAGCTCTGAGCGCGGCAGCAAACGCGGTTGAGCCACTCCCTAAGACAACCAGGTCATAGTGATTCATTGTGACTCTCCTTATCTTGGTCCTCCGCGCGTAAGACCGCGCATGCGGCCAATTGTGCGCCGTGCTGCACCACGAGATCCTGGGCCAGTTGAATGAGTTGGCGCACGCGCGGATCACTCACCTTATAGTACACGTACTTGCCACGCCGTTCGCTGCTCACAAACCCACACCAGCGCAGGCATTGCAGGTGAGTTGAGACGCGGCTTTGCGCCGTGCCGACCAGCGCGACTAACTCGCTGACGTTATGCTCACGCTCCAGCAGCGCGAGCAGGATGCGCAACCGCGTTGGGTCGCTCACACCTGCAAAGAGGCGCGCAAGCAGCTCCGACCCGTCCGTCATCGTGTTCGGTGAGGACAACGAGGTAGTCATCGATGCCGCAGTATGCATAAACATCAACTTATTATATCGTTTTTGCTTCACAATGAATGGGACAGGCGTGTGCCCTTGCTCAGTCAAGCAGCAGGGGCAGATCAGCCTGGCCAGCCTGGCGGTCTTGATCCCCGGCCTGGCGCTGTTGTCGGGGATGCTGGCGTTGCTGATCGACCACTATCGCGAGCTGCTGGAGTCATTGCACTATGCGGCAACGTTATTCGAATTCCTCACGACTGAAACCTTCGATGGCCAGCGCGCTGCCCCGCCACCGCCCACTGCGGCGCTGACTCGTGCTGATCTGGCGGCCATCCGCCTGGAGGGCGTCTCCTACAGCTATCCCGAAAGAGGGGCGATATTATTGCGTGTTTATCTGATCGTTAATCTTCAGATACAGAATGATGTCACTACCCGGAAATCTCGCCCGTGTACAAGTTCGAGCAATCGGCGTGGCTGGAATACAGCCAACCTTCGACGGCCAACGATGGAGCAAGTCGGTCAGCGGCAGCGCCCATATGCTGCCCTTCACCGTCGATGCACATCGTCCTTGCTGGCTGCGACCGTCTGGCCGCCAACCAGCGTCGCCATCACTGTCGAAGCCGATTTCAGCCCGCGCTGGCCACTGGTCTGCACCAGCTCTGGCTTGGCTAACGGTAGGCGCGGCACGCCGTTGTGGTCACAGAATCTTGCTCGACATCGCCTGCGCAGAAGAAGGTCACCAGCTCCTGCACCTTGCTCTTACACGAACCGCAGCCCATTCCGGCGCGAGTCGCCTCCATCACGGCGTTGGGGCTGCGCTTGCCGTTCGCGATACATTGGCGGATCGCCCCCTTGCTCACGCCGTTGCAGTTGCACACCTGGCAGTCGTCCGGCATCTCGACGATCGAATCCTCTTTCGCCGCGCCGCCGATGTCGAACAGCAGCGCGGCCCGCTCTTCAGGCAGCGGCGTGTTGCGGTCGAACGCCTGCTGCAGATACGCGGCTTTGCCCGTATCGCCCAGCAGGATTGCGCCGATCAGCCGGTCGTCGCGGACCACTAATTTCTTATAGATGCCGCGCTTGGGCTCGCTGTAGAGCACGACCTCATCATGCTCATCCTGTGGTTCAACACGGCCCATTGAGGCTAGGTCGACACCCATCACTTTGAGCTTCGTCGCCAGTTTTGATCCGTGGTAGGCCGCATCCGCGTTCCGCCGCGTCAGATGGTCGGCCAGCACGCGCACCTGTTCCCAGATCGGCGCGACCAGGCCATAGACCATGCCGCGGTGCTGGGCGCATTCGCCCACCGCATAGATGTGACTATCGTCAACCGAGCGCATCTGATTATCGACGACAATAGCACGTTCGACCGTGAGCCCGCAGCGCAGAGCGAGATCGGTGTTCGGTTTGATACCCGCCGAAATGACCAGCATATCGCACGCCAATGCCGAGCCATCCTCGAACCGCAGCCCGGTCACATGCCCGTTACCAAGGATGTTGCTGGTCAGGGTATCGCTGTGCACACGCACACCCAGCGCTTCCATTGCCTCTTCCAGCAGCGCGCCGGATGTGCTATCGAGCTGTTGATTCATCAGCGAGGAAGCGCGCTGAATGACATGGACCTCACATCCGTGAGTCAGCAGCACGCGCGCCGCCTCAAGCCCCAGCAAGCCGCCGCCGATCACCGCCGCACGCTTGCTGCGCTGGGCATACGACGCGATTTTCTGGCAGTCATCGAGGGTGCGGAAAACGAAGGCCCCCTGCTTCAAATGCCCGACCGAGTCGTACAGATTATTCATTGAGGGAACAAACGCATGGCTGCCGGTCGCAATGATCAAGATGTCGTACGGCACGCGCATGCCTTGCTGCGTGATCACCTCACGCGCCGCGCGATCGATTTCGACGACCGGCGTACCGGCATGCAGGGTGATGTTCTGCTCCGCGTACCAGGCCAGCGGATTGAGAAAGATCTGATCGGGCGATTGCTTGCCGCTCAAGACATCCGAAAGCATGATCCGGTTGTAATTGCCGTATGGCTCCGCGCCGAACATGGTGATCGTAAACTGCTCGCCGCCGCCGCGGGCCAAAATCTCCTCGACGGCGCGGGCGCCGGCCATCCCATTGCCGATCACCACCAGGCGTTGTTTGTCGGTCATTGCCTTTCCTTATACCTTTTCCATCCGAACCGCACAGACCTTGAATTCCGGCATTTTCGAGACCGGATCGAGCGCCGGATTGGTCAACAGATTGACACAGGCCTCGTTCCCCCAGTGAAATGGCACAAACACAGTGTCGAGCCTCATCGTCGTCGTCAACCGCGCCTGGACGATCGCTATCCCACGGCGCGTGGTCATGCGCACCGAATCATTGTCAGCAATCCCATAGCGCCGCGCCAGCGCTGGGTGAATCTCGACCAACGCCTGTGGAACGGCATCGCGTAGCTCCTTGACGCGGCGTGTCTGCGTGCCGGATTGGTAGTGCGCCATCACGCGCCCGGTGATCAGGAAGAACGGGTAGTCGTCGTCCGGCTCTTCGGCGGCCGGGCGATGCTCCACCGGCACAAAGCGCGCGCGGCCGTCGTCGGTGGCGAACCGATCGAGAAACACGCGCGGCGTATCGGGATGCTGCTCGTCGGGGCATGGCCAGAACACACCATCCTCAGCCGCGATGCGCTCATAGCTGATACCCGAATAATCGGCGATGCCGCCAGCGCTGGCACGCCGTAGTTCTTCGAAAATAGCGCGTGGTTCGGCTGGGAAGAACTGTTCATAGCCCAACTGTTCCGCCAGCGCGGCGATGATCTGCGTGTCGCTCCATACGCCCGGCGGCGGGTCGCAGGCGCGCCGGCGCAGCAGCACGCGGCCCTCAAGGTTGGTCATGGTGCCCTCCTCCTCGGCCCATTGGGTTGAGGGGAGCACGACATCGGCTAGCTGCGCGGTCTCGGAGAGGAACAGGTCGGCGACGCCCAGGAAGTCGAGCGCGGCAAGGCGTTGGTGTACATGCCCGGCGCGCGGCGCCGAGACGGCCGGGTTGGATCCCATCACCAGCAGCGCGCGTACGCCGCCCTCTTGGCCCAGCGAATCCAGCAGTTCGTAGGCGGAGCGCCCCGGCCCCGGCAGCGATGCCTCGTCCACGCCCCACACCCGCGCAATATGCGCGCGATGCTCCGGGTTGTCGATCTTGCGGTAGCCGGGCAGTTGATCGGCTTTCTGTCCATGCTCGCGGCCACCCTGGCCATTGCCCTGGCCGGTCAGGCAGCCGTAGCCGCAGGATGGGCGCCCGGCCTTGCCCAGCGCGAGCGCCAGGTTGATGAACGCCAGGACGTTGTCAACACCGCTGCTCTGCTGCTCGGTTCCGCGCGCGGTCAGGATCATCGCGGTGCGCGCCTCGCCGAGCAGGTGCGCTGCCGCCTCGATCTGTTTCGCTGGCACACCCGTCAGGCGTTCGACACGCTCCGGCCAGTAGGATGCGACCAGCCGCTGCACTTCCGCGAAGCCAGTCGTGCGCGCGGCGATAAAGTCGTGGTCGATCAGGCCGTCGCGGATGGCGATATGCAGCAGGCCGTTGGCCAGCGCGGCGTCGGAGCCAGGCGTCAGTTGCAGGTGTAGGGTGGCGCTCTGCGCGGTGCGGGTCGCGCGTGGATCGACGACGATCAGGTTGCCGCCGCGCCGCCGCTGTTCGTCGAAGTACTGCATCACGGGCGGCATCGTTTCGACCACATTGCTGCCAATCAGCAGGATGGCTTCGGCGCCGGGGATATCTTCGAGCGGGAAGGGCAGGCCGCGATCGAGGCCGAATGCTTTGATGCTCGCTGCTGCGGCCGAGGACATACAGAAGCGTCCGTTATAGTCGATGTGTGGGGTGCGCAGCGCAAGGCGCGCCAATTTGCCCAGCAGATAGGCCGTCTCGTTGGTTAGCCCGCCGCCGCCGAAGATACCGACCGCGTCGCGGCCATAGCGCTCCTGCGCCGCGCGGATCTCGCGCGCGATGCGTTCCAGCGCGGTTTCCCAGGAGACCGGACGCAGGTCGTCGCCTTTGCGGTCGCGCATCAGCGGCGTGGTCAGCCGCTCCGGGTGGGCCAGCAGATTGGCGGCAGTCCAGCCTTTCTGGCATAACCCGCCGCGGTTGGTTGGAAAATCGCGCGGCGCGACGGTCGGCCCGCCCGCGTTGTCGATCAGGTACATGCCACACTGCAGCGAGCAGTATGGGCAATGGGTTGCGGTCGAGGCGACCAATTCAAGCATAGACTTCCGGCTCCTCAACTCTTACCACTACTTCATCCATTTCCGCCACCGATGCCTTCATCGCGTCGGCCAGGATTCCATCGGTGGCCGACGATGCCATGGCAACATTCGGTATGAAATACTCGCCGAGCCCCTGCTGCAGTGGCTACAGCAGCACATCGGCAACTGTCTCATAATGTTCGCGTGTGCATGCTTTCGCCAGCACGTGGGCATACCATACCAGTCGCCTGGGTGAAGCGTCAGTGAACTTACGATGAATGTGAGGGTTGATATTCGCCAAGGAGGTTGAGGGCGCGCTACCAAAGAGGAATGAAAAGTTTCTCAAACAAGAAAGCATAGAGTATTGTTTGATTATCTGGCATCTCGATACCTTATGCGTTTTGCAGAACTCTGCGCTTTCCACTGTGCAGGCCCGGCGCCGAGCCGACGCGCATTACATCAGCGGCGTCTGCAGGCCATCATTGACCCGATTGGTCCAGCCCGCCGTCGCAATCACCAGAACTAACTCGATGATCTGTTCCTCTGTGAAATGCACTGCCAGCGCGTCGAGATCGCTCGGCTCGATGTTCCCCGGATAGCTGAGCAACAGATCGGTGAAGCGCAGCAGCGCCTGCTCCGCCGGGCCAAAGACCTGCGCATGTTTGCCACCTGGCTCCTTCAACGCGGCGATCTGTTCGTCGGTCAGCCCGTGCCGCTTTCCCGAAGCGGTATGGCTACGCGTTCAATACGCGCACCCATTCACGATTGACACGCGCAGATGGGCCAGTTCTTTGAGCAGAATCGGCAGCGCGCTGTCGGCCCAGAGGGCGGCGTAGAGCTGGCTAAACGCCCGCAGGATCTCGGGTTTGTGCGCGAGCATCTTGTAGAAGTTGGAGACACTCCCCAGACGCTGGGCGAGTGTGGTGTAGACTCGACGCACCTGATCGCTCGCTTGGTCTTGCTCGATCAATTCGATTCGCATGGCACAGCCTCCTTTGTTCAATGTCAGCATTGTGCCATGGAGATAAGATCGCCGCAAGATCTGGCGCGCGTCCGCATCAAACGCTGTGACTTGTGTCGCTGCTCCTGGTCTTTTGCAGAAACAAGCAGGATCGGCATAAAGCCCGATGTGGTCAACTCACCTTCTGCTATACTCTGCCTGCTCTCAGAGCCCGGTGTGAACTGTGACACGAGGGCTGAGTGACCGGTGTTGGCGCGCGACACGCGCCAAGGTCGGAAGCCCACTGGCAACGGACCCGATCTCGGAGCCAGTCCAGGGGAAAGGGGACTAGCCCTGCGCCTACGCTAACGCGAGGAACTTATGTTGAGAGCGCCGTTACGATATGGCCTATAGCGCGAAAGGTGACGTCAGTGAATAACGTCCCGCAGATCAAAGACATCGATGCGGCCATGCTGACCGGTCTGGTTCGGCAGGCCTTGGGCAGCTCGACCGCTGAGATTCGTCACTGGGAGCACCATCCGGTCAGCTACATCAACACCGAGGAGTCTAGCTTAGGCCTGCACCGCTTTACGGGGGCAGCGCAGGACCAGGGCGAAGTCCGTCCATGGTCCCTTGTACTGAAGGCGGTGCATGCACCGGTCAATGACACTAACCCGACCTGCTGGAACTACCATCGGCGCGAGATCTTGGCCTACCAGCAGGGCTTGCTCGCTGACCTGCCGGACGGGCTTTTGGCGCCGCGCTGTTTTGGTATCAGCGAACATCCAGAGGGAGTGTGTTGGCTGTGGCTCGAAGATCTCTCGGATGGGGCTAGCCAGTCCTGGTCGCTGGCCGAGTATGGTCTGGCCGCACGCCATCTGGGGCGATTCAATGGCGCCTACGGGGCCGGGCACCCCCTGCCGAGCTTGCCTTGGCTCAGTCATCATTGGCTGCGCGGGTGGCTGAGCGAGTATCAGGCGAGCAGTCGGGTCGTTTTGGACCTAGTGCGCGATGAGCGCTTTTGGGAGCATCCGCTGCTGCGGTCGGCCTTTCCACGGTCAGTCACCGACGACGTTCTGCGGCTGTGGGCCCGCCATGACGCGCTGCTGGCCACGCTCGACCAACTGCCGCGGACCTTCTGCCACCTGGACGCCTATCGCCCTAATCTTTTCGTGCGCCGCGGTGCCCAAGGCGCCAAGGAGACGGTGGCGATCGACTGGGTCTTTGCCGGCATCGGCGCGATCGGCGAAGAGATTGCCAACCTGCTTGCCGCTAGCCTGATTTGGTTCGAGTACGATGCCGCCGAGGCCAGGAGGCTCGACGAGGCGGTGTTCGACGGTTACTTGGACGGGCTGCGCGAGGTGGGCTGGCAGGGAGAGGGTCGGCTGGTGCGCCTGGGCTACACGGCCGCCTGCGCGCTGCGGTGGGGCGTGGTGGGCCTGTGGTGGATGAGGTCGCTAAGTGACGCTGGCAAGCAGGCTGAGCTCGAAAAGCAGTGGAGCCGCCCGATGCCGGAGCTGGTGTCGCAGTGGGCTAAGACGACGTCCTATGTGCTCAGCCTGGCCCAGGAGGCACACCAGCTCCAGTGTGCCTTGTTTTAGACGGCCAAGCTGGGTCTCTGCCCGGTCGCGCCTGTGAAAGCGATTCATGTCATCGAGGGCTTTGTTAGGTAAGAAAGTGAAAACCCGCAAACTATTTCGAGCCTGAGTTTTATGACGAGAAACCTTATTCGTATCGGCATACTTTGGATTACAGGTTTTCAATAGCTCTCCGCCTCCGGTGGGTAGTTTCTCAGTCGCGACGTGTTGGTGGGCAGGGTAGATGTTTATCATTCGGGCGCGGTACGTGGTCTCTCATTGTACTGTCGCAGCGCTTCTGCCTACCAACAGTGCTTCAAGAACTGCAGGATCTGCCCCCACGAATCTGCCATTGCGAATGCATTCCCCGCGACCGTCCCGCCATAGGCATGGAGTTCCCCGTTGATCGCGTGGTGACCATAGGTCGTCGATGCTGGGAAAAACGGCATCCCAATCCAATGCCCTGCGTTCGGATAGCTGAGATGCTGTACCGGGTACGGGTAGTGATGCTGCGCCAATCGCTCAACCACCATCGCTGCTATACGCGCTGAAGGCCACATCTGATCATCTTGCCCGGAAATCAGGAGTATGGCTGCCTGGCTTCGTTCCACGGGTATCGCTGCTGCTGCAACTGCGCTTTCGTCATCGAGGGTTGGGTGATATAAGGGAGTCATCGCAATCGGTTTGCGTTGCACCACCGCCTGGATCTGTTCCGGGGTAAGCCGTTCCGGGATCACTGGTAGTGGCTGCCCGCGATAGCTCCATGCCGGCGCCCCGGCTGGCACCCCTGGCCCAACACCTTCCCACAGGACATTGCTCGGCACATACGCCACCACCGCCCGGATCTGAGGGAAGGTTGCGCCGAGCAGCAGCGCGAGTTCGCCACCACGCGATGTGCCGAGCACCCCCACCTGATCCCGATGGACACGGGGGTATGCTTGGAGCCACGTCAGTGCCGTTTCAACGTATTCCAACGGGATATTGGTGAGCTGTGGCGGGAGGTGTTCATAAGCAAAATAGGCCAGTGCGAGACAGGCTGCCATGTCCAACCAGCACGGCGATTTCGGGGTGGCGCGGGTCCACAGTATCGACATCCATTTCGACAATCGTCACGCCGGTGTAGGTCGGCGTCACATCCGACAGAATGGGACGGACCCGCGACCACGCGCCGTCGGCGCCGACAACCAGATCGAACGTTGCCGTCCTCCCGTCCGCAAAGACAAGCTCGTGGACGCCGTCGCCCAGCGGACGGATGCTGTGTAGGCGCTGTCCCCATTGAACGACCTGTGGGTCGAGCGAGTTCAGCAACATCGCGCGCAGCTCTGTGCGGTCGATCTCGGGGCGGTCGTCGTCGCCCTCCTCGAAGAGGACCGCTCCAGTTTTGTCGAGTAGCCGCGTGCCCTGGTCTTCGTAGCGCGCCAGCGCTCGGAACTGCTCCGTAAGCCCAGCCAGACTCACCGCGTACTGGCCTGCCTTGGGATGCAGGTCCAGCGAGCCGCCCTGAGGTCGCTGATCAGGCGAGTGCTGCTGCTCAAAGACGGTCGCGGCGATGCCACGCGTTTGCAGAATACGCGCGAGGGTCAAGCCGCCCGGTCCGCCGCCGACAATCGCGATCCGAGGGGGAGTATTCTTGGGCATACCGATGCTCCTTTCAGACAGGTTAGCTCATCCGTAGGCTCGGGCCGGGTGCGCCCTCACGATGGTCTTGCCATTGTTTGGGCCAGTCAGAGCAGAAAGAAGTTGTCATTCCGCAGCACAGCCAGCAGCCTGAAGAATTCTATACTGCGTCTCAAAAATTGAACAATGCTCAATTGAACAGTGCTCAAGTTATATCATCGTTATGGTATACTGTCAAGCACTATGACCCTACAACGTTCACAAATTGTCGCGACAGCGTTACAGCTGCTGAACCAGGATGGCTTGGACGGGGTGACCGTGCGGAAGGTCGCGGCCCACCTGAATGTGCATGTTGGTGGGCTCTACTGGCATGTCAAGAACAAGCAGGACTTGCTGGATGAGATGGCGAATACTATTTTGTCTGAGGAGTTTGCCACGCTGCAGCTATCAGAACCTGGGCAGGCGTGGACCGACTGGCTGGTCGAGATAGCGCAACGGTTACGCAAAGCCATGTTAGCCTATCGCGAAGGCGGCCGGGTTGTGGCTGGAGCCCATCTGCACCGAGCAGTTACCCTTGCTCAGCTGTTTGTGTGTATTGTGGGCGCCCTGCGAGCGGAGGCCTTTCAAGCCGACGAAGCGCGTTGGCTGTGTATGACGGTGGTGAGCTACACGTTTGGGTTCGTGATCGAAGAGCAGGCCGGGCCGACACCAGACACCATTGCACAGCTCCAGGCAACTGGCCCATACCATCCGTTCCTCACAGCGGTGCTTGAGGATGTCGGTGCCAGTAATCGCGACCCACAGACCGACTTCAGGATGGGGTTGCACTACATCATTGCAGGCGCGCAGGCCAGCCGCAAGGCAGTCAGGATGTGACGACACAAAGCGCGGCTACCACGACGAGATCGCCACTTCAGGCGAAGTCATCTGCGCCGCCTTCCAGAAGGTTGTTGCGCAGGTCCACTCATTCCCAGATTTTATACCCAATCGATATACTGTTCACCAGCTTGCGGCTGCCCCTGGCGACGCTGGCACTGTCAGCCACGACAAGCTCAAACAACTCGCCTCGCAGGGGAGCGGTCGCATTCTTCAGCGGCAGAGGCCCCGGTCTCCTGTGCGATAATATGCGCTAGTGATGGCTAACGGCCGAGCTCAAAGCTGCGGATCATGCACAAGCGCTTGGGGCCGTGACAGCGTATGACCTACATTCGTATTCTGTTGCGCCTCGGCGACCCCAAATCGCTCGCTAGCATCGTTCTTTACTATACCAAGTATCTCGGGCCCGTTCAGGACCGTTTGATCTCCATCAGGCCTATGACGATGTTCGACGACACCACCACACACCGTACGACCCGCCCCCTATGCCAAAGCAATGGCGTCTATTGTGATCGAAGTCGCATGCTGTCCGGCACCGCGCCGGGCGCATGAGCTTCTCAGGAGGTTGCGCATGTCTCCACAATCCACTCGCCGTTCCATCCTTGCCTGGTCGGTTGTCCGCCTCCTCTTCTGCCTGCTGCTGATCGCCGGCGCGGCCAGCGCACTCGCGCTCCCGGGCGCTCAGGCGCGCGCTCGCTCGCAGGCGCAGCTCGATCCCAGCCAGCTCGCCGTGGCCGCGCCGGCCAGCTCGAGCCGCGTCTCTCCGCTCGTCTACCGGACCGACCTTCAGCCGCTCACGTCGCCAGACGGGCACCCGCTTGTGCCGATGGGCGCCGTGCTCGGCGCCAAGCGCGTGATGGTGCTGCGGGTCTACTTCAACGACTATACCGCGACATCGCACTACACCACAGCGCAGGTCCAGGGCTTCTTCGCCCAGCTCGACCAGCTCTGGCGCAACACCTCGTACAACAAGATCAACATCAACTACCAGGTGTCCGACCTGTTCAAGCTGCCAGACAATCGCAGCGCCTACGTCACCGATCATTCCGACGGCGACCTGTCCGATGGCAGCCAGTTTGGCAAGGTGCTGCTCGACTCAATCGCCAACGCGCCAGCTGGGCTCGACTGGAGCAACCTGGACGCGATCATGGTGGTGATGGCCGAGACCGATACAACTCAGTTCCACCGCGGCCAGGGCACCGGCGACTGCAACCTGCCGCAGGGCCCCGGCGGGTCGGTCAAGCACCTCGGCTGCGCGATCTTCAGCGAGAACGCCGGGCTGCCGAACGACGTGGCGGTGTGGGGCCGCTGGGCGCACGAGATCGGCCACGCCTTCCAGCAGGCCGGGCCGGCGCACCCAAGCAACTACAACAACTCCTTTGAGCTGATGGACCGCAGCTACCCCGGACAGACTGGCATCTTTGAGAAGCAAAACGATCAGGGCTTCCCTGGCTGGATGCCGGAGACCAAATACGTCAACTTTGTGCCCAGCCCGGCGCCGCCTTGGGCCCCCGCGGGCGCAGGAGTCGGCGGCGGCCTAGCCGACCTGCGTTCGGAGGAGCTCGACCCAAGTGGCTTTCCGAATGTCCAGGCGGCGCGCGTCTACATCACCAACAATCTGTACTATCTGGTCAGCGTGCGGCGCAAGATTCTGGGCGACGACCTGCGCCCGATCCCCGACGAGGGTATCTTGATCGAGCGCGTCATGGTCGGCGGCAACCCGGCGCTGAACGACTGCGCGCCGAGCGGCACCTGTCCGCGGATCGTCGAGGTCAAAGGGCCCGGCGGCGACGCGAACAAGCTCTGGCAGGCTAACCCAAATCTGCCGTTTGTCGGCGATGGGGTCGTGATCACGATCGTCAAGCCGGCGACCTTCGGCGCGGACGACTGGGAGGTGCGCATCAGTTACGACAGCAAGCCGCAGCCCGACGTGATGATCAGCCCGTGGCGCTCGCCGCCCGGCAACGCCTGGGAGAGCACCGACATCTGGGTCGACAGCCCGGTCAACGGCTACGGCAGCTACCGCTACGGTAGCTGGGCCTCCAACTTCGGCGATATTGTGCCGCGCGGCAACGGCGATGACCCGACCGTCGGGCAAGCCAACCGGGTCTACGCCCGCGTGCGCAACATCGGCACGACCAACGCGATCGACGTGCATGTACATATTGACCGCACCGACCCTGAGGGCAAGGGCATCAACGGCGCGAACGGCTTCATCGAGATGACGCCGCTTGGCGGCCTGACGTCGGCGCAATTCCCCGCTCTGGCAAGCATCCCACCCGGCGGCTACGTTGACGTGTTCGTCAACTACACGCCCAGCTTCACGCCAACGCCCGAGCAGCTTGCCGCCGGCACATTCTACTTCCACACCTGCCTGCGCGTGCGGATCGACCCGGTCGCGGGCGAGACCGTGCTGGGCAACCAGGACGGCATCGACGAGCAGGAGAACATCGACTACTTCCAGGCCGTCCAGCCCTCGTCGCCGAGCGCGCCACAGTATACCGACTTCATCAAGCTGCACAACGACGACACGCTCAATCCGAAGTTCTTCCAGCTCAGCTACACCTCCAACCTGCCGCCGAGCTGGGATCTGAGCGTCAACGGCGGGAATCTAGGCGTGCAGCTGGCCGCAAATGAGATCCGCGACCTGCCGATCGTCATCACGCCGCACGGCCCGGGGCCCGACCCAGCGCCCGGCACGACCTACGCGGTCGAGGTGCTGGCGCAGTTCCAGCGCGATATGCTCAACAGCACCGATCCGACGCTCTCGCCACTGGAGAAGAAACACTTCGAGTTCAAGCCGCTCGGCGGCGTGCGGATCGAGGCCAAGGTCATGCTGCCGACCAAGATCTCCTGCGAGGCGCAGCGCGGCCTCGCCGTCACGGGCGCGCCGATCATCAACGTCAAGGGTCGGCTGGAGGGTATCGACAAATACGACCCGAGGAATCCGCCGCGCGTGATGATCGAGGGGGTCAGCACCGCGGCGGGCAAGCCGTTCGGTTACCTGCAAAGCTCGCTGCGGACGGTGCCGGTGAACCAATACGGGCAGTTTGCCGGCACGTTGGGGAGCGACCAGTTCCCACCGACCGGGGTGATCTGCCTGTTCGGCGGCACCGACACGCTGGCCAGCGCCTGGGCCGGCCCCGTGCCGATTGCCGACGCGCCAGCGCCAAGCACGGGCACGGTCTCGCCAACCACTGGCGGCGGGCTGACGATACCCGGCAAGCTCAGCATCCTTTTCCCGGCCGGCGCGTACGGCAGCCAGCTGAATCTGTTCTACACGCCGATCTTCTCGCCGACTCACCAACTGCCGGATGCCGCGCTGCTCGACGCGTTCGATCTGACCGCGCAATCGAACGGCCAGGATGTCACGAAGTTCGACAAGCCCTACACCTTGGTGATCGACTACGACGGCGCGTTGGCGCGGCAGCTGGGTCTCAACCTGGCACGGCTGAACCTGGTCTACTGGAACGGGAGCGCGTGGGTGCCAATGTTGCCGTGTCCGGGCTGCGGGATCGACGCAGCCAACAACCGCATCACCATTGTGGCCGATCACTTCACCGAGTTCGCGCTGATCGGCGCGGCCGACCGGCGGCTGTACCTGCCGATCGTCCGACGTTAGGTCGTGTTTGCAAACCAGGGAGTTTGAGGGACTTCGCCCGCCAAACTCCCGCCGAGCGGGTCCGTCGGACAAAGCCCGACGGACCCGCTCAACAATTGCCAGGCAGAACCGATGGTGGGCTCGTCCGCCATTGGAACATTCTCTCGCTTTCCGGATTGATAGTCGGTCGCTACCGGAGGGAGGAGGCATTTCCTGGTTCACAGGGATAGGTAAGTATGTCATCATAAGGTATGCGTGGTTAAGTCACTATACCGCACAGTATCAGAACTCTAGCACTCGTCCGCTCGCCGAAATGCTCCATCGTTACACAGTACGATACTAGCGGCAGATCAGAACTGGCATCCGACTCGAGCGAAGCACATGGTCAACGGTGCTTCCCAGCACGATCTCCAGTTCTGGCCTGAAACCGTAACCGCCCATAATGATCACATTGCCCATGAGGCAATGACGTTCAGTCTCCGAGCGCCACGGCGCGCTCCTGGCTGCTCGCCTGCGCCGGAACCTGGGCATCGTCGTGCTGGTCTGGTACCAGGAACAGCGCCTCGGGCGGTAGGTGCAGCCGCAGATGGCTATCGGGTGCGGCGTCGAGCGTCTCCAGCCGTAGCGTGCCCGTCGGCGTCTCCACGACGTGCAGCCAGCGCGCTCCCTCATAGGCCGACTCGGCAACCCGCGCGTCGAACGTGTTCTCGGATGGACCGCCATCCTTCACGACCTGCACGCGCTCGGATCGGATCGCGACCGTTACCGGCGCGTTCGGCGCCCAGTCTTGCATGGCGTTCAGTGCGCCGCGGTCGGCCCGCAGACTCAGCTCGCCGATCTCCGGCAGCCGGACGCGCACCCAGTCGCCCTTGCGCTCGATCAGCGTTCCCTTCAGGAACGAGGTCGCGCCGATGAACTCGGCGACAAAGCGCGTGGCCGGCTGGTCATACACTTCCTGGGGTGTCGCAAACTGCTCTACACGGCCAGCATGCATCACGGCAATCTTGTCCGACATCGCCAGCGCTTCGGCCTGGTCGTGCGTGACGTACACGGCGGTGATGCCCAGCCGCTTCTGAATATCGCGCAGCCAGATCCGCGCTGCCTCGCGCACCTTGGCGTCGAGATTGGACAGCGGCTCGTCGAGCAGCAACACGCGCGGCTCGGCCACGACCGCGCGCGCCAGGGCAACGCGCTGTTGCTGCCCGCCCGAGAGTTGGAAGGGATAGCGGCTGCCCATGCCGCCAAGGCCAACCAGCTCTAGGATGTCGTTCACACGGCGCTTGATCTCCGCGTTGGACACCTTGGCGATGCGCAACCCGAAGCCCACGTTGTCCGCCACCGTCATGTGCGGCCACAGGGCATACGATTGAAACACCATCCCCAGCCCGCGCTCCTCGGGCTGCAAGAAAATATGACGCGCGCCGTCGGTCATCACGAAATCGCCGACTTGAATTAAGCCCTGGTCAGGGTGTTCAAGCCCGGCAATACAGTTCAGCGTCGTCGTTTTTCCGCAGCCGGATGGTCCCAGGAAGCTCACCATCTCGCCCGGTTGAATCTTGAGTGAAACATCGTCGATCGCGCGCACCGACCCACTGAAGATCTTGGTCAGGTGTTCGATGACCAGACCTGCCGGTTCGCGCTGTGTCGTTGCTGTAGTCATTGCGTCACCAACCTTTACTCGCGCACTTTCGCCATCGGAATCAGTCCACTGATTCCCATCACGATGCCGATAATCACAAGTTGCACCACCGCGAGCGCCGCCACTGGTCCCATCCCTCCTTGCTCGGAGACCTGGATCATCGTCGTGCCGATCACCTCGGAGCCGGGCGCGTTGAGGAACAGCGCGACAGAATATTCCTTGAGGTAGGTGATGAACAGCAACAGGTAGGTCGCGATCAGCGCGGGCCGCAGCAGCGGCAGCAAGATGTGGCGAATCACGCCCAGCCAGTTCGCGCCGCTAACACGCGCCGCGCGATCCAGTTCATCGGAGATCTGGAGAATTGATGGGCTGACTGAGCTGAACCCGAGTGGGAGATAGCGCATGGAATAAGCGATCACCAGGATCCATATGGTGTTGCGCAGCCAGCCGACCGCTGGAACCGCTAATAATGCCCACAGAAAGCCGAGGCCGATCACCGTGCCGGGGAATGCCCGCGGATACAGTGCGAGGTACTTCACCGCCCCACGGAATGGAAACCACGAGCGATACGCCACCAGCGCGCACAGCGCCATGAACAGCGTGGCAATCAGGCCGCCGATGGCGGCGAGGAACAGGCTGTTGAGGATCGACTGGCGATACCGGCCGAACTCGAACGCCTGAACGAAATTGTCAAGCGTGAGCAGGCTGAACGGGTTCGCCAACGGGCTGAGGAATGGCGTGAACGCCTGCAGCGTGATGCCCGCCAACGGCACGAGGATCGTCGTCAGGACCAACAGCCCCACGAGCAGGGCTGCGGGCCAGCGCAGCGCGCCCAGCGACAGCAGCCGCGCACGCGACACCTTGCCGCCCACCGAGACGAACCGGCGCTCTTGCTTGGTGAGCTCGTTCTGCAGGCGCACCAGCACGGTGACAAACACCACCACCAGTAGCGCGACCACCGCCAGCATGCCATAGTCGGTCGAGCCACCCTGAATGGCGCTGCGGTACAGGAACGTCGAGAGCACGTCGATGTTATTGGGCACGCCGAGAATGAGCGGGATTGACAGTAATTCGATGCCCGAGACCAGTGTGAGCAGCACCGAGTACAGCATTGCCGGGCGGATGAGTGGGATGGTGATCGTCCAAAGTACCCGCAGCGGTCGCGCGCCGCTGATGCGCGCGGCGTTTTCAAGCTGCGGGTCGGCCAGCAGCAGCGATGACGAACAGTACAGGTAGGTGAGCGGCATGAAGTACAGCGCGGAGACAACGATCAGGCCACCCATCGAGTACAGGTTCCAGGTCGGTAGCCCCAACTGACCGACTGCCACCGTGATAAACCCCTGCGGGCCATACATTACTCGCCACGCGAAGGCGAGAATAAGGGCAGATACGTAATACGGAATCGTAATCAGATTCGCGAACCACGGTCGACCAGGAACGTTCGTGCGGGTCAACAACACGGCAAACAGGATACCCAGCAGCGTGCCGACCAGCGTGCTGCCGACCATAAAGATCACGGTGTTGCCGATGACCCGCCAGATCATAGGGTTGGTCAGCACGCGTGGGTAGTTGCTGAGTGTTAGCGCTTGGCCCACCTCATATAGCGGCTGCCGCAGAAAGCTCTGGTAGATGATTGGCCAGGTGGGGAACAGCACCAGCACGAGTGTGAGCAGCGCAATACCCCACTGCACCAACGCGACCGCCAGCCGCGAGAACTGCTTGACTCCACGCGCCGCCGGTTTGGATCGAGCAAGAGTCGCCATCGAACCCTCCATAAGCAGTCAGCAGTCAGCAGCCAGCAGTTACGTCGATACCTTCGACTTCGATGTGCTCCTGCCGACTGCCGACTGCCGGCTGATAGCTGGCTTCCTACCGCTGAATCTGCAGCGCTTGTTCCCAGCGTTTGATGAACTCATCGTGCTTGGCCTGGTCGGCGAGGTCGGCCTCCGGGCGCGAGAAGATCAGTTTGTCGTCGCCGCCGACGGCCTTACTCACCTGCGAAAGATGCAGCGGCGCCTGGTCGGCCACGTCGGTGCGGTAAGCGGTCAGACCACCCTTGGCGAACGCGATCTGTCCCTCCGAGGAGAGGATGTAGTCGAGCAGCAACTTGGCTGAGTTCGGACTGGCGGCGTGTTTGGTCACCGCCATTGGCCGCACCGCAACGATTTGTGCGTCCGGCACGAACGAGTAGCCAAGCAGTTGCCCTGCCTGGGCCAGTCGCGGCTGGACGGTGATGTTCGACACGAAGAAGCCCAGGATCGCTTCACCCGCCACCACCGAGTCGATCATCTTGCCGCCGGAGGTCTGCAGCTTGGGCTTGGCTGTGCCGAGCGCTTGGAGCGTCTTCCAGCCTTCGTCGCCCTTGGCCTTCGTATAGAACCAGTTCAAGCCGTATCCGAAACCTTCGCCGGCGGCATCGTAGGTGATCAGCTTGCCCTGGAACTTGGCGGAGTCCTTCTGAATCATGCTGACGAGGTCGGCCATGGTCTTCGGCGGGTCGGGCAGAAGCGCCTTGTTCCAGACGAAGACCATCGGGTCGGTCGAGACCGCGTAGACACCCTTGTCGATCTTGCCCATGTCGGGGATGTTGGCGTCCTCTTTCGATACGTACGGGTCAACTTCGCCCTTCTTCACAAAGTTGATCCAGCCGTCGGGAGCGGTGGTGGCAATGATATCTGCCGTACGCGCGTTGCCGGCCGCCTCGGTGTAATAGCGCTCGAACACCTCATACGCGCCGAGATCGGTGGTGGTGACCTTGATCCACGGGTACTTCGCGCTAAAGCCTTCCAGCACTGGCTTCCAGTTGTTCTCGCTCATGATCGAATACACGAGTACGCCATCTTTCTCGTTCTTCGACGCATCGACCATCTGCTGATCAGCGCCAGCTCCCGCGGCCGGCGCTGCTGCGCCCGATGCGCTCGTCGGCGCTGCTGCACCTGGAGCAGGAGTGCTGCTCCCGCACGCCGCCAGCAGTGTTGCCATCACAGCGACCGCCGCGATCAGGCCGCTCACGCGTTTGTGAAGTTCTGCCATGATCTGCCTCCTTGTGCCTGAATACACACGATTGATGTACATGACGTGGCCCGTCCGATGCGGCTGCTTGCCGGGGTTATGAGGGTATCGGATGCGCCACAACGTTTCAGAGCGCCAGTTGCTGCGGTGTCAAGTGGGATGTGCATATACTGCCACAAAACGAGTAAAAAACGCATAAACAGGCGCGGGTCGAGATAAACAAAATATAAATATTCAGATGGGCTTGCACAAGCACGAGCATTTTGTATACCATTGGCGGTATATGAAATGCACAGCCCCGAGAGGAGCCGGGGAGCATGCAGCCCGCCCGCAAATCCCGTACCCTGGCGAGTTCTGAATGTTGATCGGATAGGAAAGGAAGCCATGCTACCGTTAGAAGGGATCACCATTGTTGCATTGGAGCAGGCCGTCGCGGCGCCATTTGCGACTCGCCAACTCGCCGATCTCGGCGCGCGGGTCATCAAGATCGAGCGCCCGGGCGTGGGCGACTTCGCGCGCGACTACGAAGAAGCCGTGCGTGGAATATCGGCTCATCACGTCTGGCTGAACCGCTCCAAAGAAAGCCTGACGCTTGATCTGAAGCACCCAACAGCCGCCGCAATCATCGCCGGCCTGCTCGAGCGCGCCGATGTCTTTATTCAGAACCTCGCCCCTGGCGCGGCCGATCGCCTCGGCCTCAGCGCCGACCGCCTCATAAGAGACTATCCCCGCTTGATTGTCTGCGGCATATCAGGATACGGCACGTCGGGTCCATACCGAAACAAGAAGGCCTACGATCTCCTGGTGCAGTGCGAAGTCGGTGTGGTTGCGATCACTGGCACGCCCGAGACGCCCTGCAAGACGGGTATCTCGGTCGCGGATCTCGCCGGCGGCATGTATGCCTACACCGGTATTTTGACCGCGCTCTACCAGCGCGAGCGCACGGGCATGGGTACAGTCCTCGACGTATCCCTGTTCGACGCGTTGGGCGAGTGGATGGGGTATCCAGCGTACTACACCGCCTACGGCGGGCACCAGCCCGGACGCACCGGCGCGAGCAACGCCGTGATCGCGCCCTATGGCCCATTCCAGTGCGGCGATGGCAAAACGGTGTTTCTCGGCATTCAAAACAGTCGCGAGTGGGCACGTTTCTGTGAGGTCGTGCTGGAGCAGCCAGAGCTTGCGACGGACGCGCGCTTCGACAGCAACCCTAAGCGCCTCGCCAACCTCGACGTGCTGCACGCAATCATCGATAAGCGCTTCGCGCGGCTGACCGCCGAGGCGGTGATCGAGCACCTGGAGCAGGCCGGTATTGCCAACGCGCGGCTGAATTCGGTCCAGGAGTTCTGGGATCACCCACAGCTCCAAGCCCGCGACCGTTGGCGTGAGGTGGATTCCGAGGTGGGAACGCTCAAAGCGCTGTTGCCGCCCATCACGATGCGGCAGGTCGAGCCACGGATGGACCCAATCCCGCGCCTTGGCGCGCACACCGATCTCATCCTGCGCTCGCTCGGCTACGATGATGAGGCGATCCGCCAGCTGCGATCGGAAGGGGTGATCTAGCGCTGAGACCACGGCAGCATGGGGTACAGCGC
>WNFV01004164.1_pt1 | contig 20587 bp, 23 predicted proteins | sample 5400101 | NCBI WGS metagenome assembly WNFV01 (sample SAMN13153361, study PRJNA577476) | soil metagenome | isolation source: 115 cm soil or saprolite under grassland replicate 1 | place: USA:California | collected 2016-06-15 | reverse complement strand
CACCACCTCTCGTTCGGCCAGCGCCGCCGCGTCGCGGTCGCGACCGTGCTCGCGATGCGCCCCGACGTCCTGGTCCTGGACGAGCCGTCCAGCAACCTCGACCCCGCCAGCCGCCGCGAGCTCGCCGACATCCTCACCGGCCTCGACGTGACCCTCCTGATGGTCACCCACGACCTGCCCTATGCGCTCCAGCTGTGCGAGCGCAGCCTCCTGATGGACGGCGGCCGCATTGTTGCCGACGGCGACACCCGCGACCTCCTCGGCGACGCCGACCTCATGACCGCCCACCGCCTCGAGCTCCCGTACGGCTTCGACCCGCTCTCGGTCCCCGGCCCGGAGTCCCGCCACTGACGCCGGTCAGGACGAGAAGTACGGCGCCAGCACGGTGTGGAGGGCGTCGAGGCCGGCGCGGACGATGTCAGCCTCGGCCTCGCCGTCGAGGCGCTCCGCCAGGTGTGCGACCGCCTCGCCCATGGTGATCACGAGGGTGACCGCGCGGCGGAACTCCGCCGAGTCCGGGGCGCCGAAGCGCGCGGAGAGCAGCTCGGCGAACTCTTCCGCGTGGGCGTCGTCGAACTCGCCCGGACGGGACTCCAGCTGCGGGTCGCCCAGCCCGCTCATCACCACGGCCCGGAAACCCGGGTCGGTCCGGTGCATCTCGCGGAACGTCTCGAACGTCATGTCCACGGCCTGCTGCCAGGTGTCGACCGAGGCGAGCCGGATCCGCACGGCCTCGCCGTACCGCAGCTGGTTGCGGCGCTCGACCGCCTGCATCAGCGCCCGCTTGTCGGGGAAGTACCGGTACACCGAGCCGACGGCGATCCCGGCCCGGCGGGCGATGGTGCTGGTAGAGGCCGAGTCGTACCCGCGTTCGGTGACCTCGAGGCAGGCGGCGTCGAGGATGCGTTCGACCTGGATGCTGGCGCGGTCCTGTGTTGGCACCCGGCGCAGCGGGTAGGTGGCGGGGCCGGACTCCGGCCGGTGCGGTGGCGGGCCGTTCACGCATCCATTCTTCTCCAACACGGAGCGGATTTGAACGTTCATCTGGCGGCAATTCCCGCAGCGCACCTGAACGCCGGTCAGCGGCCGGGACCGCCGTACGATGTGGGCGGAAACAACCGGACGAGAGGGATGGGTGCGCGTGTCGGAGCATGTGGTCGACGTCAGCTGGAGCCGTGGCGAGCACGAGTTCACCTACCCGAAGTACAGCCGCGACCACACCTGGACGTTCGACGGCGGCGAGACGGTCAAGGCGTCTGCGAACCCCGTCTACCTCGGCAGCGACGCCGCGGTCGACCCGGAGGAGGCGTTCGTCGCCGCGCTCTCGTCGTGCCACATGCTGACCTTCCTCGCGATCGCCGCGAAGAAGCGCCTGGTGGTCGACTCGTACGACGACCACGCGGTCGGCCACATGGCGAAGAACGACCAGGGCAGGGTCGCGATCACGCACGTCACCCTGCACCCGCGGATCGTCTTCGCCGGCGAGACCCCGGACGCCGAGACGCTGGAGCGGATGCACCACCTCTCGCACGAGGAGTGCTTCATCGCCAATTCGGTCACCACCCAGGTCACGGTCGTCACGTCGGAGTGATCGCCTGACCACATTGGGTTCTGGGCCCTGAATCGTTATCTGCAAAGGCTCGGTGATGCGCCACCCTGGTCGCACCGCCGTATCACCTGGTGGGGGGATCCATGCAGTCCGTACGGCCGCGCGCCCGCGCGGCAGCTGTCGCAGTGCTCGCGGCCGCGATCGCGCTCGCCGTGACCGGACCGGCCGCCGCCCACGAGGATCCCGGCGCGCAGCACGCCGCCGAGGACCTGGCCGGCACGCCGATGACACTGATCGAGCGCGAGGCCGCCGTCACCGCGGATCAGATCGCGAGGGCCACCGGTGTACGACCGGGTCAGCGGTCTCCCGAGCAGCAACGCCTCGCCGCCGCGGAGGCGGCCGCCGCCGACCCGGCCGGCGCCGGCGCGTGGAGCGGGGTCTACGGCACCCCCGTCGTACCCGTCTTCACCGCGATGCTGCCGAACGGCAAGGTGCTGATGTGGGACTCCGTCGGCGACGGTCCGGCCGAGAGCAGCAACGACCACTCGTTCACCCGCGCGGCGGTCTGGGACCCGCTGACCAACACAGGCAGGCGCGTTGACGTGAAGGGCTACAACATCTTCTGCGCCGGCTTCACCCAGCTCGCCGACGGGACGGTGCTCGTTGCCGGAGGCAATAGGGACAAGGCGTTGCACGGCCTTCGGACGACGCACCTGTTCGACTGGCGCACCGAGACCTGGCGGCGCGGCCCGGACATGCACGCCGAGCGCTGGTACCCGTCGGTGGCCGCGCTGCCGAACCAGGAGGCCTTGATCACCGGCGGCGGCCCGGCCACGCCGGAGGTCTTCCAGACCAACCAGTGGGTGCGGCTGCTGACCGGGATCGCGACCACCGTCCGCAGGCTCTACCCGCTGCTCACCGTCCGCCCGGACGGCAACGTCGACGACGCTGGTCAGCGGCGGTGGCATCCTCGACGAGGCCGGCCTGACCAAGGTGCCGACGAGGACCGCGTTGATCATCGGCTCCACCACTGCGGGCGTGGCGCCGACGTCGCGCCAGACCCGGCCGATGGCGTTCCCGCGCCGCCAGCACAACCTCACGATCCTTGCCGACGGCAACGTCCTCGCGACCGGCGGGCAGAGCTCGGCCGCGGTGAACTCCCTCGTCGACCTCGACCACGCCGTGTTCGACGCGGAGCTGTTCGACACCGGGAAGGAGACCTGGCGCACCCTGGGCGCGGCGAACCGGGTCCGCGAGTACCACTCGACCGCGATCCTGCTGCCCGACGGCCGGGTGATGACCGGTGGTGGCGGCATCTGCGGGGTCTGCCAACAGGTCGGCTACCTGGAGAAGAACGTCGAGTACTTCGAGCCGCCGTACCTGTTCCGCGCCAACGGCAGCGGCGAGTACGCCGACCGCCCGGTGATCGCGTCGGCTCCCGCGAGCGTCGGCTACAACACGTCGTACAGCGTCACCTCGACGCAGGCCGCTTCGATCGCGAAGGTCGGCCTGGTCAAGATGGGCGCGCCCACGCACGGCGACGACCAGGGCCAGCGCTACGTCCCGGCCACGTTCACCCGCAGCGGTACGACGACGCTCACCGTGCAGTCCCCGGCGAACGTCAACCAGGCGCCACCCGGCTACTACATGCTGTTCATCGTCGACAGCGCCGGCGTGCCCTCGGTCGCGAAGTTCGTCCGGCTGACGGCGATCGCGCCCGCCGCGCCGGCGCCGGTGCGGGTCACGATCGGCCGCCCGGGCGGCCGCTGCGTCGACGTGGACCACGCGGTCTTCCTGCCGGGCACCCGGATCCAGATGTGGGACTGCAACGCCACCAAGGCGCAGCGCTGGGCACGCCCTGCCGACGCCACGTTCCGGGTGTCCACGACGATGTGCATGGGGCACGCGCCCGGCACGGCCGCGCCCGACATGTACCTCCGGCTGGTCACCTGCACCGGCGCGGAGCGGTGGACGGTCCGCTCGGACGGCACGATCCGGCCGGTCTCGAACGCGAACGTCTGCCTGACCGCGACCGGCAACCTGGCCGAGCAGGTCAAGCTGGCGACGTGCACGCTCGCCGCGTCACAGATGTTCCGCTACAGCTGACTCCTCGGAAGACTGGGCGTCGTCGGTCTCTCCGGTACGCGGCAGCTGGACCGGCTCGGTCGCCATCGCCGCCAGCAAGCGGTGGTAGGTCATGACGGTGAGACGGCTGAGTGAGCGATCCATGACGCGACGTGGCCGTCCCTGCCCGGACGTCAGGTCTCGTCCAGCCCGTCGGTGCGGAGCGGCACCAGGTCGCGAGCCTCGTCGTACGACGTCCCGGTGAGCCTGACCAGGTCGACGATCGTGGACCGGACCTGCCCGAGCAGCACCATCGACGACAGCGACGACGACACCGGGATCTCCGCGGTCCGCACCCCGAGCTCCCCGAGCACCCGGACCGCGGTGGCGGCCGCGGCCGGCTCGAACAGCGAATCCGCGATCAGCCCGGCGCCGGTCGCCAGCTCGTCGAGCAGCTCGGGGTACGGCGGGAGCACGGGCTCGTCCCGCCACACCGACACCGCCGCGCGGCGGACGAGTACCCGGATGTTGCGGATGGCCCGGTCCAGCGGTACGACGAGGTCCGCGATCTGCTGCACGCCGCCGCGGTGCTGCCGCCGGAACGGCGACATTCGCACCAGCGCGACGCCCTCCGCGGCGGCGCTGCGCAGCGAGTCGAGCATCGCCTCGCTCGCCCGGGCCCGGCGCAGCGCCTCGGTGGCGGCGGCGCCGTCGTGGTCGCGCAGGCTCTGCGCGGTCTCGGTGAGGATGGCGGCCAGCTCGCGCAGCACGGTGGCGGCCTGCTGCCGGGGCCGGAAGATCGGCGTCACCGGCGCGACCGTGGCCGCCGCGAGCGCAACCGCGCCACCGGTGAACGCGTCCAGCCAGCGGCTCAGCCCGGCGCTCGGGTCCGGCAGCAGTGTGGTCACCATCGCGGCCTGGATCCCGGCCTGGGTGACCATCAGACCACCGGCGCCGAGCAGCACCGCGAGTGTCATCGCCAGCGCCACCACCAGCACGACCTGCCACACCCCGGTGCCGAACCAGTGCACGAACACGTCGCCGACGGCAACCCCGACCGCGACGCCGACCATGACCTCCGCGACCCGGCGCAACCGCTGCCCGTAGCTGAAGCCGAGGCAGATCATCGCCGCCACCGGCGCGAAGAACGGCATCCGGTGCCCGAGCAGGTTCCGCGCCAGCCACCACGCGAGCCCGGCGGCCAACGCGCACTGCGCCACGAAGAAGCCGCGCTCGCGGAGCCGGCCGAGCCTGCGTCGTACCGACTCCCGTGACCGGCGGGCGGCCCGCGGCGCGAAGTCGTCGCGCAGCTCACGCAACTGGTCGATTGTCAGCCTGACCGGGTCCATGCACACATCATGGGGGTCGACTTGCCTGCGGCGAGGCGAGAGCGCGAGGGTTGGGACATGACGGAGAACCACCGCGAGGACTACGGCGACTACAGCGTCGACGACGAGAACCAGCTGCAGCCGGGGGACACGCTCGACGACCGGGGTGTGGGGGACCTGCTGGACGAGGGCTACTCGCCGCCGGAGAAGTGGTCGCCCGCCGAGGGCTACGGGAACACCGCCGACGAGGCGCGGCAAGGGGAGTCGTTCGAGCAGCGGCTGTCCCAGGAGGTCCCGGACAGCGACCCGTACGCCGAGCAGGGCGAGGACGTCGGTGGTCCCGAGGTCGGTACCGAGCGGTCCGGCCGGCTGGTCGCACCGGACGAGGGCACCGGCGATGACACCGAGACGGATCTCGTTGCCGAGGACATCGGTATCGACGGTGCCGCCGCCAGCGCCGAGGAGGCCGCCGTGCACGTGGTCGACGACGAGGAGGCCGCCGAGCTCGAGCAGGAGCTCGCGGAGGAGTTCGGCGAGGACAACTAGGCACTAGGGCGCGCGGTCAGGCGCGCGGCGTCATCGTGACCTCGCAGCCACGCGAGGGGACCAGGGTGACGTTGCGCGGTGTCGCCGGTTCCGGCTCGGGCCGCGGCGACGACACGTCGTACCGCCGCAGCGCCGCGCGGAGGATCTCGACCGACTCCATCAGGGAGAAGCCGGCGCCGAGGCAGCGGCGCAGGCCGCCGCCGAACGGGATCCAGGTTGCGGGCGCCGGCGGGTGCTCGCCGAGGAACCGGTCCGGCCGGAAGTCGTCCGCGTCGTCGTGCACCGACGGGTCCGCGTGCACCAGCCCGATCGCGGGCATCACGGTGGTCCCGCGCGGCAGCGAGTACCCCGCGAGCTCGGTGGTCTCGGTGAGCCGGCGTCCGACCTGGTAGATCACCGGCCGCAGCCGAAGCGCCTCCTTGGCCACCGCCTCCAGATACGCGTCGTCATCATCGTCGGCGGCGCGCTGCGCGGCCGCGAGCTGCTCCGGCCGCCGGGCCAGCTCGTGGAACGCCCAAGCCAGCGAGGTCGCGGTGGTCTCGTGCCCGGCCAGCAGCAGCGTAACCAACTGGTCGCGCAGCTCCGCGTCCGACCAGTTGCCCGCGGCAAGCAGCTTGGACAGTACGTCGTCGCGCTCGGCCAGGTCGCCGGCCGCGCGGCGGTCCGCGATCTCGTCGTACAGGATCTTGTCGACGTGCTGCTGCACCTCGAGGTAGGTGCGCCACGGCCGGTACCGCAGCAGCTTGGGGTAGAAGCCGCCGAGCATGATGATCGGCCGGATCTCGACCACCCGCCCGACCAGCGGCCGCAGCTGCGCCAGCCGCTCCTCGGCGGTCACCCCGAACACCACCTGCAGGATGATCTCCAACGTCAGCCGTCGCATCCGCTCATGCAGTTTGAACGGCCGCCCGTACGGCCAGGACGCCACCTCGGCCTCGGCGAGCCGGGCCACCATCGCGGCGTACGAGCGCAGCGCGTGGCCGTTGAACGCGGGCATCAGCTGCTTGCGCATCCGCAGGTGCTCGTCGTCGTCCAGCAGCAGCAGCGAGTGCGCGCCCATGATCGGCTGCAGCACGGTGTTGCCCTCACCGGCGTGCATCACCGAGGCAGGTCCGGCGAAGATCTCGCGGATGTGCTCGGGCCGGCTGACCACGACGACGACCCGGCTGTGCGGCACCAGGCGGATCGTGAACACGTCGCCGTACCTGCGCTTCAGCCGCGGGAAGTACCGCCTGCGCTGTTGCGCGAACAGGACGGTCTGCACCAGCGTCGGCAGCCGTGGCCCCGGTGGCAGCGTGCGCGCGGTGTCACGGTCCAGCGTCCCGGTACCCAGCAGCGGTGTCTCGTCCGTCGGCGGCATCCCCGCTCACCTCCGCCGTCCACGCTACGACGTCCAGGTGAACACTTCAGATCTCGACGGGAACGCCGAGCGGGAGGCGGTGCAGACGGGTGCCGTGGGCGGCGCCGAGGGCGTTCACGTCGGTGAGGAAGTCCGGCCAGTCCAGCCGGAGCACCGGCCGCATCGGCTTGTCCAGCGGCACGGTGAAGTCGTCGTGGTGGATCGGGATCAGCAGCTTGGGCCGCAGCCGCCGGCCGAGCCGGCCGAAGTAGTCCGGGGTGCCCTGGCGCGCGGCGAGGCAGGCGAGCAGGACGTCGGCCGGCGCCTGCCGGGCCAGCGCGTCGTCCTCGATCCCCGCGCTGCTGTGCAGGTGGAACGACCGGCCGCCGACCTCCACCCGCCACGACAGCACCTGCCCGCACGGCCAGCGGATCGCGGTGCGCGGCAGCCCGCTGTCCGGCAGCTTGCCGGGGTCGAGGTGCCGGAACAGCGGTACGACGCCGTGCCGCGAGTGGATCGCGGTCACGGTGAACGGGCCGGCCGTGAACTGCTCGCCGTCGGTGACCTCGCGCAGGTTCGCCTCCGGGATGCCGAGCCGGCGGCCGAGCTCGACGGTGGTCGCCGAGCCGCGGATCACGACGTCCGGCGAGGCCTCGGCGATCGGCGCCAGGTCCATCGCGTGGTCGAAGTGCGCGTGCCCGACGAGGACGGCGTCCAGGTCCGGGAAGGCACGCTTGACGGCTTTCGCGTCCGGGCGCGCGGGCCGGAACATGATCTGCGCCCAGCCCGGCCGGGAGACGAAGGGATCGAGAGCGAGGCGGGTGCCGCCGACCTCGAAGACCAGCCCGGCGACGCCGTGCCAGGCCAGCGTGCCGCCGATCGTCTCACCGTCAGGCCAGGGCAGCGGCTCGTCGGACGCGTCGAAGATCTCGCCGGCGTTCGCGCGATCGGGCATGGGCCTAAGTCAAGCATGTACGACGCCGGCCGCGCGGCGACTCGTCGTAGGCCGGATCAGGACGTCAGCACCTCCCGCGTCGGCGGGACGGTCGGCTTGCGGCGCTGCTCGAACACCAGGTTGGTGTGCAGCTGCGCGACCTCCTTGCGGGTCGTGAAGCCGTCGAGCAGCAGTTGTTGCAGGTGGCCGGCGTCGTCGTCCGCGGGTCCGCTGCGGCAGGTCCGCATCCTCACCGGTGCGGTGCTGCACCCGCTCGGCGGCTACCTGCTGCACCGCGGCCTGGCCACACTGCCGCTGCGGGTCGACGCCGCCCAGCGCACCGCCGCCGAGCTCGCCCACCGGCTCGCCGAGCACCCGGCCGTCACCGCGGTGCGCTACCCGGGCCTGCCCGGTGCCGACCCGCTCGGCCTGGTCGGCACCCAGATGCTCGGCCCGGGCGCGATGCTCGCCTTCCAGACCGCCGGCGACCCGCTGGAGGTCGTGGCCCGGCTGGAGCTGATCACCCCGGCCGTCAGCCTCGGCTCCGCCGACACGTTGATCCAGCACCCGGCGTCGCTCACGCACCGGCTGATGGACGCCGCCGACCGCGAAGCCTGCGGTGTACCGGCGAACCTGCTACGGCTGTCGGCCGGGCTGGAGGACGTCGACGACCTGTGGCACGACCTGTCTGCCGCCCTCGCGGCCGCGGTCCCGGCACCGGCAGTCCTCGCGACCTGACGTGACGAAGGCCACGGCGGGGTCGATACGGTGGCGGTCATGACGGTGCGGTGGCTGACGGCGTTCCTCGACCTCCCGGCCTCCTCGGCCGCTGCCGCCACCGACTTCTGGCTGGCGGTGACCGGGTCGTCGCTGTCGCCGCGCCGGGGTGTGTTCGACGAGTTCGCGACCCTGCGGCCCCCCGACGGCGACGCGTACCTGCGGGTGCAGACCGTGACCGGCGGCCCGGGCGGCTGCCACCTCGACCTGCATGTCGACGACGTCGACACCGGCGCGATGCGTGCCCTCGAGGCCGGCGCCACCATCGACCTGGCCCAGATCGGCCTGGTGGTGCTGCGCTCGCCGGCCGGCTTCCCGTGGTGCCTCGTCGGCCACCACGGCGAGGCACGCCGGCCGGCGCCCGTGAGCTGGGGCGCGCACCGCAGTCTGGTCGACCAGGTCTGCCTCGACATCGCCCCGGAGGTGTACGACGAGGAGGCCCGCTTCTGGGCCCGGCTCACCGGCTGGGAGCGCCGCACCGGCTCCCGGCCGGAGTTCGAGTACCTGGTCCGGCCCGAGGGCATGCCGCTGCGCCTGCTGCTGCAGCGCCTGGAACGCGAACCCGCCGTCGCCCGGTGCGCCGCGCACCTCGACCTCGCCACCGACGACGTCGACGCAGAGGTACGACGCCATCTCGGCCTGGGTGCCGTCGAGGTGCGCCGGACACCGGACTGGGTGACGCTGCGCGACCCGGCCGGCCGGGAGTACTGCATCACCCGCCGCTCGCCGGACAGTGGCCTGCTGGCCGGCTGACCTCTCAGCGCTTCAGCCGGAGCGTCAGGATCTGGAACGGGCGCAGCTCGAAGGACACCGTGCGGCCGTCGGTCTCGCGGTCGGCGAGCCGGCGCTCGAGGAGGTCGACCTCCTCGGCAGCCGTGACGCCGAAGCCCGCGGTGAGCGTGGCCCGGGCCCGGCCGCCGCGCGACTCGTACAGCCGCACCACGACGTCACCGGACCGGTCGTCGGCCAGCTTGACCGCCTCCACGACCACCGCGTCGTTGTCCAGGGCAACGATCGGCTCGATCTCCGGAACACCGCCGGCGACCACCCGCTGGGGCAGGTTGATCCGGTAGCCCTCGCGCACCGCGTCGCCGATCTCCGCACCCGGCACGATCGCGTAGTTCACCACGTGCCGGCCCTGGTCGGTCTGCGGGTCCGGGAACCGCGGCGCCCGGATCAGCGACAGCCGCACCGTCGTCACCGTCCCGCCGCCGTCGTGCGTGTCCCGGGTGACGTCGTGACCGTACGTCGAGTCGTTGACCACCGCGACGCCGTAACCGGGCTCGCCGACGTGCAGCCAGCGGTGCGCCGCGATCTCGAACTTCGCGGCGTCCCAGGAGGTGTTCTGGTGGGTCGGCCGGAAGATGTGCCCGAACTGGGTCTCCGACGCCGAGCGGTCGGCGTGCACGTCCAGCGGGAACGCGACCTTGAGGAACTTCTCCGACTCGTGCCAGTCCATGGCGCACTCGACGTCCAGCCGCCGCGCCCCTGGCCGCAACCGCAGCGTCTGCGTGACGACCGACCGCCCGAACGACCGCGTCACCACCGCCGTCGCGACGCCGTCCTCGACCGACAGAGCGACCGAGTCGGCCTCAGTCAGGTCGCGCACGTTGTTGCGGTAGTGCGGGTCGACGTCCCACGCGTCCCACATGTTCGGCGTGTCCACATGCAGCTGGAGCAGGTTCGCGACCTTGCCGGGGGCAACGACCTCCCGGTCCGCCCGCACGTCGTACAGCGAGGTCACCAGGCCGCGCTCGTCGACCGTGATCCGGAGCAGGCCGTTGTCCAGCACGTTGCCGTCGACCCGCGCCGCCTCGCCGGCCGCCGCCGCCGGCCGCGCGCCCAGCGCCGGAACACCGTCGCGCTCGTGCGGTGCGGCGTTGAACGCGATCTCGTGCGTCCCGGTGCCCTCGGCAGCCAGCGCGGACTGCGCCCGGCTGATGATGGCCTGCAGGTCGCGGGCCACCTCGGCGTACGTCGCCTCGGCCTCGCGGTGCACCCACGCGATCGAGCTGCCCGGCAGGATGTCGTGGAACTGGTGCAGCAGCACCACCTTCCACAGCCGGTCCAGCTCGTCGTACGGGTAGTCCTCCGGACGGAGCTTGCCGTGGGCAACGGCTGTTGCGGCCCACAGCTCGGCTTCACGGAGCAGGTGCTCGCTGCGCCGGTTGCCCTGCTTGGTCTTGGCCTGCGAGGTGTACGTCGCCCGGTGAATCTCCAGGTAGAGCTCACCGGACCAGACCGGAGCGGCCGCGGCGTACTCCTCGTCGGCGGCGCTGAAGAACGCGGACGGGGCCTCGATGGCCACGCGAGGCGAGCCCTCCAGGTCGGCGACCCGGCGGGCGGTCGCGATGAACTCTCGGGTCGGGCCGCCACCGCCGTCGCCCCAGCCGAACGGGACGAGCGACCGGGTGGCGAGACCGTTCTCGGAGAAGTTGCGCTGCGCGTGCGCGAGCTCCCGGCCGGACAGGTCGGAGTTGTACGTGTCGATCGGCGGGAAGTGCGTGAACACCCGGGATCCGTCCAGGCCCTCCCACCAGAACGTGTGGTGCGGGAACCTGTTCTCCTGGTTCCAGGAGATCTTCTGGGTGAGGAACCACTTCGACCCGGACAGCTTCACGAGTTGCGGCAGTGCCGCGGTGTAGCCGAACGAGTCCGGCAGCCAGACCTCCTGGGTATCGATTCCGTACTCGTCCAGGAAGAACCGCTTGCCGTGGACGAACTGCCGGGCCAGCGCCTCGCCGCCGGGAAGGTTCGTGTCGGACTCCACCCACATCCCGCCGACCGGCACGATGTTGCCTGCGGCAACGGCCTTCTTCAGCCGCTCCCAGACCGCGGGGTAGTTGTCGCGGACCCACGCGTGCTGCTGGGCCTGCGAGAACGCGAACACCAGCTCCGGCCACTCCTGCGCCAGCGTCGCCACGTTCGACACCGTGCGGGCGACCTTGCGGCGGGTCTCGCGCAGCGGCCACAGCCAGGCCGAGTCGATGTGGGCATGCCCGACGGCTGACAGCCTGTGCGCGCTCGCGTGCGCCGGCCGCCCGAGCACCTCGGTCAGCTCCGCCCGGGCAGCGGCCGCCGCCCCCGGCACGTCCTCGTAGTCCAGCACTTCCAGCGCCCGGCTCAGCGCGCGCAGGATCTCGCGGCGCCGCGGCTCGCGCTCCGGCAGCTCGCGCTGCAGCCCGTCGAGCGCCTCCAGGTCGACCATCAGCTCCCAGACCTCGGCGTTGAACACCGCCAGGTCGGCCCGGGTGAGCGCGTAGATCGGCGGGCTGCCCGGCTCCGGCTTCACGCCCAGTTCGGTCGGCCGGAACCCGCGCGGCCCGAGCACCTCCGGGTTCGCCGCGGCCTCGACGTAGAACTCGACCCGGTCACCCGCCTTGGCCGGCCCGCCGTCCGGCCCGAGGATCGACAGCGGCGCGCTCATCTGCCGGGGGTGCAGCCCCTTCAGCGGCACGCCCGACGCTGTGTGGATCAGCCCCTCGGCGGAGAACCCGGGCCCGCCGCTGAAGCCGAGGTCGATCACCGCCTCGACCTGCCGGCCGGCCCACTCGGCCGGGACCTCGCCGCTGAACCGGAACCAGGCGGTGCCCCAGCGCGGGCCCCACGGGGTGCCGATCGGCGCGGGTTCGTACGACGCCGCGAGCGCCTCGGCCGGCGGGACCGGCTCGTCCGGGGTGTGCCAGACCTCGGCGGTCAGCGGTACGGCGTCGCCGTGGAGAACGGGGACGATGCGTTCCCTGAGCGCCCGCTGGACGCGCTCCTCGATCAGCTTGCGGTCGTCGTGCACGGAGTCCTCCGGTCGGGTTTCCACGGTCTGGGGAAGCTGCAGATGACAACGCTGTCACACCACACCTGACGCCGTCCAGACCGGTCCTCCCGCAGCCACCGGCGCGGTGCCGGGCGCGCGTCACATTCCTCCGTCGGGTGCGGTCATATCAATGCCGGCGAAGCGCAGCGGATCTGAGAGGAAATCTGTGCCCGTGATGTCGAAATCGCCCGTCCGGATTCGACTTATCAGTGAAGGCCACACAACGTCGACCGCGAGGAGAGGTCAGCATGTTCACCACCGCAGAGCACCAGACCATCGTCAGCATGCTGGCCGATGGTCGCCCGGTCTGGTATGTCGCCGCCGTCACCAAGACCCACAGTCACGACGTGTACGCCGTCGGCGTCAGCTACGGCTACCCCGACAGCCGCAAGCTGCGGCTGGCGCTGTCCCGGCTGCGCCCCGACCTGGCCGCCTGACGGAGCGCGAAGCGGCGGGTTCGGTACGGTGGGGGCAGCACGTGGTTGCGCCTAGGGTTCCGCCGACGCTCGCCTCGCCGCTCTGAGGCGGCGACCAGACAACGAGAGTGGCCGGGTCAGGACCGAGCGGCGCCAGGGGCCGGTCCGGCTCCACACCTCACGGGACAAAAGCCAGGAGGGCTCCAGTTCCGCACGCCCGAGTGCGGGACGCGACCGAGGAGCCGTCCGTTGACCGTCCCACTCACCCTTCCGCTCGCCGCCGTCCCGCTCTCCCTCCCGCTGTCCTCCGGCCTACCGGCCTCCGCGGTCGTCATGGTGCTGCTCGCCGCCGTCGCGCACGCGGGGTGGAACGCGATCGCGCACGCCGTGGACGACAAGCTGGTCGCGATGACCGCGTTCGCCACCGGCGCGGCCGCGGTCGCCGTACCGTTGCTCGCGGCAACCTCAGCCCCGGCGCGGGCGAGCTGGCCCTGGCTGGCGGCGTCGGTGGCGGTCCACCTCGCGTACCAGTTGCTCCTGGTCACGTCGTACAAGCTCGGCGACTTCAGCCAGATGTACCCGCTCGCCCGCGGCTCGGCGCCGCTGCTGGTGACGGTGCTCGCGGCGGTCGTCGTACCCGAGGTGCCGCGGCCTCTGGAGCTCGCCGGCGTCGTCGTGGTGTCGGTGGGCCTCGGCAGCCTGGTGCTGGCCGGCGGCGGCACCCAGCGGCGCCGGCTGCCCGCGGTGCTGGCCGCGCTGGCGACCGGCTGCTCGATCGCGGTCTACACCGTCATCGACGGCACCGGCGTGCGGGCGTCCGGCAGCCCCGGTGGCTACACGGCCTGGCTGATGCTGCTGGACGGCATCCCGATCGTGTTCTTCGTGCTGCAACGCCGCGGCCTGGCGCTGTTCGGGCAGCTGCGCCGGCATGCCGGGGTCGGGCTGGTGGGAGGGTCGCTCAGCCTGGCGGCCTACGGACTCGTGCTGTGGGCGCAGACCCTCGGCCCGCTGGCGCCGATCTCGGCGCTGCGTGAGACCAGCATCGTGGTCGGCGCGATCATCGGCGCCGTGGTCTTCAAGGAGGGCTTCGGGGTACGACGTCTCGCCGCCACGGCGGTGGTCGCGACCGGCGTCGTACTGATCAACCTCGGTTAGTCAGCTTCGCGCTGCGTAGGCTCGGCCGTCTCCTCCTCGATCGGGGTGCCGAGCAGGTAGTGGGTGAAGCCGGAGTCCTTCTTGGGATGCTCGCGGTACCGCGTAGGGACGACGCGCCCCTCAGCACTGTCCCATGCGGTATCCGCGAGCCTCCACATCCGGTGCGCAACGCGTCCGGCGACACCGGTGTGCGGTGAGTTCGGGTGCGCCCGCGTGGGCGCCTTTTCCTCGGCGGCGAGCAGCTTCTCGGTGAGCCGCGCGACCTCGTCGCCGAGGTGCTCGTCGAGCATCGCGCCGAGGTCCTTCTCCAGCGCCTCGTGCTCGTCGAGCAGCAGGTCGATCTCGCGCCACAGCTCGTCGCGGCGCAGGTGCAGCACCCGGCTGTCGCCGTACATCCGGCCCTTCAGGAAGCGCAGGGAGCGCTCCAGCTTGCGGGCGTTCGCGACGTACGCGGCGACCATCTCGCGGCCGCCGGGCAGCTTGCGCACCTTCGGCAGCAGCACGTCCTCGACGGCGGCCAGGTGCTGGCTGGCGATGGCGTAGAACCAGTCGGTCTGGTGACGGCGCTCGGGGCTCGCGGCGCTCGGGTCGTGCGCGGGTGCGGCGAGCTCGCGGATCCGGTTGTGCTCGTACAGCAGGGCCAGCTCGAGCGTCGACACACTCATCGCGGACACCTCCCGGAGGGGTACGACGTGGGGGAAGTCGTCTTCTTCCAGCCTGCTCCCGCCCACGTCACCGCGCAACCCAGCGTCCGCTTGCCGTCACCGATCCGTCATGCCTCGGAACTCTCCTTCCAGATGTTGATACCGGCCTCGACCGCATCGGCGTCGATCGCGTCCAGCTCCTCGCGCGTGAAGCTCAGGTTGCGGACGGCCGCCAGGTTGTCCTCCAGCTGCTCGACCGACGAGGCGCCGATCAGGGCGCTGGTGACGCGCTCGTCGCGCAGGGTCCAGGCGAGCGCGAGCTGGGCGACGGACTGGCCGCGCTGCTTCGCGATCTCGTTCAGCGCGCGGACGTGCCGCAGGGTGTCCTCGGTGAGCATCTCCGGCGACAGCGACTTGCCCTGCGCCGCGCGCGAGCCGGCCGGCACACCGTCCAGGTAGCGGTCGGTCAGCACGCCCTGCGCCAGCGGCGAGAACGCGATCACGCCGACGCCGAGCTCACCGGTCGCGTCGAGCAGGTCCTCCTCGATCCACCGGTTGAGCATCGAGTAGGACGGCTGGTGGATCAGCAGCGGCGTGCCGAGGTCGGCCAGGATCGCGGCCGCCTGCCGGGTGTGCTTCGCCGAGTACGACGAGATGCCGGCATACAGCGCCCTGCCGGACCGCACCGCGGCGTCCAGCGCGCCCATCGTCTCCGCCAGCGGCGTGTCCGGGTCGAACCGGTGCGAGTAGAAGATGTCGACGTGGTCCAGGCCCATCCGGGCCAGCGACTGGTCCAGCGAGGCGAGCAGGTACTTCCGGCTGCCGCCGCCCTGCCCGTACGGGCCCGGCCACATGTCGTAGCCGGCCTTGGTCGAGATGACCAGCTCGTCGCGGTACGGCTTGAAGTCGCGCGCGAAGTGACCGCCGAAGTTGGTCTCGGCCGATCCGTAGGGCGGGCCGTAGTTGTTCGCGAGGTCGAAGTGCGTGACGCCGAGGTCGAACGCCCGGCGCAGGATCGCGGTCTGGGTCTCCAGCGGCTTGTCGTCGCCGAAGTTGTGCCACAGGCCGAGCGAGATCGCCGGCAGCATCAGGCCGCTGCGACCACAGCGGCGATAGGTCATCCGGTCGTCGTACCGGTCCGGGCTGGCAACGTAGTCAGTCACGGCCCGATCCTTGCACTTCCCCCGCGAGCGCGAGGAAGCCGGACAGCGCCGGTGAGACGTTCGCCGGCGACCAGGCCAGCGCCAGCTCCCAGGGCGGCAGGTCGTCGGCCACCGGCCGATAGGCCACCGCGTCCGGCGCGAACGGCGGCGTCGGCGCGATCAGCAGCGACACGCCCAGCCCGGCTGCGACCAGCGAGACGATCGTCTGGACGTCGGCCGCCTCCTGCACCACCCGCGGGGTGAAGCCGGCCGCCAGGCAGTATCCGATGATCGAGTCCTGCACCGACGGCCCGAACGAGCGCGTGTAGAGCACGAACGGCTCGTCCTTGAGCTCGGTCAGCGACAGCTTCCGGCGCCTGGCGAGCGGGTGCCCGGCCGGCAGCGCGACCACCAGCGGGTCGAGCGAGATCACTCGGGTGGCCAGCGTCGGGTCGTCGACGGGCGGACGCAGCAGGCCGACGTCGATCTGCCCCGCCCGCAGCGCCGCCGTCTGGCGCAGCGTCGTCATCGTCTCGACGTCGAGCACGACCTGCGGGTACGCCGTCCGGAACGCGCCCAGCAGCCGCGGCAGCGCCTCGAACGTGGCCGACTGGACGAACCGCAGCCGCAACGTGCCGAGCTCGCCGCGGTGCGCCCGCCGCGCATCTCTCGCGGCCTCGTCGGCTCTCCTTACGACGTCTCGCGCAGCCGTGCGGAACACCTCGCCGGCCGCGGTGAGGCTGAACCTGCGGCGGACCCGCGCGAACAGCGGTACGCCGAGGTCGTGCTCCAGCGCCGCGATCTGCCGGCTCAACGTCGGCTGGGTCAGATGCAGTCGCTCCGCGGCCCGGCCGACGTTCAGCTCCTCGGCCACGACGAGGAACGAGCGCAGATGTCTGAGCTCCATGCGACCCATCATGCACCAAACGCATGATCTCATGGCAATACTTTCATTGGATGTATGAGCGGATCGCGCCTACGGTCGATAGCAGGAAGTTCGACCGGCGCTCCGGAAGCCGCCGGACCCCACACCAACCAGCAGGGCATGCCGTGACTCGGCACGCCTTGATGTCGCCCTGAGAGGAGCGAGCCATGATCTTCATGCCCATCGACACCGCCGTCGCGGCCGCTCGTCGCGTGTCCCGATCCGCGCTGCCCGACGCCCCAGTCGTCCCCGACGACGACCGGCCGGGCCGCACCCGCCGGGCCTTCGCCGCCCTGCGCGCCAGGTCGGTCCGGCGTCAGCGGACCCGTTCCGCCGCACGCCGGACGCAGACGAGCGCCTGCTGACGGCGGCACCGCGCAAGCTGTCGTGCTGCACAAGGTATGGCGCTGCATGAGATCCGGGACGTCGCACAGGTTCTGCCGGTGCGACGTCCCCAGCGGGCGTTACATCAGGCCGAGGCGGTCGATGGCGTCGGCCATGGGGCCGTCGACGATGATGCGGATGGCGCCGTCGATGTGGTGGGTGACCTGCTGCCAGCGGCCCTCGTGGACGAAGTACACGTGCGGGCTGATCGGGCCGGGCTGTTCGGAGAACGACTTCATCGCCACCCTGACCATCAGGTCCATCGCCGGGACCACCCGGTTGTCGTGGATGACGTGCACCAGCAGCAGGTCGCGGACCGGGGCGGCGACCAGCAACCCGTACGACGGGTTCTCGACGCGCAGGGTCTCGCGCAGCACGGTGTCGAGCACGAGCGCGCGGGAGGCGGTGAAGATGGTGCCGCTGATCGCGGCGACCTCGGCGCCGTTGTGGCGCAGGATCCGCATCTCGTCGGGGAGCCGGCGCAGGTTCGCCAGGCCGGTGCGGGTGGCCTGCTCGCGGGTCATGCCGAGCCGGCCGAGGTCGAAGTGCATGGCGACGGCGCGGTCGGAGTGCGTCGATGGCACGCACAGCAGGCCGGGCGCCAGCTCCGGGGCGCTGTCGGCCCACTCCGGCGGGATGCCGTCGGTGGCGACGAGCCGCAGGTAGAGGCTCTCGGCGAGGTCGGCGGGCAGCGGCGGCGGCTGGCGCAGGTTGCCGGCGAGCTGGTCGAAGTGCTGGCGGACGATCTCGCGCCAGTGCCGTCGGCGGTGGCCCGCGACGGCGCGCGCGAGGTTCGTCAGCCCGGCGACCATGCCGTCCTCGGTCACCAGCGCGCCGTCCCCGTCGTACCGCGCGTCCAGGCCGCGCTCGGACGCGGCCAGCTCGGCCAGCCGCACCAGGTCCGCGGCCTCGGTCACCGACAGCGGCGTCAGCACCGGGTCCGCCGGCTCCGGCCGGCGCCTGAACAGTCCCATCAGGCCTCCCTCGACCTTCCGACGCAGTACAAGGTACGGGCTTTGAGGTCTCCGCGCCGCACCAGGCCGTCACTTGTGGAAAACATCCGGTGCCGCTGCGTCACCACGCAGGATCGTGACACCGGACTGACTACGCTGCGGTCATGGCCCAGACGCGGTGGCTGGACGACGACGAGCAGCGTGCGTGGCGCGCGTTCATCGCGGCACAGCGCGTCGTCAACACCCGGATCGAGCGGCAGCTGCAGCAGGACTCGGGCCTGCCGCACACGTACTACGAGATCCTGGTCCGGCTCAGCGACGCGCCCGGCGGCCGGCTGCGGATGAGCGAGCTCGCGCTGGCAACGCTCGGCTCGCGCAGCCGGCTGTCGCACGCCGTCGCCCGGCTCGAGGCCAAGGGCTGGGTCCGCCGCGAAGGCGTCGAGGACGACCGCCGCGGCCAGGTCGCGGTCATCACCGAACGCGGCCGCGCCACCCTGCGCGACGCGGCGCCGGGTCACGTCGAGGCGGTCCGGGCCACGGTCTTCGACGCGCTGACGCCCGCCCAGGTCGAGCAGCTGTACGAGCTCTGCGCCAGACTGGCCGAGCACAACGGCGGCACGTACGACCGAGACCTGTGGGAGCCACGCTGATGGGAACCACGCGCGCTCCGGCGGTACGACGAGCCGCCGCGACCGCGACCCGTGGCCGCCGGCTCCTCGTCGTACTGGCTCTGGCTCTCGCGCTGACCGCGGGCTGCAACGACGAACCGGCGGCCGGGCCGACCACGTCCGCGCCGTCGGAGACGGCTCCCGCGAGCACTCCGCCACCGGCGACCTCGCCGACAGCGACCGCCACGGCGACGCCGAGCCCCACGCCGACGCCGAGCCCGACGCCGGCCGACTGTGTCAGCCGCACGCTGGCCGCGATGACCACGCGGCAGAAGTCCGCGCAGCTGGTGATGACCGGGATCCGGGCCGGCGGCATGACCAGCAGCCAGCGCCGGGCGCTCGCCGGGCAGCACCCCGGCGGCATCCTGCTGCTCGGGTCCAGCGGTGACGCCGGCGCGGTTCGCGACGTGATCGCCGCCGCGGTCACGAGGGCGGGTCGCCCGAACGGGGCGGCGCCGTTCGTCGCGGCCGACCAGGAGGGCGGCAAGGTCCAGCGGCTGCAGGGTGACGGCTTCGACCGGATCCCGTCCGCGGCGACCCAGTCCACCTGGTCGGACGCGAAGCTCACCGATCGCGCCGCGCGCTGGGGACGTCAGCTGGCCGCCGTCGGGGTGAACCTCGACCTGGCGCCGGTGGCCGACGTCGTACCCGCCTCCGTGGGCGACGCCAACCAGCCGATCGGCGCGCTGGACCGCGGGTACGGCGACGACCCCGCTGAGGTCGGCCGGCACGTGTCGGCGTTCATCCGCGGAATGCACGCCGGCGGGGTCGCGACGTCGGTCAAGCACTTCCCGGGGCTCGGCCGGGTGCGCGGCAACACCGACTACTCCAGCGGTGTCGTCGACGGGACCACCAGCCGCGACGACCCGTTGCTGGGCTCGTTCCGGGCCGGGATCGGGGCTGGGACGAACCTGGTCATGGTGGCCACCGCGACGTACACCCGGATCGACCCCGACCACCGCGCGGTGTTCTCCCGGACCGTGATCGGCGGCATGCTGCGCGGCGACCTGGGCTTCGGCGGGGTCGTCATCTCCGACGACCTCGGCGCGGCGGCCGAGGTGCAGGCGGTGTCGCCGGGGCGGCGCGCGACCCGGTTCGTCGGCGCCGGCGGGGACATCGTCATCACCGCGGACGCGTCGCTGACCGCGGTGATGGTCGACGCGCTGGTCGCGCGGGCGCCGCAGCTCGACCTGGACCGGCACGTGGGGCGGGTGCTGGCGCTGAAGCAGCAGCGGGGGCTGATGTCGTGCCGCTGAGCGACGACGAGCCCGACTACCGCTTCACGCTGGCCAACGAGCGGACGTTCCTGGCGTACCTGCGCACCTCGCTGGCCTTCTACGCAGGCGGGCTTTCGGCCGTCCAGTTCCTCGACGTCGGGCAGCGCTGGGTATCGCGCGCGATCGGCGTCGTCCTCGTGATGGCCGGCCTGGCGTCCAGCGTCGGGGCGTACGTGCGATGGCGGCAGAACCTGGCCGCGATGCGCGTCGAGGGGCCGCTGCCGGCGAGCCGGCTCCCGTTGTTGCTGGCGGTCATCGTGGCGTTCGCCGGTGCCGGCGGGCTGGTCTTCAGCGTGCTGCGATGACGGTACGAGACCGCGGCCTGCAGCCGGAGCGCACCTTGCTGGCCTGGCGTCGTACCGCCCTGGGGCTCCTGGCGAACGCCGTGCTGCTCGCGGCCGCGCGGCCGCACAGCACGCACGGATCGGTACTACGGTTCGTGCTCGGCCTGGTGATGGTGGTGCTCGCGCTCGGGTTCTGGGCCGCGGTGAGCGCCGCCTACCGGGGCACGATCCGGCCCGGCACGCTGAGCTCCGCGGCCGCGATCCGGCTGGTCACCGGGCTGGTGGTCGCGGTCGGGCTGACCGACCTGTACGTCGTGCTGACGCACTGAGCGGCGATCGTTGTCGCGTGACGCGACTCACGCCCGCGCCGGAGCGTGCGTACGGGCGCGCG
>WNFV01004461.1_pt1 | contig 20588 bp, 25 predicted proteins | sample 5400101 | NCBI WGS metagenome assembly WNFV01 (sample SAMN13153361, study PRJNA577476) | soil metagenome | isolation source: 115 cm soil or saprolite under grassland replicate 1 | place: USA:California | collected 2016-06-15 | reverse complement strand
TGACCCATGTGACGTTCACGCGGGCGGCGTGAGCCGCTCGGGCGGTCACTCGTCAGACCGACGGCGTGAACACGACCCTCCTCGATGACCCACTCGACGCACAAGGAGGAACTTCATGCAGGAACTGCTCGTGGACTTCATCACCTCACTGGATGGCTACGTTCGTGCCCGAGCTCTAAGATGGATCTGGGAAGCGGAAGCCGTCCCGTGACGCGGTGCGCATGGACTGGCCATCGCAGGAGAGCCTGGACAAGGGAGACTCGACGATCCCTCCCCGCTGACTCCCCCTTCTGGGCACGTCGCAAATGTCCGCGACTGAGAGCAAGGGTCGAAGCGGCGACGGCCGCACGACTACTTGCCAACGGCATCCTTTAGTTGCATCCGGTTGCTACCGAAAACCCCCGCGTTTCCCGAGCCACCGCTTTGCCCGGTGGTAGCCTCGGTGCGTGATCCGCGCCCACCTCGCGGCAGAGCTCCTAGTCGAGGGCGAGCGCTTGCCCGTGTTCGTCTGGACGATCGACCATCCGGCCGGGCTCGTGCTCGTCGACACCGGGATGATCGACTCGAGGCCCGAGGTCGACGATTTGAGCCCGACGCCGCACCCCGAGAACATCCCTCGCGACGTGGCCTGCGTCATCAACACCCACCTTCATTTCGACCACTGCGGCGGCAACCGCCTCTTCCCGGGCGTGCCGATCCACGTCCAGGCACGCGAGCTCGCCGATGCGCGTTCGCTCCACGACTACACGATCCGAGAATGGGTCGACTTCGACGGCGCGACGTATGTCGAGCATGAGGGGGAGGCGGAGTTGCTACCGGGAGTCCGCTTGCTGCCGGCGCCCGGGCATACGGACGGGCATCAGGTGGTCGTTGTCGAGACGGACGCCGGCGCAAACGTTCTCGGAGGGGACGTGGCCATCTCGTTCGGCGAGCTCGGCACCGGCACGACCGAGGGACAGCGTCGCGTGCTCGCGCTCGGAGCGCCTGCGTGGCTCTCCCACGCCCCGGGGCCGAAGACCCCGGAACATCGCCCGTAGGCCACGGACCGCCGCCGGCCACCGGTGCCAGGCGTCCACCTCGACCCAGGCGCTGAACTGGCGTCGGCTCCGCCTGCGGCCGCCGCCGATCACCGCGGCGTGGGTTCTCGCTAGCTCGCCCTCGACATGACGAGTTTCTGGTCGTGAGATCGCGGAGAGGCTGTGGAGTCGCGGGCGACTCCACGATCACTCCCCGTTCTCTCCACGCGGAGGCGAAGGGGACACGATAAGAACCCGAACGCAGCAGGTCAGCCGATATGCGTCGGTGCTCGGAACTGGGGTCGTGTCGCTTGATAAGCAGGGGCACACCGATCGATTAACCGGCCCTGTCGCCCAGCGGCGGGGCTCGGCTCGGGAGGAACCGAGGTCATCAGGCAGAGGAGTTGAAGAGGAGGCTCCACCATTCTTCGTCATCCGGGCGTCCTCGGCAAGCCTCGTGACCATCTCGTTGATCGTCATGCCCGTTACCCGCGCTTGGAGCGAAACGCCTTGATCTTGGTCGTGCGCGGATCGTTGAGCAGTTGCTCGTACTCGGGCGATTCAACAGCGACCAGCGCGATCTTGCCTTCGGCGTCGTTATGGATGCCCCAGCCGTAGCGCTTTGCCAACGCCGACACCCGAAGGTGCGGGTGGCCTTTGCTCAAGAACTTCTCGCGTTCCTCGGGCCAGATCGCCTTCGGAATGTCGTGGAGAACTGCGTACATCTCAAAGGCGACGTCCTCTTCGGTGTACTTGTACGGATGTTTGGCGAGTAGCTCGTACTCGACCACTGCCTTCGTCTTCTTGGCACCTCTTGCTTGCGGCACTTGAGCTTCCCTAGCCGGACAGTCGTCGGCGACCTCAATCAACGTGTCGTAGAAGTTCATGCTCATTCCCTCTTCGCCGCTCGTTAGGCGTCTCGGACGGGCTCGTAGGTGAGGTAGGCGACGTCGCCGTCGATGGTCTCGGTGTCGACGAGGCGCAGGGCCTTCTTATCGCTGGTCTCGCCGAAGAGGCGTTTACCATCCCCGAGCACGACCGGGTAGATTCAGCCGCAGCTCGTCGACGAGGTCGTTCTCCATCAGCGTGCGCACGAGCTGGAAGCTGGCGGAAACGAGGATGTCCCCGTCCAGAGCCGAGGTCCTCCCGGAGGGAGGCGTCCGCCTCAATGGCCCGAGCGGGGAGAGATCGTGGAGCCATCGGGGAGCGCTGGCGATCAGGGTGGGCCCATGTTCGGTGGCTGCCCTGATCGCCTCGCAAGCACGGCTTCCTAGCGTCGGCAGCGTCGTCGTTCGCAACGGACGGTTGTGGAAGCGATCGAGCCCATCATCGGGGCTCGCGCTTTCGATACCCGTCCCGCCGAAGAGCTTCGCGTGACGACCGCTCAGATGGACCACATGCCCATCTACCTCGGGACATTCTATCTATTTGCGGTCCAGCCGCGATCGGAGACACGCAGGGGAGGTAACCTGGTTCGAGTAAGCAGGTGGTCTCCGCATGACTGGGAGGAGTGGGCCAATGGGTGGCAAACCTCTTTTGTTCAGAGCTACACGCGATCAAGCCTCTTCCCCAGGAGAACGAACTCGCTACGACGACGAGCGAGATGAACTGCTGGTCTTGGTTGACGGGAGCTGGATCCCTGCGATCGATTCGCCCGATGGCGGACCTCGCACCAAGAAGGCCGACGTTGAGACCGGAGAGGATCAGAAGGATCGCTGGTAGTAGCCCTGACCCCCTCGTGCTCATCCTGACCAATGAGCACGATGTCAGCGCCGATTGGGTGGTGCGCGAGCTACGGCGCCGGGGTGTGCCCTACCTACGGCTTAACACTGAGCGGCTTCCACAGTACGCGCTCGTTGGCAAGCCTGCCGAGGGGAAATGGCGAGTCTCCCGAGACGGCATCACCTCTGTCTTGGACTCCATCCGTGGGGTCTGGTTCCGACGTCCTGAGGTGCCGGGGGACGAGTACTTCGCGGGCCTGTCACGCGATGAGATCGCTGTTGCGAGCGATCAATGGCGCGGCGTCGTTAGCGGACTCCGCTCACTGCCCGGTGCTAAGTGGATCAACCCCCCCGAACGCAATGCTCTGGGCGAAACAAAAACTGTCCAGTTGCAGCTTGCCTCATCGCTCGGGTTCCGAGTGCCAGACACTCTGATTACAAACAGCGGAGCGGAAGCGTTCGATTTCATGGAGCGCCACCCATCTGCCGTGGTCAAGGCAATCACTCCAACGGGGAGTCGAGGTTCGTCTACACCGAGAGACTCACCCAACGGCTTCTTGAAGGGCTTCGCGAGTTGGAGCCAGTCCCCTTCATCCTTCAGGAAGAGATCGGTCCCAAGCTTGACGTCCGGGTGACAGTGGTGGGCGATGAGGCGATGGCTGCTTGCCTCACGGAGCCGGCGACTGAAGTCGACTGGCGCGCCCAGAAGCCGCCCGGGCGATTCAGGAAGCTTGACTTGCCTGACGATGTCAAGGCACTTTGTATCCGGCTTGTGTGCGCCATGGGGCTTAGCTTCGGCGCGATCGATTTGCTTGAGGACGAACACGGTGATTGGTTCTTCCTTGAGATCAATCCCAATGGGGAGTGGGGATGGCTACAGAAGACGACCGGCTTGCCCATCGCAAGAAGCGATCACGAGCGCCCTCCTCGAATGAGGATCAGGTCGGCTGTCAGGTTCGTCATGGACTGGACCTTCCCCCCCATCGCCCTACCTCCACGCCACCGCAGCATTGCAGCGCAACATCACGATCCGAAACGAGAAAGACTGGCTCGCCCGCCTCAGGTCAGCGGCCAACCCATCTGCGTTTGCCTCGAGTATCTATTCAAGCGAGGTCGACCGACTGTTAGGCGCCGCCCAGGATGATCACCAGTAGGGCCTGAACCGACATCCACCGTGAGGACGACCAGGGCAGCCGAAGGGTTGCCTTCTTCGTTTGGGGCGCCACCCTCTTCCCGTCGTAGTACGCGCCAGGGGCCCTCCCGCCTTCTTTGGCCAGAACCCGGGAGGGCCCCTCCGAACGCAGTGCCGAGGTGTGCGCACCGGTGTTGATGGTAGAGCCCGCCGCGGATCGCGTCGAGGAGGCCCTTCGGGCAGGAGAGCTCGCCTGCCCCGACTGCGCCGGGGAGCTCGGCCCATGGGGCTCGACCCCGCCCCGCCACCTGTGGTCCCTGATCGGGCGGGTCCTGCTGCCCAAGCGCCGGTCCCGGTGCCGGGCCTGCGGCAAGACGCACGTCTTGGAACCCACCAGCTGCCTGTCCCGGCGGGTCCACCTGGCCGAGGTCATCGGGGAGGCCCTGCGACTGAAGGCCGCGGGCTCCGGCCACCGCGCCGTCGCCGCCGAGCTGGGGGTGGCCCCCACCACCGTGCGGGGATGGCTCCGCCGGTTCGCCACCCGGGCCGAGCGGATCAGGGCCCACTTCACCGGATGGGCCTACCATCTGGACCCCTCCCTGGGGGAGATCGCCCCCCGGGCCTCCCCGTTCGCCGACGCGATGGAGGCCGTCGCGGTGGCCCACCGCGCCGCGGCCGGACGCCTCGGCCCATCGCCGGTGTGGGCGTTCGCCTCCGGGGCCACCGCAGGGCTCCTGCTCTGCAACACGGACTCGCCCTTCCCGGCCCCCCGGTAGGGCGGCGAGGATGAGCCGGCCTTCCCCGAGGAGCGTCCTTCGACGAGGGGAGGCGGCAGTGGGAGACCGACGCAGAGACGTCGCCCTGTTCCGGTACGCGCTCGTGAGGCCGGCGGCAGATCCGGCCCTGGGCGGCAAGGAGCGGGGCCTGATCGTGCGCGCTCTGGCGGAGTGTGAGCACACCGGCCCGGGCGGGGAGCGGGTCCGGGTGTCCCGTCCCACCCTGGACCGGTGGATCCGGGCGTTGCGCTCCGGCGGGTTCGACGCCCTGATGCCCCAGGCCCGCACGGGCGTGCTCCGGACCCCGGCCGAGGTCCTGGCCAAGGCCGAAGCCCTCAAGCGGGAGGTGCCCGAGCGCACCGCTGCCCAGGTCCTCGAGATCCTCCGTCGCGCCGGTGAAGCGGCGGCGTCGGAGCGGACCCTGCAGCGGCACTTCGCCCGGGTGGGGCTGAACCGGGTGGTGCGGGCGGGGGCGCCACGCGTCTACGGCCGGTTCGAGGCCGATGCGCCCAACGACCTGTGGACCGGGGACGCCCTGCACGGCCCGGTGATCGGCGGGCGCAAGTGCTACCTGTTCTGCTTCATCGACGACTGCAGCCGGACCCTGGTGGGGTACCGGTGGGGACGGGCCGAGGACACCCTGCGCCTGGAGGCGGCCCTGCGCCACGGGATGTCCGCCCGGGGGATCCCGGGGACTGTCTACGTCGACAACGGCTCCGCGTTCAGCTCGCGCTGGCTGCTCCGGGCCTGCGCCGTGCTCGGGATCCGCCTGGTGCACTCCCGTCCGGGGGAGCCGGCCGGCCGGGGCAAGATCGAGCGGGTGTTCCGGACCGTCCGCGGCCAGTTCCTGGTGGAGCTGGAGCACCGGGGAGCGGCCGATCTCGCCGAGGTGAACCGGCTGTTCGCGGCGTGGGTGGAGCAGGTCTACCACCGCCGGGAACACAGCGAGAGCGGACAGGCTCCCCTGGAGCGGTTCGCCGAGGCCGAGGCACTGCGTCTGCCCACCCCGGCCGAGCTCCGGGAGGCGTTCCTGTGGACGGAGTGGCGTCAGGTGGGGAAGACTCGTCGAGCGCCCACTGGCGACTCTCGTGCTCGCCGAAGCTCATCATCCCGAGGCAGACGCGCGAGACGCGCAGGCCGGTTCTGCCGAGATTGACGTACTGCATCTCGCCTCCCGAGGTCTCCGGATCGTCACGTTCGTCGCCGGACGCTCGGTGAGCGCCTCGGCGCCGGTGTGACCGCCCCGCCATTCGACCACGCCTCCGCGCCGATCGCAGAGGCGGAGTTGGACGACGGTAACCTGCCGATGATTTCGGCCCTGCTCTCGCGGTCGAAGGGACTGCCGGTTTCGAGCCCGGAAGGAGCAGCGAGAAGGGAGGAGAGCGATGGCCACGCTTGTCGTCGGAACGTTTCTGACGCTCGATGGCGTCATGCAGGGCCCCGGTGGTCCCGACGAGGACCGCAGCGGCGGGTTCGCTCACGGCGGTTGGTCCGTCGGCTACTGGGACGACGCGATGGGGCAGATCATCACGGAGTGGACGGCAGGGGCCGATGCGCTCCTCCTCGGACGGACGACCTACGAGATCTTCGCGGCCCACTGGCCCCACGTACCCGACGAGGACCCAGTCGGTTCGGTGTTGAACCGGGTCCCGAAGTACGTGGCCTCCACCACACTGAAGACGGTGGAGTGGAACAACTCGACGCTCCTCGAAGGCGACGTGCCGAGAGCCGTGGCCGCGCTCAAGGACGCGGGGAGCGGCGAGATCCAGGTTCACGGCAGCTGCGGGCTCCTGCAGACCCTGATCGAGCACGACCTCGTCGACGAGTACCGCCTGTGGTCCTTCCCGGTCCTGCTCGGCAGTGGCAAGCGGCTCTTCGATGCGGGAACCATCCCCGGCGGCCTCGCGCTCATCGACAGTACGAGCTCTTCCACTGGCGTCGTGATCAACCGGTACCGTTGCGCAGGCGACGTCAGATACGGCTCGTTCGCGGTCGACGAACGCGGAGGTGTCGAGGCGCTCTGGGCGGAGGGGGAAGAGCGTTGATCAACACCACGAGAATGCCGGGACCCTCCTTGGCTCGGTAGAGCGGAAGTGAACACCAGCGATGGACCGCAATCCGGAGTTTCGGTGGGACACAGGCGCCAAAGCCGCTGTCGCCCAGGAACCCAGAGCCGGGTCGAGAAGTGGGACACAGCGAGCCGGTCGTGATGTCTGGTGTTGTCCTGTGCGTTCCCGTTGGGTAGCACGGCGGGTAGCACGGCCAGCAGCGGCGTGAGACCGGAACTCCTCCAAGCGCTCAATCAGGCCATGCTCGGCGGCTACCCGTGCGGTAGCCTCCGGATCGCTCTCGACGCCGCACTTCGCTCCCAGTGCCGCGGCGGCCTCGAGCCGCTCCGCCGCCGCTAGCCGGTCGTGAAAGCCTAGCCTAGGCTCCGATCCAGTCTGGCATCTCCGGCTCGGCGGACGTCCCTTCGACCGGAATGCGGGTCAGCCCAGTGCCATCGGGTCGGATCACGTTCAGCTGCGGCGCAAACAGGATGTACTGCCCGTCTGGAGACCACACGGCGAACTGCCCGAACGTCCTGTTCAGACGGTGTTGGTCGGTGCCATCCGCGTTCATCACGTACAGGGTGTGCCATGGGCCGATGTCGCCGGTGGTGAGGCAGTCCTCGGCCTCGGAGTAGTGGCAGTCGTCCCGCTGGGAGGAGAAGACGATCTGTCGACCATCGGGCGACCACGCGGGCCACCCGTCGTCGCTCGGAGATTCGGTGACCCGTCGCACGTCGGTGCCGTCGGCGCTCATCACGAAGATGTCGTACTGAGAGCCCTCGTGACTCATGAAGGCGATCCGGCGGCCGTCCGGTGACCAGGCCGGGTACTCGACGTACACGCCGGGTTTGATCACCCGGCGACCTGTCCCGTCCGGGTGAATCAAGCCCAGGTCGAAGACGAAGCCCGCGGAGGCGGTGTTCCAGGCGATCCACTCCCCGTCGGTCGACCAGTCCGGGCCCCAGTCGCCCAGCCCATCGCTCCCCGTAAGGTTCCGCCGGTGCGACCCATCCGCGTCCATCACGAAGATGTCCGTAGTGGAGTCGTCGCCGGGTTGATGGCGGTAGGCGATGGCCCTCCCATCCGGAGACCACGTCGGGTCGAACTCGAGGTCCTCCCTTGTCGTGAGGCGCTTCAATCCCGAACCGTCGGCGTTGACCGCGTAGATGTCTTCGGTTCCGCTGGAGAACACGATGCGGCCCTGGAGCGACGACACATCGATGGGCTCGCCGTGGGCATCGACGAGATCGTCGATGGCGGGCTGAACGGAGGAGGGCCCGGCGGGCGGAACGGAGGAGGGCCGAGCGGACTGAGTCGGGGGCGGAGAGGTGGTGGCCCCCCTGTCGGTGCAGGCGCTGAGCACGAGAACCACGAGCAGCACGCCGAACCCACGATCCCGCATCTCATCCTCCTTGAGGTCGCCCACAACCCACATACATCTCCTGGGACGTAGGCGTTCCCGGCCGTCTGACCGAACCTCTCGCGCCGGCACCGTGGAGCCAAGTGCGCGCCTACGGGGACGCCGGGCAGAGTGCGGTGGTCGAGATCAAGGGCGTCGTCGTCCTGACCTGCAAACGTAGACGGAACTCGCCTCCCTTTCGGTTGGAACCGTAGAAACGCCTTCCTCACACGGGGGCGTGGGAACGGACGGAGGGACCCTCGGCGCTCCGTGCCTTCGGTCCCCTCCGTCAAGGGCATGAGGGGGGCCGCATCCTCTCGATGAATCTGTCGGGGGCCCTGGCACTGGGGGCGTACAGCGGGGGTTTGTCAACGCCGGTCGAAACCTTGACGGTTGGCGCCGGTCGAAACCTTGACACCTACGAGGTCTGTGAGGCCATCACCTCCTTGCCCTTGCCCTTCAGGCGGTAGCTGTCGCCCTTCAGGACGATGACCTCGGCGTGGTGGACCAGCCGGTCGACCAGGGCGGCCACCGCCACCGGGTCCCCGAAGATCTCCGCCCAGGCGGAGAAGGTCTTGTTGGAGCTGACGATGAGGAAGCTCCGCTCGTAGCGCGACGACACCAAGGCAAAGAACAGGGCCGCGGCCTCTGGGTCGAACGGGATGTAGCCAACCTCGTCCACGGACACGAGCGGGATCCTGCCGAGGCGCTCGAGCTCCTCCTCCAGCCGCCCCGCCCGCTTGGCCGCTCCCAGACGGAGCACCCATTCGTGCGCCGTGGCGAACGCCACCCGGTGCCCTCGCCGGGCGGCCTGGACTCCGAGGGCGATCGATAGGTGGGTCTTGCTGGTCCCCGGCGGCCCCAGGAACACGACGTTGGTGGCCTCCCTGAGGAAGTCGAGCTGGGCCAAGTGGGCCACCTGCTGGCGCTTCACCGAGCGCTGGAACGAGAAGTCGAAGTCTTCACCTGGGGGAACCCTGGCAGCCTTGACCCGGGCGGACCCGCCGTGGGTCTCGCGGGAGGCCACCTCCTCTTGAAGCACCTGGACCAGGGTACTGCTCGTATTCCCACCCCTCGGGGCCCGGGCCTGCTCGGCGAGGGAGGCGGCGAGCTGGGCCACCCGCGGCGCCTTCAGAGCCCGGGCCAGGTACGCCACCTCGGATGAGGCGCTCACGTCCCTACCTCGGCCAAGGCGTCGTACCGGGTGAGGTCGACCTCGGGGAGCACCACGTCGCCGGCGCCGAGCCGGGACCGGGCCTCCCTCGCCAGGCGGAGCGCCCGGACGTGGCCGGGGTCGAGCACGACGTCGGCCGGCGCGAAATTCCGACGGTGCCTGGCGATCTCGGTGCCCTCGCCGTGCACGACGACCTCCCGGGGCGCGAGGCGGACCTGCACCCTGCGACCGGTGAGTCTCGGCGGGACCGAGAGTCGACGCCAGCGACCCTCACGAACCCGTCTCGCTGGACCCGGACCTCGGTGCGCACGTCGACGTCGGGGAGAGGGTCGGGCAGGGCGTGCAGGTACCGCCGTTCCGCAGCCAGGGCCTCGCCGACCCGACTGCCCATCCGGCGGTGGTGACGCCGGAACGCCACCTCATCGGCCCACCTGTCGGACTGGACCTGCAGGTCCTCGATGTCGGTGAACATCCGCAGCGGCAGGAACGAGGTCTCCAGGTACCCGTTGGTCCGCTCGACCTGGCCCTTGGACTCGGGGCGTCCCGGCTCGAGCACATGATGCGCAGACCGAGATGGCCGCACAGGGCGGCGACTTCGGGATGCAGCCGGGCGTTGCGGCCGACGCCGTCCGCCACGATCGAGGAGTCGTTGTCGACGACCATCGCGTCGGGGACCCCGCCCAGGCGCCGGAAGCACCCCACCGAGCCGTGCAGGAAGTCGGCCATCGTCTTCGAGTGGCTGTGGCCCGCGGAGTGGGGAAGCGTGGTCACCCACCCGTAGGACTCCTCGTGGCGCCTGACCCGACGGGGATCCTCGCGGGAGGCTCCCACCAGTCCCCGTGGGCGAGTTCGCCGGGGAGGTGGTCCGCTGGTAGCTGCGGGCCGCCAGGAACGTCGGGCGGACCCTGGCCACGTGGTCCTTGAGGATCGTGATGCCGCCCGAGTACCCGTCAGCACGGAGATGGTCCAGGATGACCGTGGCCGGGACCTCGGCGTCGGTGTCGAGCATCGCCGCGATGGCGTCTTTGTGCCGGTCGAGCTTGAAGCCGGGCGACTCCCGCGAGTACCGGGGTGGTTCGGAGAGCTCGAGCAACCTGATCACCTGTGGGGCGGCTGATGCCGAGCCCGGCGATCGCGGACTTGCTCAGGTGCTCTCGTTCATGGAGGCGATGGACCTCCGCCCAGCCATGCGCGCCGTACACCCCTTCCTCCCCCGTCGCCGATGGACGGGAGGGTGGTCGAGAACTGGGTCCGATGTGGGAGTTGTCCAGTTTTCGACCGGCGAGACGTGTCAATTCTTCAGGCGGCGTCGACACTCAGCGATACGTCCGTCATCGAAGCGGTCCCATCTGCCACCATCCGCTCATACCGTGCTCGGTGGCCGCAGGTTCCAGCGGACCGAGGGCCGCCGCTCAGCTCGACCGCGTACGGGGGAGGCCGAACGCCGGGAACAGCTCGGAGCCGACGAAGCCTGTGATGCTCGTGACTCGCCCGTCGGCGAGCGCGAGGACCTGGATCGACAGACCCGATTCCACGTCCGCGACTCGCTCGTAGAGCGCAAGGGCCGGCTGCCGGTTGGCGCCAGTCGGTTCGATGACGATCGGGCCGCGCACGGCGAAGACGCGATGCTGGAGGAAGCTGAGCACGTCGGCCCGCCCGCTGAACCACATCGGATCGGGCGGCATCGTCATCTCCACTTCCTCGGCGAGGAGTCGGGCCAGTCCCCGCACGTCGGCCCGCTCGAACGCTCGAACGTACCGCTCGACGAGCTCGCGTTCCTCACCCGTCGCGGCGGCCGAAAGGCGCTCTCGGGGCAGCCGCTCGCCGAGCGTCGCACGGGCGCGCCGAGCCGCGCTGTGCACGGAGCCTGTCGACGTCTTGAGCAGGTCGGCCACCTCTGCCGCGCTCCACTCGAGGACGTCGCGCAACAGGAGGACGGCGCGTTGCCTGGGCGGAAGCACCTGGATGGCAACGAGGAACGCCAGCTCGATCGTTTCGCGACGGGCGTACCGGGCTGCTGGATCGGCGAGCTCATCGAGCAGCCGGTCCGGGTAGGGCTCGAGCCAGACCGGTTCCAGGACCGACTCGCGGGACGGATCGAGCGGGTGCGATGAGGGGACGAGTCCATTGGGCAGCGCTCGGCGTGGCCGCTCGGCCAGGGCGTTCAGGCAGGCGTTGGTGGCGATCCGGTGCAGCCAGGTCCGAATGCTCGAACGAGACTCGAACCGTCCGATGGCGCGCCATGCCCGGATGAGGCTCTCCTGGACCAGGTCCTCGGCGTCGTGCAGCGAGCCGAGCATGCGGTAGCAGTGGAGGTGGAGCTCGCGCCGGTACCCGGCCACCAGCTGCTCGAAGGCGTCGCGATCGCCGAGCCGCGCCCTGTCCACCAGTTCCGCCTCCGATCCCTCGGCGCCCAGCGCAGTGCGACGAGCCATGGTCGGCAGCCTAGCGACGGAGGGTACGCGGGGCGACCGACGAATCCCCGACCCGCGGATGGTCCATCTCCTCAGGAGGCGAGACAGGAGGGACCACCATGCATCCGAACGAGGAGACCGTCCGCGCACTGTTCTCGGCGTTCGAGTCGGGGGACATGACGACCATCGACGCGCTGCTCGCCGACGACGTCGTCTGGAACGCGCCGGGACGCGGCGTGAATTCCGGCGTCCGCCGTGGCAAGCAGGAGCTGTTCGCGGCAATGGGGCGGCTCGGCGAGCTCACCGGCGGGACACTCCGGGGAGAGCTGCACGACGTGCTGGCCAGCGATGACCACGCCGTAGTGCTGCAGACGACCCGCGGCGAGCGGGCCGGCCGTGCGCCGCTCGAGGATCGCGAGGCGATCGTGCTTCACGTCCACGACGGCCGGATCGTCGAGGTTTGGGAACACCCCGGCGATCTCCACGCGATGGACGCGTTCTTCTCCTGAGACCCGGGCGCCGGAGGATCGGGTGGGAACCGGTCCGGCACCCGGCATGTCACGCCTCATTGACGATTCGGTACTTGATGTGGGTGACGCCGGGCGCTTCGATCGCGCGCACCTGCTCGAGCTCGGGCGTGCCGACGTTCTCGAGCAGCCGCTCGCCGTCACCCAGCAGGTACGGGACGACGTGAAGCTCGAACTCGTCGACCAGCCCGGCGGCGAGGTACTGCTGGACGACGTTCGCGCCACCTCCGAGCACAGCATCGCGGCCGTCGGTGGCTTGCCTCGCCTGCTCGAGGGCGGATTCGATCCCCTCGGTGACGAAGATGACCTGCGCCGCCTCGACCACGGGCGTGCTGGCGTTGACCTGCCCGCCTTCCTGCCCCTGTTGCCTCCGCCATGCCTCGAGCTCGAAGACCCACCGGTGGAGCTCCTTTCCCCGACGCCGAGCGGGTCCGCCTCGCTCTGGCGGGCCCGGCAACGTATCCATCGAGCGAGACGGCCAGCTGGAACCTGACGTTGCTCATCGAACCTCCTCGCCATGAGGCCCATCGAACGTGTACGGCACCTCCGCTACTCGTCTCGGGTGAAGGACACGTCCATCCAGTGGTGCCAGGTGGCGCCGTCGTCGGATCGTTCCCAGAGAGCCCTCATCGACCGACGATCGTGGGCGATGGTGAGTGTGGATCGGACGCCGGCGGTCGGGAGGTCCTGCGGTTGGGCGGCGGGCGCGATGTCGCCGCCGCCGGTGAAGTGGAAGACGCCGTCGTCGTCGATGGTGAGGCGCATGGTCTCGGCGTTGCCGTCGCTGTCGAAGCTGCGCGCGAGGTACCCGCCTGTGCCGTCGGGCTCGCCGATGATCTCGATCGCTCGTACCGGCCGATCGCCGACGGTGACGTCGACGTGGTGGACCAGGAAGTGACCGCCGGGCAGCACCTCGTAGACGTCGGTCCCGATGACGGGAACCTTCGGTTCGCCGATGACGTGGCCGGACGTGCGCCAATTGCCGGCCATGGCCCAGAGCCGTTGGTCGGGAATCCCCCTTTCATGGATCGCCGACCTGGGTGCTCCGGGACCTGAGCCCGGCCGGAGCCACGTTGGTCGGGCAGCGACCCCGGATCGGCGCCAGGGCGGAAGCGATCGGCTCGATCGATGGTTCCGGCTCCGCCTCACCCTCACCCTGGGCTCGCACGTGGCGGGCCAGAGCCAGGCCCATGGCAGCCAGGCCCAGGGCGATCACGGCGCAGATCGCCGCGGTCAGCTGCAGGCCCTGGGTGAAGGCGGCGCGGGCCGCATCCACGAGGTCGCTGCCGAGTTGGTCCGGGAGCTGCGCCGCCGCCGCCACTGCACCTCCCAGCGAGTCCCGCGCGGCCTCCGCCGTCGCGGGCGACACCCCGGCGGGTAGGGCCTCCGTCAGCTGGCTTCGGTACACGGCGGTGCCGATGCTGCCGAGGACGGCGATGCCGAACGCACCCCCGAACTCCGCCCCGGTCTCCGAGATCGCCGAAGCGGCCCCGGCCCGCTCGGGGGGCGCCGCCCCGACGATCAGGTCGGTCGCGAGCGTGAACACCCAGGCGAGGCCCACCGCGAAGACGACCGACCCGGCCACGATGATGGCCAGCCCGGAGTCCGCTCGGACCTGGGTGAGCAGGGCGAAGCCGAAGACCGCCAGGACGAGTCCGGCGGCAACGACGACGGCCGGCCGAACCCGGCGGGCCATCCACGGGGCGAGGAGAGAACCGAGGATGAACCCCACGCCCTCCGGCACGCTCCACAGGCCCGCTCGCAGCGGTGACAGCCCGAGCACCAGCTGTAGATATTGCGCGGTGAAGAAGGAGACCCCGAAGGCGACGAAGATCCCGAGCGTGTACGTCGCCAGTGAGGCGATGAAGGAGGGCGCCCGGAACAGCCGCAGGTCGATCAGCGGATTGGCGAGGGTTCCCTGGCGGAGCAGGAACGCGACGCCGAGAGCCAGCCCGGCAACGATGGAGACAACCGGCCCGGGTCCCAGACCGCCCACCGCGATCTGCTTGAGGCCATAGATCACCGAGAGAACCGCGATCAGCGACAGGGCGGCACTGGTCAGATCCAGACGACCGGCTTCCGGATCCCTGAACTCCGGAAGGAGCACCGGTCCCAGCACGAGCAGGAGCGCCATCACCGGCACCGCCAGCAGGAACACCGAGCCCCACCAGAAGCGCTCCAGGAGGACCCCACCGAGGAGCGGCCCGATCGCTGCACCGGCCGAGAAGCTCGAGATCCACACCGCGATGGCAACCGTTCGCTGCCGGGGATCGAGGAACATGTTGCGGATCAGGGACAGGGTCGAGGGCGCCAGGGTCGCCCCCGCCACACCGAGTAGGGCCCGGGCCGCGATCAGCATCTCGGCTGACGTGGAATACGCCGCCGCAACCGAGGCAACGCCGAACAAGGCGGCCCCGATCAACAGCAGCCGGCGGCGGCCGATCCGGTCGCCGAGCGTGCCCATGGGGATCAGGAACCCGGCGAGCACGAACCCGTAGATGTCGGTGATCCAAAGCAGCTGGGAGCTGGTGGGCCCGAGGTCACGGGTGAGGGACGGCACGGCCAGATACAGCACGGTCAGATCCATGGCATAGAGGAGACACGGAAGAGCGATCACCCCGAGCCCGACCCACTCTCGCCGCCCTGCCCTGGGGCCGGCCTCCGCGAGCCCAACACCGACGCTCATCGGAGTGCCGCCCGAGCCGCGGCGACCCGCACGGACCGGTCGAGACGGCCGGGCCGGCGGCGCCGAGGCTCATGTTGCAGCCGCGGTCGGTCGATCACGGCCCCGGGCTGACTCTCGTGAAGGTGTTGTTCATCCACGGCTTCCACGAGCCGTTCTCGTCCCGGAGCCACCACGTGACGGAGATCGTGCCGTCGGGAATCGTCCTGATCTTGCCGTCCTCGTCCAGGTCGTACTGGAAACGCGCCGGGCAGACCATCGTGAGCTTCCCGCCCTCCACCCCGCCCGCGTACTCGCTCCCCGCCTTGGAGTAGGGACCGTTGTTGCTGAGGAAGATGATGCGGAGCCGGTTGCGGTCGGAGTCGTAGAACCAATAGACGACGCCCTCCTGAGTGGGGCTCATCGCCGAAGACCGTCTCGTACGTCTGCACCAGGTAGTCGCCCCCGTCGGGCCAGGAGAACGACTCCTCGCTCCTCACGGGCACACCGGGGCCGTACACACCGTCGAGGGTGTGGTCCTCTGTCCTCCACGTCCCCACCAGGGGCTCCAGGCGCTGGAGCTCGGGATCAGGTGGCGGCTCTTCGAACACCGCGAGTTCCACGTCGTCGCCTGTCATGGCGGTGCCTCCTCGTTCGGGCGCTCCCCTGGTCGGGCGGCTCCTCCCTATGACTCGCTCGTGGGGCGAAACTCATCGCCGGGACGCAACCCCACCCGATCGGCTGCGAGAAGCACGATCAGATGCCACGAGTCACCGTAAGTATGGGGGGGGGTCGGGCGGACATCACCAGCATAGACACTCGGTGGGATCCGGTGGAACGCTCCGCGGATGCTTCGGCAGGCCCGGTGGCCGAACCCGGAATCGCGCCGTGGCGGGAGACGCAGAGGCCTAACGCTTCGCGGGGAGCGAGCGGGCGCACGTGACGCCGAGCGCCACCCAGTGAGCGAGCTGCCGCTTGGTACGTACATGGTCCGCGTCGACTCGTAGCCATCCCTGCATCTGCCGGCCGCGCATCTCCATGGGGCGAGCATCGGTCGTGGCGACGCGCGATTCCGACTGGGCCGAATCGACGCGAACCAACACTCCACCTTGGCCGCTCGCTGCGACGGCCATGTTCCCCTGGACCAGGAAGGCGAGTCCGCCGAACATCTTCTTCTCCGTGAGGCCGGCTTCACGGCCGAGAAGGTCGCGCATGCGATTGGCCAGTTCCTCGTCGTAAGCCACGGAGACGATCCTACTTCCCGGGGGTGGCGCTGCTCCGGGCCTTCGACGACTGGAAGGAGACCGCGGCGGACCACATGCGGAGATCATGCCACTGCGGACTTCATCGCGGCACGGGGATGTTGTCGGCGGTATCAGGACCCTGGCGTGGGCGCGATGTTCGCGTTCAGATGGAGGGTGTTGTCCGGGTCCCACCGAGCCTTGAGGGCGGCCAGTCGCTCGAGCTTCCTCGAGCCGTAGACCTCACCGACCCGCTCGTCCACATCGGCGCCGAGGTCGTTCACGTAGACGTGTAGGGCGCGAAAACTCGATCATCACGCGGCGTCCAAGTTGTACTCGTGGATGAGACCGCCGAGGACGTCTCGCCTGCGGACGCTGCGGCTCGACAGCGAAGCGGGAACCGGCCGAGAGGACCCAGTCGGGCACTTCAGGCTCAGACCTCGATGCGGTCGTTCCTCGTTGTACCTGCATGAAAATGCTCGGCGAAGCCGCCTTGATCGAGTGAAGGGCCGTCACGTTCGGTCCGGGCACCGGGAAAGGGGGCTTCGGGAGAGCCAGGACGGGCAGGCCGTCGAGACACTATGGGCCGTGAGCCCGCTGTTGTAATTGGCCGCCCCTGCGACTGATCCGGTTGTGCCTCGAGCACGCATCCGTAGTTGTCGTTCGTCCCGCCTGGCCTCCACTCACCGAGAGGAGAGGAGGCGAGGTGCGGTTCATCGGTCTCGATGTCCACAAGGATTTCTGCGAGGTAGCCGTCGTGGAGGGGGGCGCGTGCTGGTCCGGTCCCCGGGTGCGCTCGATGCCTGAGGACCTGGAGGTGTTCGGGCAGAGCCTGAGCCGGAACGATCACGTGGTCCTCGAGGCGACGGGAGGAGCGCTCGCCATCGCCCGGATCCTGGAGCGCCACGCCGGTCGCGGAGTGATGGCCAACCCCATGGCGGTGCGGGCGATCGCGTCGGCGAAGGCGAAGACCGATCGGCTGGACGCGCGGACGCTGGCGAGGCTGCTCGCGGCGGGTTCCTCCCGGCGGTGTGGACGGGAGATGAGCGGACCCGGCTCCTTCGTCGTTTGGTGTCCCGGCACGCCCAGCTCGTCAAACAGCGCACCCGGGCCACGAACCAGGTCCACGCCGTCCTGCAGGGAACGCTGAAGGGGCGCCCTCCTGCCAGTGACCTGTTCGGCAAGCGGAGGCGAGCCTGGCTCGCCGAGCAGGGTCTCCCGGTGATGAACGAGAGACGGTGCAGGCCGCCCTCCGCCACATCGACTTCCTGGACGGGGAGCTCCGCCTGGTGGATCGGACCATCGCCGAGCAGGCCCTGCCCTGGCCCGAGGTCCGCCGCATCATGACGATCCCGTTGGATGGGCACCCTGGCCGCGGCGGGGGTCATGGCGGCCATCGGGGACATCACGAGGTTCCCCTCGCCCCGCCACTTGGTGGGCTACCTCGGGCTCGATGCCCGGGTCCGCCAGTCGGGCTCGGCGCCACCCCGCCACGGGGGCATCTCCAAACAGGGTTCCTCCCAAGCGCGGCATCTCCTGGTCGAGGCGGCCTGGGCGGCCATCCGGACCCCCGGACCCCTGCGGGCCTTCGGCGAGCGGATCCGGGCCCGGCGAGGCGCCAACATCGCCACGGTGGCGGTGGCCCGCAAGCTCGCCGTGCTCATCTGGCATCTGCTCACCCGCGAGGAGGACTACGCGTTCGCCCGCCCGTCCCTCGTTCGGGAGAACGTTCGACGCCTCGAGCTCGCCGCAGGCGCGGTCCGCCGAGTCGGCTCCCGCAGCCCGGTGCGGATCTTCGCCACGCCGGCGCAGCGGCAGCTGGAACGCGAGCTCGGAGTCCAGGCCGAGAAGGTGTACCGGAGGCTCGTGGCCAACTTCAACGCCACGCGCAAGAAGGGTGAGGGCGCCGCCACCGGGGCGCGCATCTCATCGGCCCTCGAGGGGCAAGCAGCGCGGCAGGGCCACGCCCCATACCCTGCTCTTTAGCTCGGGGTCACCCGCACCCTCCACATCGTGCCGAGGAAGAGCCCGGATGTCCATGAGGAGTTGACTTTCATCCGTAGTGGCGGACGTACCGACCGAGCACACGCTCGAGATGGCGCCTGGTCAGGACCAGCATCCGATCCGTGCACTCAGCCCGCACGGTTCTAACGAATCGCTCCGGGTTCGGGGTCTGGGTCGGAGTCTCCAGCTGGAGCCCGCGATGCGGCCGCTCGTGGTTGTAGTGGTCGACATACCGACGGACCACCCGCTGGAGATGGCGTCTCGACAGGACCAGCGTTCGGTCGAGACACTCCGAGCGCGCCGTTCGCACCCATCGCTCGGCAACGGCGTTGGCCCTGGGCGCCCGGACCGGCGTCCGGATCACCCTGACGTCTTCGGTCCGCAGGACGCCGTCGAACGACCTGGTGGACTTCGCGTCCCGGTCACGCACTAGGTAGCTCACGTTGTCGAGCCGCCCAGCGATGGCGAGATTCCGGGCCTGCTGGGTGACCCAGACGGAGTCGGGATGAGCCGTGACGCCGGCGAGGTGCACACGTCTGGAGCCGAGCTCGATGAAGAGCAGCACGTAGAGCGTCCTCAGCCACGCGGTCTCGACGGTGAAGAAGTCACAGGCCCAGATGCCCTCGGCCTGGGCGCGAAGGAACTCCGACCACGAGGGCCCATTCCTCCGGGGAGCGGGGCCGACACCCGCCGCGCGGAGGATCGACCTGATCGTGGTGGCGCCGACCCGGATGCCGAGCTTGCGGAGCTCGCCCTGGATCCTGATGCATCCCCACCTCGGGTTCTCCCGCCCCATGCGGACGACCAGGTCTCGGACCTCGGTGTCGACGGGAGGCCGGCCGGGGGCTCTCGATCGACGGAAGGTCCACTTCCTGCGGACGAGCTCGCGGTGCCAGCGCAGGAGCGTCTGCGGATTCGCCAGGAACGACGACCAGCGCTCGCGTGGCAGGACCCTGCTTGCCGCCGCCATGAGGATCCGGTTGAGCCGGGGGCGCCTCACCCCGCGACGCAGGACCGCGACCTGGTGGCGGAGCACCGCGTAGAGGACGAAGAAGAGCACCGGCGGATGGTACGGAAGCGCTGGTCAGGAGGCGAATCGAGGTTTGCGCGCCCTACAGGGTCATGACTTCGTTCAAACAATGAACTGGGCGTTTCGGGCCGCGTGACCCGAGTTGCGCCTCCCATCGAGCCGGCCGCCGACGAAGCAACCTGCATCGAGTCGTAGCACGAGCCTCGGTTCGGGTGATCTCGATGGTGCGTCAAGCCCTCGGGAGGTCGTCTACGGGACTCCAGCGGGCCACTCCGTCGTTGACACGACACTGACCGAGAACGTTCGACGGTCACCAGGCGCGATGGCCCACAGATGTCGTCTCACCCGTCTCATCCGTCGCACCACATCGCTTGAGTGGACGCGATTTCGTTGGAGATTCGTTGGTGTAATGGGCCCCCAAGAGTCTCGCCCTCGCCAGCAGGCATGGAAGATCACCCCGGCCGTCAAAGAGACAGCGTGCCGCCCTCCTCGGCGAACTCCACGTCGATCTCGATCAGCCGGCCAAGCATGTCGTCGCTCATGTGCGTGAGGATGAGTCGCCTGCAGCTCAGCTCGCTCCGGTGTTCGGCCACTGCCTTGTAGTCGAGGTGGTACTTGACCTTCTTGTCGAAGAAGTACGCCTCGCAGATGAAGAGGTCCGCGTCTCTCGCGACATCCACGAGTGAGTCGGTCCACTCCGTGTCTCCCGAGTACGCCATGACCTTGTCCTCGCACGTGACCCGGAGCGCGAATGCCGGAGAGCCACTCGCGTGGCGAACCTCGTAGGGCACGACCGAGGCGATACCGAGATCGGCGCTGGTCCCCGTCGCGAGTTCCACGTAGGTGATGGCGAACCGCTGCCGGACTTCGGACGACCCGGGGAAGAAGACCTCCATCGACTCTCGGATTCGTTTCTCCAGTCCCGGCGGTCCCGCGATGAGGAGTGGCTCTACGCGGTGCGAGAACTGTGCGTCGAGCACGAAGAAGGGGATCCCCCCGAAGTGATCGCCGTGCAGATGCGTGAGAAGGATGGCGCGGACGTCGGTGGGGTCGACCCCGAACCGCTTCATGGCGATGAGAGAGGACGCCCCACAGTCCAGGAGAAAGGCTCCCGAGCGGGACCGCACCAGGATGCACGTTTGGAACCGCCCGCCGTTGCCGAACGCGTCGCCCGCTCCGAGGAACTGCACCGTTACATCGCTCACCCTTCGCCCTCCTCCACCACGGAGGCGATGGGCGAAGACGACGTGAGCCGGAGGCTCACCAACGTTCCGGGGGCGACGGCCTCGTCGCGCCCGGCATCTAGGGCTCCTTTGGTGTGACGGTCTTGACAGCTGAAGCAAGTTTCATGCGGCAGGTCTGATGCGGGCTTCCGCCACGTAGCCGCCGATCGACCGGTCGATCTGGCGAAGGGCTCGACGAAGTTCGAGTGGTGCCGGAG
>WNFV01003339.1_pt1 | contig 20588 bp, 12 predicted proteins | sample 5400101 | NCBI WGS metagenome assembly WNFV01 (sample SAMN13153361, study PRJNA577476) | soil metagenome | isolation source: 115 cm soil or saprolite under grassland replicate 1 | place: USA:California | collected 2016-06-15 | reverse complement strand
CGCCCACCCTCAACTTCACCAGCCCCAATCCGGCCATCGGCTTCGCGGGCAGCCCGTTTTATGTGAACGACTCGTTGCGGAGCTGGACGCCGTCCAGCCATCCGCGGCGCGCCGGTATCAACTCGCTCGGCATCGGCGGCACCAATGCCTTCGTCGTTCTCGAGCAGGCGCCGGACCTCGTACAGGCGTTCCCCCCCGGCAACGAGCGCCCCGCGCACCTCTTCACGCTCTCGGCCAAGAGCGACGCGGCGCTCCACGTCTATCTCGAGCGGTTCCGCGAGCGGAGCCGCGGCATGTCCGAGGCCGAGTTCGCCGACGTCTGCTACACGAGCAATCTCAGTCGAAGCCAGCTTTCCGTCCGGTTCGCGGTTGCCGCGGCCACTCCGGACGAGCTGCGCGCCGTGCTGGCCGACGCCTCCGCGCGGAGTCCCGTCGCGCGCGGAGACCCGACGCCCCTGGCCTTCCTCTTCTCGGGCCAGGGCTCGCAGTACGCGGGGATGGGCGCCGCGCTCTATCGCGCGCATCCGACCTTTCGCGAAGCCCTCGATCGCTGCGCGGCGCTCCTCGAGACGCAGCTCGAACGTCCCCTGCTCGAGGTGATGTTCGCGGCCCGCGACACGACGTCGCTCCTCGACCAGACGCGATACACCCAGCCCGCCCTCTTTGCCCTGGAGTACTCCCTCGCCCAGCTCTGGCTCGACTGGGGGATCGTTCCCGACGCGGTCATCGGCCACAGCATCGGCGAGCTCACCGCGGCCTGCGTCGCCGGGATGCTCTCCCTGGAGGACGGTCTCGCCCTCGTCGCGGAGCGGGGCCGTCTCATGCAGGCGTTGCCCCCGGGGGCCATGGCCGCCGTCATGGCCCCGGAAGACATCGTCCGGGACATGGTCGCCGCGACGAAGAGCGGGCTGTCGATCGCCGCCGTCAACAGTCCCCAGACCACGGTCGTCTCGGGGCGTCCGGCCGCCCTCCGCGAGTTCACCAGATTGCTCGAGGCGCGCGGCGTGCGCTCGACCGCGCTCTCCGTCTCCCACGCGTTTCATTCCTCCCTCATGGAGCCCATGCTCGACGCATTCGCGCGGGCGGCGCGGGCGATCCCGTGGAAGCCGGCGCGGATCCCGATCGTCTCGAACCTCACCGGCCGCGCGCTCGAGGGTCCTCTCGATGCCGGCTACTGGCGCGATCACGTGCGCCAGCCCGTCCGCTTCGCCGACGGTCTCCAGTCGCTCCACGCCATGGGGATACGGCGATTTCTCGAGGTCGGGCCGGGCTCGGCCCTGCTCGCGGCGGGCCGGTCGACACTGCCCGGCGCCGACGCCATGTGGATCGGCTCGCTCGGCCGGCAGCGGCCGGAATGGCGGTCGCTGCTGGAGGCGCTTCAGCAGCTGTACCTGAGTGGCGCCGAGATCGACTGGTCCAAGGTCCATCGCGGAGAGACGCGCCGACGGATCCCCCTGCCCACGTACCCGTTTCAGCGCAAGCGCTACTGGCTGGACGGCGGCGTCACCGCGCCCGCGCCGCGCCAGCCCGACGCCGGACCCACACATCCCCTGTTCAGCACACGGGTGGCGTCACCGCCCGGGCAGATCGCCTTCGAGTCGAGTCCCCTCCATCCCGACACCGCGCTCGTGCGCGACCACCGCATCGGAGGCGCCGCCGTGCTGCCCCTCACCGCGGCGCTCGAGGCGGCCCTCGTCGCGGGAGCGGAATGCCTGGGCACGAGCGCGGTCGCGGTGGAGAACGTCGTCTACCAGCAGGCGCTCGTCCTGTCCGAGGGGCAGTCTCGCGGCCTCCGGACCACCGTCGCGGCCAAGGGAGCGGATCGCGCGGAATTCCGGATGGCCGCATCTGTCCCGGATGGCGGCTCGTGGACAACCCATCTCGCCGGCGACGTGTCGCGAAGCGTGACACCGGCCACCCGGACTCGGTGTCCGCGACCGGCGAGCGCCGGTCGGCGCGTCACGAGCGGGCGTTACTACGCCGCCCTCGACCAGCACGGCGTCACCTACGGTCCGTCCTTCCGAGGGATCCGGCGCCTCTGGCTGGGACGGCGTCAGGCGCTCGGTGAGATTGTCTTGCCGGCGGACGTCACGCGAGGGAGCCATCGGCTCCATCCCGCTTTCCTCGATGCCTGCCTCCACCTCTATCCGGCGGCCATCGGCGAAGTCCCGGGCTCCTCCTCCCGTTGGGGGCGCCGTCCCGCCACGACGTTTCTCCCCACCGGCGTCGCCAGATTCCAGGTGCACCGCGACGGCGTGGACGAGGGATGGGCGCATGCGGTACGGCGTGACCCCGGAAGCGATGACGACACCCGCGTGGTCGACATCCGGATCTTTGACAAGGCCGCCAAGCCGGTGGCGCTCATCGAAGGCCTGACCCTGCGTCGTCTCGCCCCGGGCGATCTCGGCCTCGCGACACGGTCAGGCGCCGAGCGCTTCTATCGTGTCCGGTGGGAACCGCAGGAGCGAGCGCCGATGCCGCCTGTTGCATCCGTCAAGGGTCACCCGTGGCTCGTGTTCGCGGACCGTGGCGGCCTGGGGCGTGCGCTGGCGCAGCGTCTCGGCAAGGCCGGCCGGCGCTCCGTCATCGTGAGCACCGGCAGGCGCTTCGCGAGGCTCGCCGCCGATCGCTGGGTGATCGACCCGGCGCGCCCGGAGGACTTTCATCGTCTGGTGTCCGAGCTCGCGGCTTCGGGATCGCTCTCTCTCGGCGGCGTCGTGTACCTCTGGGGGCTCGGCGCGCCGGCCGCCGCGGATCTGACCCCTGGACGGCTCGAGCACGCAGAGCGTCTGGGATGCGGCGGGGCGATGTTCGTCTACCAGGCGCTCTGCCGGGCCCGATCGGCCGGCTTGCTTCCGGGCCACCTGTGGCTCGTCACGAGAAACGCCCAGGACATCGGTACCGCGGAGGCGGCCACCGGGGTGGCGCAGGCGCCCCTCTGGGGACTCGGGCGCACGATCGCCCTCGAGACGCCTGCCGTCTGGGGAGGTCTCGTCGATCTGCCGCCCGTCCGACGCGGGGCCGCGGCACAGGATGCGAGCGCGGTCGCGGCGGAGCTGCTCTCGCCCGATGGCGAGGACCAGGTCGCGTTCCGGGACGGCAAACGGTTCGTCGCGCGCCTGGGGCGGCTCACCCTCGATGCCCCCTCCCCGTCACCGGGCCGAGCGCGCCGCGAGTCCACGTACCTCGTCACGGGCGGCCTGGGCATGCTCGGGCAGCGCATCGCCCGCTACCTGGTCGAGACGCTGCGCGTGCGGTCGCTCGTGCTCACCGGGCGCCGCGCGGCGAGCGGTGAAGCCCAGCGGATGGTGAGAAAGCTCCAGGCGCTGGGGGCCCGCGTGCACGTCATCGCCGCCGATGTCGCCGTCGAATCCGATGTCCGGCGGGTGATGAGCGCGATCCGCCGGATGCCGCCGCTCAAGGGAGTGATCCACTGCGCGGGTGTTCTCGAGGACGGCATACTCGAGCAGATGGAGTGGTCGCGCTTCACCGCGGTCACCGCTCCCAAGGTCAAGGGAGCGTGGCTCCTCCACCAATACACGCGCGACCACGCGCTGGATCTCTTCGTCGTGCACTCCTCGCTGCTGAGCCTCACCGGCTCGGCCGGACAGGCCAACTACACGGCGGCCAATGCGTTCCTGGACGCCCTCGTCGCGCTCCGGGCCCGATCGGGGCAGGCCGCGCTCGGCATCAACTGGGGCCCGTGGAGCGAGGCGGGCATGGCGGCGTCACGCGGAGCTCGGGGCACTGCCATGTGGCAGGCCCGCGGCGTGCGGCTCCTCGCGCCCGCCGCGGGGCTGCAGGCCTTTTCCCGTCTGATCGCCGCTCGCCCCGTGCAGGCCGCGGTGGCCGATATCGACTGGCCCGTGTTTCTCCAGTATCTCGGACAGGCCGCGCCTTTCTATGCGGATCTCGAGAGTCACGCCCCGGCGGCGCCAGCTCCCGGATCGGCGACGGCCGACACGGCAGGCGCCCTCACCCAGACCGCGCCGGAAGCGCGTCGGGCCCTCGTCGTCTCCCTCGTGCGGGAGCGCATCACCAGGGAGCTCGGCTTCGGGGAACCAATTGATACCCGCCAGCCGCTCAACGAGCTGGGGCTCGATTCGCTCATGTCGGTCAACGTGGCCAATCGTCTGGAAGCCGCCCTGGGTGTTCCCGTTCCGCTGGTGAAGCTGATCCGTGGCCCCAGCATCGAGCAGCTCGTCGACGAGCTCTTCCCCGCCTCCGCTGCGCTCGCCATGCACGTCCCACGGGGCGCGGATCCGAGCCGGGTCAGCGCCCGATCGAAGACATCGTCCGACGGCTGGCTCGTCTTCCCTCGCCCCATCCCATCGCCCCGGGCGAGACTCTTCTGCTTCCCCTTCGCGGGCGCGGGCGCCACGGCCTTTCGCGCTTGGGCGGAATCGATGCCCGCCGACATCGAGCTGGTGGCCGTGGAGCCGCCCGGCCGGGCCGGCCGCATCGCGGAGGCGCCGGTGACGAGCGTCAAGATGTTCACGGACGGCCTCTTTCCCTCGCTCCTTTCGCACCTCGACCGGCCGTTCGCCTTCTTCGGCCACTGCCTGGGCGGCGTGACGGCCTTCGAAAGCGCCCGCCGGCTCCTTCAGGAGCACGGGAGGTTGCCGGGTCACCTGTTCGTCTCGGCGGCCCGTCCTCCTCACCTCCTGGACCGAGAGGGAGAGTTCGAGCGTCGCCTGCTCGCCTCGCTGCTGAGCCATCGCGCCTTCGATCCGCTCCTCCCCGCCCACGAGCAGACAGACAGCGTCTTCGCCGAGGTCATCCGCCAGTTCAACATCGGCGCCACCGACGAATTCCTGAGCCGGCCGGAGCTGCGACGGGCGCTCCTCCCCGCGGTGCGGGCCGACTTCGCCATGGCCTCCGGCTACCGGGCGATGCCCGAGGCGCTCCCCGGCCTGCCCATCACCTGCTTCAACGGGCTCGACGATCCCTACGTCACCCGCGAGGACGCGGTGGCGTGGAGCGAGTACACGCGCACGACGTTCCGGCTCCACCTGCGGGAGGGCGCGCATTTCCTGGTCGTGGACGACAAGGCCTTCATACTCGACGCCATCAGCCACGAGCTCGCCTCGTTGACGGGAGGGGGATGACGATGACCACCGCCGCCGCCGCCATCATCCAGCTTGCCGGGAAACCTGGAGAGACGCCCGCCAAGATCAAGCAGGACGCCGCGAAAGGTGCGCTCAGGCTCGCGAACCACATCCACAAGCAAATGAAAGAGGAGCGCCTGATCCTCACGCTGAGCGGGGGAGCGCCTCACTCCCCCTTGATGGCGGGGGCGCTGTGCGCGGTAAAGGAGAGCATCGGTAACGAGCTGAACGGCGGAAAGGGGTACTTCGACGCCATCTACACCGCGGGAGGCGGCGCCCTCGTCGGCCTGCTCCTCGTGGCTCCCAAGGGCGGTCATGCGCCAACGGCGCTTCGCAAGATGGTGAAGATGGGCATCGCGGATCCGATCTACAAAATCTTCCCCCTCGCCTACAAGACCTTCGTCAAGCCCGGCCCGCTCGTCCCCTTCTTTCAGGAGTGGGGCGAGCTGTTCAAGCGAAGCACATCCCATCTGCGTTTCTTCCGCGCGACGGTGACCAGCTTCCTGAAGCTCTGGGGCGGGCCGTCGCCGACGAGCGAGCCCAAGTGGTGCAAGGAGTTCGGCCCCGACGATCCCGATCGTCGGCTCTTCGAAGACTGGGTCGACCTCGTGTTCACCGCGCTCGCCCCCAGCTCCCTCGCGCCGTGGAGCACCAGCCTCTGCGAGATCGCCCCCTACCTGGAGGACCTCGTCGACTTCGAGGCCCTGAAGAAATACAAGGGGCGGTTCTACCTGAACGCGTTCAACCTCTCGACGCAGAAAGAGGAGCGCTTCACCGGGAAGCAGATCGACGCGACCCACGTCCGGGCGGCCCTCGCCTATCCGTTCATCTATCCCCCCGGGAAAATCCGCCACCACCTCTACTCGGAAGGCGCCAGTCACGACCCTGTGCTCATGCCTCAGGCGCGCGATCTCCTATTCCCCGATGGCATCGAGGATCAGCGCTCCTCGCTGTGGTTCACTGTGATGGAGAGGGACTTTACCAGACACCTGAAAAAGAAACTGAAGGAGAAACCGAAGCTGAAGCCGAACGGGAAGATCGTCTGCGTCGACATTCTGGGAACCCTGGGGAAGTCCGTCCTCCGCAAGCCCCGAGATCTGTGGGACGCCTTTGGTCTGTCGATGATCGCGCCCATCGTCGAGCTCGCGCAGAAAGACAGCGCCCGTTTCCGGCAGGTCGACAACCAGCGACTCTTCCTGGGCTGGTACGAGCAGCTGGACATGCCGTACGACTTCACGGAGGAGGTCCACCCCAAGATCCTCGACTGGAGCTACTCGAACCTGAGCAAGATGTGGGACCTCGGCTATGAGGCCGGCAGAAAGCTTTGCGAAGTCCATGGGAGCAGCCTTCGCGGCGGCCGGACGCGTCGTGACCGACGACGGTACGCGCCGTCACGGCCACCCGTCCCCGCTCAGCCGCTCCCGCCAGAATGACAGGCCCAGCTCTCGATAGAGCTCGCTCGCCGCCTCGAGATGCCTCGCCGTCTCCTCGCTCCGTCCGGCGCGCCGGCTGACCTCGGCCAGATCGCCGTGACAGTGGGCGATCGCCGGCCGCATCCGCAGATCCTGGGCGAGAGCGAGGGCGTCACCGAGATGCTCTGCGGCCGCCTCGAGATCCGGCGTCCTCCGCGCCCACGCCACCCGGGCGAGAGCGCGAAGCGCTTCCACGCGAAAGCCGTTCTCTCCGTGCTCGACAGCCAGGGCCACCGCCCGCATGGCCGACGCCTCGGCGTCTTCCTCGTGACCGCCCGCGAGCTGTACCTCGCTCAGATACGCGTGCCGGAGCGAGTGCTGGGACAGGAGGCCGTGCAACGCCGCTTCCGCGATGGCGTCGCCGAGGAGGGCGAGGGCGTCCTCCGCGCGACCGGCCAGCCATCGGACGCGCGCGAGGTCGGTGGCGATCCAGGGCCGGATGGCGAGCAGCTCGGCGTGCTCGCAGTACTGGTAGGCCTCTTCCAGTCCTGCCACCGCCTCCGGGGTCGGACCGCGACCCAGCTGCGCGTTGCCCATGGCCCAGGCCGCGAGCGCGCGCAGGAACGGCGTGTCCGTCGCATCGGCCAGGCCCAGGCATCGCTCGGCGCTCGCCTCCGCATCGCGGAAACGGCCCTCCGCGGCCAGAGAGAACGCATTGAAGCAGCGCGCCACCACGCTGTACACCCGCGCCATGTTGGAGCCGCGGCGGCTCGGGGCGCCCTCGAGATGTTCCAGGCATCTCTCCATCATGGCCACGCTCGCCGGATAGTCACCCTTGGCATAGAGGAGCTGACCCAAGTGGCAGCAGGTGATGGCGAGCAAGGGGCCGTCCCCACGCGCGGCCCCGTTGACGCGGGCCTTCTCGGCGAGACGCATGCCGTCGTCCACGTTGCCCAGCATGAAATGGGCGTTCGCCATGTAGGCGCAGGCGAGTCCCGCCTGGGCCGGCGCGTCGAGGGCGTCGGCGAGGGTGACGACTTCCTCCAGCACCTCGAGGGCGTGGCCGAAATCCGCGAGCAGGAAGAGCGGGTTGCGCAGCGTGAGTCGGAGCTGCATGGCCCGCTCCTGGTTGGACCGTGTCGGGGGAAGGCGACCCAGGGCTTCCTTGGCCCGCTCGAAGCGCGCCGCCGCCTCCCGCCCGGCTGATCTGAGCGCGGCCTTCACCCCCGCGCGGCGGAGATACACCACCGCCTTGTCCCACAACTGCCCTTCGTAGGCATGGTCTCCCAGGCGCTCGACGTGATCGGCGATGCGCTCGACGTAGAGCCGCTCCATCTCCGCCACGACCTGCCGGTGGAGCTCCCGACGCTCCGCGGGCGGAATCACCGCGTAGGCGACCTCGTGGGTGAGCGCGTGCTTGAACCGCTGGCTCACCGCCTCGCCGTCGCTCCGGGCGAGGAGGAACTCGCCCGCCTGGAGACGACCCAGGCTCGCGCTCAGCTCCGCGTCCGACATGCCGAGCAGCGCCTGCAACAGGGGCACCGCGAACTCGCGTCCCACCACCGCGGCCGTGGTGAGGACCCGCCGGTCCCCCAGCTCCAGCCGCATCAGTCGACCGGTCAGGACGTCCTGCACCGTCGCCGGCACCTGGGCCTGCGCCTCGTTCTTTGCGTCCGAGACGGTCCGCACGAGCTCTTCCAGGAAGAACGGATTGCCCTCCGCCCGCGCCGCGATCAGCTCGGCCAGCGGCTCCGGGATCTCTCTCCCCCCGAATCCCGTCCGCATCATGGTGCGGCTCTCGTCGTGAGACAGGGGCATCAACGACATCCGGGTGGCGGGCGACCGTCCCGTCCACGCCGGCACATACCCGGAGCGGTAGGTCACGAGGAGCAAGACGCGAGCGGTGCCGATGCTCTCGGCCAGGGCGGCGAGCATCGTCTCCGAGGTCAGGTCCATCCATTGCAGGTCTTCCACCACGATCACGAGGGGCCGCTCCCGCCCCAGCCCGGTCAGCAAGGCCCGCGACGCCGCGAAGACCTGCGACGTCATGATTTCTGGAGCGACCGTGGTCTCGTCGTCCGCCTCGCCCTTGATCCCGAGGAGGGCGGCCAGAGGTGGGACCATTTCGTCTCGGGGCACTCCCACGCGGTCGGCGACCGCCTCCAGCTTGTCGATCACCGCCTCCGGCGGGTCGACCTCGGCCAGGTCGCAGACGTCGCGAATGATCTGGAACATCGGGAAGTAGGGAGTCACCGAGGCGAACGAATAGCAATGTCCCTCGACCCACCGGCTCTGGTCTGACGCGAGCCGACGGCGGAACTCGAACAGGAGGCGGGACTTGCCGATGCCCGGCTCTCCGGCGATTCCCACCACCTGGCCGCGCCCCTGGGCCACATGGTCGAATTGGCGCAGGAGGAGCGACAGCTCCTCACTCCGATCGACGAACGGGCCTTCGGGCGCGTTCAACGCCCCCGAGGGCAAGGTGACCCGATAGCGGGCTCCCGACTCGCCGAGCGGGCTCAGCGAGAAGCGGCGTCTCAGGAACTGCGCGACGCTGCCGCTCGCGATGATGTCGCCGGCGGATCCCTCCGTCACCAGCGCTTCGAGCACGCCCCACATCGCCTCCCGCTCGACGCGCGTGGTGGCCGGCTTCCCCATCCCCTCGCTGTGGATGGCGACGATCAGGCCCGGCCATCGGCCGGCCTCGCTCCCCGGCCCGCTCACCGCCTTCTGAATCGCCACCGCCGCGTACGCGGCTACCGTCGAGGCATCCTCGCCCTGATCGGCGCCGAAGACGGCCACCACGGCCTCCGGGCCCGAGGCCTCCACGCGCCCCCCCAGTCCCTCGATCTTGCCGACCACGAGGGCGCTCGGATTCGGCCGTTCGCCTTCTCCCTCTGCACCAACCGCAAATCGCGCGAGGAGGAACGCTTCGTGCCGCCGACCCGCCGGGGCTTCCTGGGGGCCGGGCGCGGGCCAGCCCGCCGGCCGCAACGTCAGCTTTCGTGACACATGCCGGCGGAAGGGCACGCTGGGGTCGGCGTGGAGGCCGTACTTCGTCATCCGGGCCAGCACGGTATTGCGGGAGATGCGCAGCAGGCGGGCGGTGGCCGAGATATTCCATCCGGTGTGCTCGAGCGTCGACATCAGGTGATTGCGCATCATGTCCAGCGTCGAGGGCCGCGCCATGGGCGGGGCGGCCTGCGCGGGGCTCGCGCGAAGTCCCAGCAGGGCCTCCGTGATGATGGGCGCTTCCGACAGGAGGGCTACCCGCTCCACGACGTTGTTGAGCTCCCGCACATTGCCCGGCCACTCGTAAGCGAGGAGCCCGGCGCGCGCCGCCGCGTCGAGCTGGGCGACCGGGCGGCCGTAGTCGGCGCACGCCCGGGCGAGGAATCGCTCGGCGAGCATGACGATGTCGTCGCCGCGCCGCCGAAGCGGCGGCACTTCCAGGGACACCACGGAGAGCCGGTGGTAGAGATCCTCGCGGAACCTGCCTTCGCGCACGGCGGCCTGCAGGTCCTCGTTGCTCGCGGCGAGGATCCAGACGTCGATCGTCTCGTCCCGGGTGGCTCCCAGCCGCCTGACCTTCTTGTCCTCGACCACCTTGAGGAACTTGGCCTGGAGAGCGGCGGGGAGGAGTCCGATCTCATCCAGGAAGATCGTGCCGGTGTGGGCCGCCTGGAACAGTCCCGGCTTCGCCTGCCGGGCGTCGGTGAACGCGCCGCGCTCGAACCCGAACATCTCCGCCTCGAGCAGGGTGGCGGGGAGGGCCGCGCAATTGATCTCCACGAAGGGCCGGTTGGCCCGCGAGCTCCCCGCCTGGAGGGCGCGCGCGAGGAGGCCCTTGCCCGCTCCCGTCTCGCCTTGGATGAGAATCGGCGGAAGACGCGCGTGGCCGTGCTGCAGGAGCTGTCTCGCCTTCGCGCGCAGGGCGGCCATGGCCGCGCTGTCGCCGAGCAGCTCCATCAGGGGCTCCATCGGGCCCCCGCTTCGAGCAGCAGAGCCTTCAGGAGGCTGCGGTGGCAGTGACGCTCATCCTCGCAATAGCAGCCGACCGAGAAATTCGTCGATCTCGAGAGGGCGGCGAGGAGGGCGATGAGCCGCTGGGCCGCGGGCTCGCTCATCTCGCGGCGGTATTTCCGCGCGTACTCCGTGAAGCGCGGCGGCGTGAACGGCTTGGACAGCGCCCACGCGCGCAGCGGCTCGCTCGGCGCCAGCTCGGGCAGCCAGACATCGTAGTAGTCGCGTTTCGCGAAGTCTTCCTTGCGCACGCCGCGCGGCGGCCGCCGCACGGTGCCCACGCGCAGTCCCTCATCCGGTTGCCGGGCTTCCCCCAATCGGACGATGCGCACGGCCATGTCGGGCCTGCCCCGAACGCCGCAACTAGCGGCCGATCCCTGCCCGGCCGCGCATCTCAGGCCTCACGCCAGGCGCTGGCGCGGTCGAGCTCGGCCGTCGCCTCCTCGTCCAGGCGCAGGTCGATGCCACCCATCAGCTCCTTGAGCTGCGCGGGAGAGGTCGCGCTGGCGATCGGCGCGGTGATGCCCGGGCGATGGGCGAGCCAGGAAAGCGCGACCTGCGCGGGCGTCGCCCCGACTTTGCCCGCTACCTTGTCCAGGGCGGCGAGCACCGCGAAGCCGCGGTCGGTCATGTAGCCCTTCTGCACATTGGCGGCGCGGGCCGTGGTGGGCAGCGCCGCGCCGGGGCGATACTTGCCCGACAGGAAGCCGCTTCCGAGCGACGAGTAGGGGATCACCCCCACGCCCTGCTCGAGGCACAGCGGCTCGAGCTCGCGCTCATACTCGTCGCGGAACACCAGGTTGTACTTCGGCTGCAGCGACTCGTAGCGCGCGTAGCCGTGCTTGTCGCTTTCCCACAATGCGCGGGTGAGCCGCCACCCGACGTAGTTCGAGCAGCCGATGTAGCGGACCTTGCCCTGGCCCACGAGGTCGTCGAAGGCCCGCAGTGTCTCCTCGAGCGGCGCGTCGCGATCGTCCCAGTGCGCCTGGTACAGATCGATGTAGTCGGTGCCGAGCCGCCGCAGGGAGTCCTCCACGCCCTCCATGATGTGCTGACGGGAGAGGCCGGTGTCGTTGGGTCCCGGTCCCATGGGCCCCATGACCTTGGTCGCCATGAGCACGGCGTGGCGGTTCTTGCGCGCCGTCATCCACTTGCCGAGCACCGTCTCCGACTCGCCCCCCTTGTTGCCGGGGGCCCAGCGGGAATAGACGTCGGCGGTGTCGATGAAGTTGCCCCCGGCCTCGAGGTAGGAGTCGAGGACGGCCTCCGACGCCTGCTGGTCCGTGGTCCACCCGAACGTGTTGCCCCCGAGGCAGAGAGCGGAGACTCGTAGCCCGGTACGACCCAGTTTGCGCATCAGCATGCTGACTCTCCCTTGATCAGGTGTGCGGCGGTAGGTGCCGCCCGAGCGAACCTACCACGATCCGTTCCGGCACGACGGGCACTCTTCACGCGCTCCCATGTCCACGCCCGCCCTCCTCGAGCTCGAGGAGGGCGCCGAGGCCGCGATGGAAGGTGGGAGCGCCCCCCGGGACGAGGCAGGTCTCGAGCACTTCGAAGATCTCCTCGCGGGTCGCCCCCAAGCGAAGGGCGCGCTCCATGTGCGCCACCAGACCGGCCCGCTCCCCTCCGCGAAAGGCGAGGAGCGCGATGGCCACGAACTCGCGAACCTTGGCGGAGACGTGGCGGCCTTCGCCCAGGCCCAGCTCGTAGATCCGGTTGTAGGTCTCGACGAAGTCCGGATCCTGCCGGGCCGCGAACTCCCACTCCGGGTAGATGTAGCCGCGCGCTTCCTTCATGCGGGCGATCAGCGTGTCCGCGCGGCGCGCCCTCTCCGCGTCGCCGTCCTTCCCTGTCCCCTGCGCCATGTCGGCACCTCCTCGCCCAGACGTGTATCATACTCGGCCGGAGGGCGTCCCATGATCCTCGTCGAGCACGCCGTCGTCGTCACCATGGATGCCGCGCGCAGGATCTTCCTCGACGGCTCCGTGCTCGTGGACGGCGAGCGCATCGTACAGGTGGGCCGCGCCGTCGACGTGCGGCCGCCGGAGCCCGTGACGCGAGTGATCGACGGTCGCGGCCGTCTCCTTCTCCCCGGCTTCGTCGACACGCACGTGCATCTGTCCGAGCATCTCTCGCGCGGCCTCATGCCCGACGAGGTGCCGGTGGATCGCTATGTGCCGGACTGGTACGTGCCGCTCTACGCGACCATCGACCCCGAGGAGGAAGCGGCCGCCGCCCAGCTCGCCTGCCTCGAGATGCTCCGCACGGGCACCACCACCTTCTGCGAAGCAGGCACGCTCTTCGACCTCCCCGCGGTGGCGCAGGCGGTGGACGCGATCGGGCTGCGCGCCGTGCTCGGCCGGTGGACCTGGGATCTGGCCGGCGGCCCCGGGCGGCTCGCCCAGTCCACCGAGGAGACGCTCCGGCTCACCGAGGAGGCGCTCCTCGACGTCAAGCAATGCGCCACCACGCGGGTGAGCGCCTGGCCCCTCCTCATCGGCTTCGGCACCTGCTCGGAGGCGCTGATTCGCGGCGCGCATGCCCTGGCCGAGCGGCAGGGCACCGGCTGGGGCATGATGCAGTTCGCCTCGCACCCGTCGCGCGCGACGGCCGACACCCTGCCCCTCCGCGCCCTCGACGACTGGGGCGTGCTCGGACCGCGCACCAAGCTCGCGCACATGGTCCACGTGGATCCGGACGACATCGCGCTCCTCGCCCGGCGCGGCGTGAAGATCTCGCATTGCCCGTCCGCCGCCCTCAAGCACGTGAAGGGGCTCTTCGCCCACGGCCGGTTCGCGGAGATGCTGGAGGCCGGCGTCGCCGTGTCCCTCGGGGGCGACAGCGCGAACGGCTCGAACCATTTCGACATGCTCCGGCTCATGTCCCTGGCCGGCCTCGTCCCCAAGGACGCGCATCTCGACCCGGCGGTGATGCCGCCGGAGGTCGTGCTCGAGATGGCCACCCTTCACGGCGCAAGCGCCCTCGGGCTCGGAGACGAGATCGGCTCGCTGGAGCCGGGCAAGCGCGCGGATCTCGTGATCTTCGATCTCGACCTGCCAGAGTGGCGGCCGCTCCTCGATCCGGTGAACACGCTGGTGTACAGCGCGAGCGGGGCCAGCGTGCGCACGGTGATGGTGGACGGACGCCTCCTCCTCGAGGACCGGCGCGTGACCATGGTGGACGAGCTCGAGGTCTTGAGCCGAGTGGAGAGGCTGGCCCGCCCCTACCACGCGCGCGCCGGCCTCGCCGCCCGGCCGAAGTGGCCCACCATCGCGTAGAATGCGCTCCACGCTGCGCGTTCGTCCACGTAGCACCATCCTGAGAGGAGAAGCTGAACCATGGCCAATGTGCTCACGGTAGTGGCGAAGATCCGGGCGGCGAAGGGCAAGGGGGATGCGCTGGCCACACTGCTCGCCGAACAGGCGGGGGTCGTGCGGAAAGCGGAGCCGGGCTGCCTCGTCTATCGCCCGCATCGCTCCTCGAAGGATCCCGACCTCTTCCTCTTCTACGAGATGTACAGGGACGATGCGGCCTTCGACGTGCACCGCAAGGCCCCCTACCTCGCCGCCTATCGCGAGCGTCGCGAGAAGGAAGGATTGACCGAGGGCCCCGCCGAGGTGGAGATCTACCGCTCCCTCACCGAGTAACGCACGCGCCTCGCCGCGGCACGCTCCGAGCCCGGGCGTGCCGCGGCATCGAGCCCCGCCGAATCCCTTTCCTCGCCTCGTCCGTCCTAAACGGTGAGCCGGCCGTTCTGACGCGTGCAGATCCGACCACACGTCGTACATTCACGGGAGGCCTCCGCCATGTCGAAGAAGCTCGAGGGAAAGGTCGCGGTGGTCACGGGGGGCAACAGCGGCATCGGCCTCGCCACTGCCCAGCGATTCGCGGACGAAGGTGCCCACGTCTTCATCACGGGCCGGCGTCAGGCCGAGCTCGATCAGGCGGTGAAGCAGATCGGCCACGGCGCGGTGGCCGTCCAGGGCGACGTGGCGAAGCTCGCCGATCTCGATCGGCTCTATGCCACCGTCAAGCAGCAGCAAGGACGCATCGACGTGCTCTTCGCCAATGCGGGCGGCGGCGAGATGGTGCCGCTCGGCTCCATCACCGAGGCGCACTACGACCAGATCTTCGGCACCAACGTGAAGGGATTGCTCTTCACCGTGCAGAAGGCGCTGCCCCTCTTCCAGGACGGCGGCTCCATCATCCTCAACGCCTCCATTGCCGGCTCGAAGGGCTTCGAGGCGTTCAGTGTCTACTGCGCCACCAAGGCGGCCGTGCGGTCCTTCGCGCGGAACTGGACGATCGACCTCAAGAGCCGCCGCATCCGCGTCAACGCGGTCAGCCCCGGCCCCATCGAGACGCCCGGCCTGAGCGGCCTCGGGCTCTCTCCCCAGCAGCTCACCGAGTTCAAGTCGGGCATGGTGGGCGCCGTGCCTCTGGGACGCATGGGCACGCCGGACGAGATCGCCAAGGCCGTGGTGTTCCTCGCCTCCGACGACAGCAGCTACGTGACGGGCGCCGAGCTCTTCGTCGACGGCGGCATGGCGCAGATCTGAGAGGGTCTCGCCCCTACCCTCCCACCACGGTGAAGTCGACGGGGACATTGCCGCGCGTGGCGTGGGAATAGGGGCAGATCTGCTCGTGGGCTTCCTTGGCGAGGGCGGCGAGCTCGGCCTGGGGCAGGCTCTTGTCCTCGACCTGCATCTTCACGGCGATGCCGAAGCCGCCGCCGTCGCGCGGACCGATGGACACCGCGCACTCGATCTTGGCCCTGCTCGCGTCCTTCTTCTGCCGCTTGGCCACGAAGTCGAGGGCGCCGCCGAAGCAGGCCGCGTAGCCCGCCGCGAAGAGATGCTCGGGCGTGGTCGTGCCCGGCTTCCCCGGCCCGCCCATTTCCTTCGCCACCGAGAGATCGGCTTTCACTGACCCGTCGCTGGCTTCCGTGTGTCCGTTACGCCCGCCGGTGGCCGTGGCGGTCGCGGTCAAGAGCGGCTTGATGGTGTCCATGGTGATGGCACCTCCTTGACATCGAAGTATACCCAGCCTCCGCAACACGATCGGGCCACACGCCTTGACGCGTGGTGATCCGCGGTGCATGATCGCCGCGTTCGTCCGATGGGGCCGGGAGCGCCACCACGGCGCCGGGCGTCGGCAGAAAGGAAGTCTGACCGGGATGCAGTCACGATGGCCGGCGAGCCCGATCGCGCGAGTTCTCGGAGTGTTCCTCGTCGCGCTCCTCCTCGCTCCGGGGCCGGCCGCGACCCAGACCAATCAGGGGGCGGCGGCCGCCCAGCCTTTCAGGCCCGAAGAGCTCGAGCAGATCGCGGCCCCCATCGCGCTCTATCCCGATCCGCTCATCGCCCAGATCCTCATGGCCTCCACCTATCCCCTGGAGGTCGTGCAGGCCGCGCGCTTCGCCAAGGCCAATGCGAGCCTCAAGGGCGCCCAGCTCGACGACGCGCTCAAGAAGGAGACGTGGGACGACAGCGTCAAGTCCCTCGTGGCCTTCCCGCAGGTGCTGACCATGATGAACGAGAAGCTCGACTGGACGCAGAACCTGGGTGACGCCTTCCTCGGCCAGCAGAAGGACTTGATGGACGCCATCCAGCGGCTGCGGGGCAAGGCGGAGGCCGCGGGCACGCTCAAGAGCACCTCGGAGCAGACGGTGACGGTGGCCCCGGCTCCGCCCCAGCAGATCGTCGTCCAGCAGGCGCCCGCACAGATCATCACGATCCAGCCCGCCAATCCGCAGGTCATCTACGTGCCGACCTACAACCCGACCGTCGTCTACGGCGCGTGGCCCCATCCCGCATACCCGCCCTACTATTACTATCCGCCGGGCTACGTGGCGGGCACGGCGCTCCTGTCGTTCGGCGTCGGCTTGGCCGTGGGCGGGGCGCTCTGGGGCAATTGCAACTGGGGTCGCGGAGACGTCGACGTCAACGTCAACCAGTACAACAACTACACGCACAACGTGAACAACACGAACATCGCGAACCGGCGCACGGAGATCCAGAACAATCGCGGCTCGGGCAACTGGCAGCACAATCCGGAGCATCGCAAGGGCGCGCAGTACCGTGATGCCTCGACCCAGCAGCGCTTCAACAAGGCGGGAGCGTCCAACGTGCAATCGCGCGAGGCCTTCCGGGGCCGCGCCGCCGAGGGACGCCAGGAGATGGCGCGCGGAGGCATGGAGCAGGGAACGCTCGGCGCGGGCCGCAGCGGCCAGGGCGCGCCCGCCGGACGCGCCCAGCCATCACAGCTCGGTGGCGCGGGACGTGGACAGGCACAGCAGTTCGGCGGCGCGGGCCAGGGACAGGCGAGAGCACCCGGGGCCTTCGAAGGCGTGGGCCAGGGGCGCAACGCCAGCATGGACAGCGCCCGGGGCCGCGCGAGTCGCGAGAGCTTGGGCGCGTCGACGGCGGGTCGCGGCGGCAATTTCCAGAACGCCGGGGGCCAGCGCAGCGCGCCCGCGGGCGGCGGCGTCAAGGCGGGAGGCGGCCAGCGTGGCGGCGGCGCGGGCGGTGGAGGCGGTACCAGAGGTGGCGGTGGCGGCGGCGGGCGGGGTAAACGATGATGACCCGCGCGCGCTCGTCGGCGCTGTTCCTCGCCGTCCTCATGTGCCTGATGACCTGCTCGATGACATGGGCGGCCGCACCGAGCAAGCAGAAGCTGTTCGAGACTCCGGACGAAGCGGTGCAAAGCCTCATCGAGGCCATTCGCAAAGGCGACACCAAAGTGATGGTCGAAGTGCTAGGACCGACCAGCGGTCCCCTCGTCTCCTCGGGCGACGCGGTGGAAGACCAGCGGGCGCGCGAGGCCTTCCTGCGCGCATACGACGCGGCGCACCGGCTCGAAGCGGGGGGCGGAAAGATCGTGCTCTACGTGGGCGCGGACAATTTTCCCTTCCCCATCCCCGTGGTGCCCGACGGCGCGAGCTGGCGCTTCGATACCGCGGCGGGCCGAGAAGAGATCCTCAACCGCCGCATCGGCCGGAACGAGCTCGACGCCATCCAGGTGTGCCTCGCCTACGTCGATGCCCAGCGCGAGTACTATGCCCGGGAGCGCAAGCAGGGCGAAGTCCACGAATACGCGCAGCGACTGGGGAGCACGGCGGGCAAGCGGGACGGCCTCTACTGGGACGCCAAGCCGGGCGAGGCCGCGAGCCCCTTCGGACCGCTCGTGGCCAAGGCCCGGGCCGAGGGATACGGCGGACGAGGAACTCAGTCGCCCTATCACGGCTACTTCTACCGGATCCTCACGGCCCAGGGTCCGGATGCGCCGGACGGGGCGTCCGACTACGTAGCCGGTGGTCACATGATCGGCGGCTTCGGCCTGGTGGCCTTCCCCGCGCAGTACGGCGCCTCCGGCGTGATGTCGTTCATCGTGAGCCATGACGGCGTCGTGTATCAGAAGGATCTCGGCCCGAACACCTCGACGCTGGCGCGACAGATGAAGCTCTTCGATCCGGACAAGGGCTGGCAGAAGGTCGCGCCGAACTAGCTCACTCCCGCCACACAGGAGACGGTATGGCCAAGCTGACCCTGCGGGTGAATGGCCGGACGCGGGAGGTGGAGTCGGACGATCCCGACGTGCCGCTGCTCTACGTGCTGCGCCACGACCTCGGCCTGACCGGCACGCATTTCGGCTGCGGCCTCGCCCAGTGCGGCGCCTGCACCGTGCTCGTGGGCGGGCGCGCCATCCGCTCGTGCGTCACCCCCGCGCGCAGCGTGGGCGGCCGCGACGTCATCACCATCGAGGGCCTGAGCACCCCCGATCAGGTCGACCCCCTCCAGGCCGCGTTCATCGCGGAGCAGGCTGCGCAGTGCGGCTACTGCACGGCCGGCCTGGTGGTGGCCGCCCGCGCGCTGCTCGCCAACACACCGCGGCCCAGCGAGCAGCAGGTGCGCGAAGCGCTCGCGGGCAATCTCTGCCGCTGCGGCAGCCACGCCCGCGTGATCCGCGCCGTGCTCAAGGTCGCGGGCACAGGCGGCGCCCGATGATTTCGCGCCGCGGATTCCTCGCCGCAGGCGGCGCGCTCATCGTGAGCCTGGGACTCGACGGCCCCGATCGGCTGCTCGCCCAGACCGTGGCGAACGCCGATCGCTTCCTCGGCAAGCCGCTCGCCCCGGACGTCGTCGACTCCTATCTCGCCGTGCACGCCGACGGCACGGTGACCCTCTTCACGGGCAAGGTGGACATCGGCACGGGCGGCCGCATCGCCCTGCGCCAGATGGTCGGCGAGGAGCTTGACATCCCTCTCGAGCGCATCGCCATGATCGAAGGCGATACCGCGCTCACGCCCAATCAGGGGGCGACCGCGGGCAGCTACACCATTGCCCGCGGCGGCAGCCAGATTCGCCAGGCCGCGGCCACCGCCCGCCAGGCTCTCCTCGCCCAGGCCGCTCCGCGCCTCGGCAGGCCCGTGGCGGACCTCGAGGTCGCCGACGGTGTGGTTCGCGCGAAGGACGGCAGCGCCTCGGTGAGCTACGGCGATCTCATCGGCGATCAGGCGTTCAATCTCAAGATCGACGCCAAGGCACCGCTCAAGTCGCCCGACCGCTTCCGCTTCATCGGCCAGCCGCTCCCCCGCCCCGACCTGCCCGGCAAGATCACGGGGCGCCACAAGTATCTGCACGATCTGGCGCTGCCGAACATGCTGCACGCGCGGGTGATCCACGCGCCCGCGGTGGGCGCCACCCTGGTCGCCGTGGACGAATCGTCTATCGCGTCCATCAAGGGCGCGCGCGTCGTCCGCATTCAGAGCTTCCTCGCCGTGGTGGCCGAGCGCGAGTGGAACGCGATCCGCGCCGCCCGCGCGCTCAAGGCCACGTGGTCAGCCGGGACAGGCTTGCCCGACTACACCAAGGAGTTCGAGTCGATGCGGGCGAGCCGCGTCGTCCGCGACCAGGAAATCGCCAAGCGCGGCGATCTCTCGACCCTGAGCGCGCCGCCCACGGGGACGCGCACGCTCAACGCCTCGTACCGCTGGCCCATCCAGACGCACGGCTCCATCGGCCCCTCGTGCGGGGTGGCCGACGTGCGCGCCGACAGCGCCACGGTGTGGAGCTCGTCGCAGAACACCCACGGATTCCAGGCCGCGTGCGCCCGCATGCTGGGCTTCGAGCGCGATCGCGTGCGCGTGATCTATCTCGACGGCGCGGGCTCCTACGGCCCGAACGGCGCCGACGACGCGGCGGCCGAGGCGGCCCTCCTGTCCAAGGCCACGAGCCGCCCGGTGCGCGTGCAGTGGACCCGCCAGGACGAGCACGGCCTCGACCCCAAGGGGCCCGCCCAGCTGCTCGAGCTGCGCGCCGCCGTCGACGGCGACGGCCAGGTCTCGGCGTGGGAGACGCAGGCGTGGCTGCCCCAAGCCACCGCGAATCTCCCCAACATTCCCCTTCTCTCTCTGGACGCCGCGGGCATTCCGCAGACGCCGGGGCGGTCGACCGGGCTCATCTACCAGAACGTGGACCCGCCCTACACCATGCCGAACCTCCACGCGGTCGTGCACTGGATCCCCGACGCGCCCCTGCGGACCTCGGCCATCCGCGCCCCCGGAAAAGTCGCCAATACCTTCGCGGTGGAGTCGTTCGTGGACGAGATCGCGTCGGTGGCGCGCGTCGATCCCGTGGAGTTCCGCCTGCGCCGTCTCACCAATCCGCGCGGCGTCGAGGTGCTCAGGCGCGTGGCCGCGCGCATGGGCTGGCAGCCTCGGCCCTCGCCGCGTCCCATCGATCCGGCGGCGGCGGTGCTCACGGGTCGCGGCATCGCCTTCATCCACTACAAGCAGGAGGAGACGCTGGTGGCCATGGGGATGGAGGTGGCGGTGGAGCGCGCCACCGGCAAGATCCGCGTGACGCGGGTGGTGTGCGCCCAGGACTGCGGGCTCATGATCAATCCCGACTGCGTGCAGGCGCAGCTCGAGGGCAACATCATCCAGACCGTCTCGCGCACGCTTCACGAGGAGGTCGTCTACGACCGCGAGCGCGTGACCACGGTGGACTGGGCCTCCTACCCGATCCTCACCTTCCCCGAG
>WNFV01012915.1_pt1 | contig 20596 bp, 16 predicted proteins | sample 5400101 | NCBI WGS metagenome assembly WNFV01 (sample SAMN13153361, study PRJNA577476) | soil metagenome | isolation source: 115 cm soil or saprolite under grassland replicate 1 | place: USA:California | collected 2016-06-15 | reverse complement strand
TACGTCACCTCGAACGCCATCTCGTGATCCGATCTGCGGTGGTCAGTGGCGGGCGTCCCATTGTGGGGCGCCCGCATCACCCGCAAGCATCCGAGCTACTGGCTCGGGTGCATCGGTGCCTTCTTGAGCTCTGCGATGACCTGATCCAGGTTGTAGCTCGCCGGATCCTGAAGCGGGGGGAACTGTTGGTAGGTCTCGAGCTCCCTGAGCCACAGCGCCTGGCCGATGGGCAGCAGGTTCCAGTCGTAGATGTAAGCCGTGACCGGGCCGGCGAGCGCGCCGCTGAACCAGAAATTCGCCTTTTTCCACTCGCCCATCCCCATCTCGAATGGATCGCGCTTGAGGTTTACCATGCCGGCTGCGAACTGGGTCTGGACTCCCGGGGAGATGAAGCCCGTCGGGCTTTCGGGCGCGATCGCGAAATACATCTTCCAATTCTTGTAGCGCACCGCCGACGGGTGCTTGCTGGAATAGTAGAAGAAGGTATCGCGCGCCGACTTCTTTTCGGGCGCGATCGCGAAATACATCTTCCAATTCTTGTAGCGCACCGCCGACGGGTGCTTGCTGGAATAGTAGAAGAAGGTATCGCGCGCCGACTTCTCCGAACGTCCCGAGAGGTACTCGGTCTGGTCGACGCCATCGAGCGTCGTCTTCACGATGCCGGGATACTGGCCGGCCTCGATCCGCTTCTTCAGTTCGTCTCCCTTGGCGCCGCCCGCGATGTTGACAAACGTGGGCAGCCAGTCGAGCGACGCGAAGATGTCGTTCTTGACGGTCCCGGGCCTGATGACGCCCGGCCAGCGAATGACCGCCGGAGCGCGCATGCCGCCTTCCCAGGTCGTCATCTTTGAGCCCTTGAACGGGGTCGTGCCGCCGTCCGGGAAGGTGAAGGTCTCGGCGCCGTTGTCCGTCGTGAACACGACGATCGTGTTGTTGGTCTGGCCCATTTGCTCGATTTTCTGAAGGACGAGGCCGATATTGTCGTCCATCTGCTTCATGCCGGCTTCGTTGACGCCCCAGTCCTTGCCGCCAGGCTCACCCACCATGGCGTAATACTTGTCCGACAGCACGGTCGTGACGTGCATGCGCGCCGGGTTGTACCAGACGAAGAACGGCTTGTTGGTGCGTTGGGGATCGTTGCGGTCGAGGAAGTCGATGACCTTGGCGGAGATCTCCTCGTCCACCGTCTTCGACCGCTCCAAGGTCAGCGGGCCCTGATCCTGGCATGTCTGGTTCCTCGCCGTGCCGTCGGAGGACTTGCACCAGATCACCGGGCGGGGCGGCGTCAGGCAGATCGTCGTCTTCGGATCCACCGCCCCTGGGACTTCCGGGAGGCCGGGGACCGGTGTGTTCTTGCAGGGCGGGGCGACGGTCTGCAGGGTCGGGGTCTTGTTGATGTCCGGGAAGCTCACGCCCTGCATCGCATCCAGGTGGTACAGATAGCCCCAGAACTCGTGGAAGCCGTGGGACGTCGGCAGCGCCTCGGTGTGGTCGCCCAGGTGGTTCTTGCCGAACTCGCCGGTGTTGTAGCCGAGGTCGCGCAGGAACCAGGCGAGCGCCGGCGTCCCGGGCCGCAGGTAGGACGGGCTGCCGGGCAGCTGCGGCGGGATCATGCCGGTGCGCAGCGGGTGCATGCCGGTGAAGAAACTGTTGCGCCCCGCGGTGCAGCTCTCCTCCGCGTAGTAGTGCATGAAGATCGCGCCTTCATTGCCGATGCGGTCGATGTTCGGCGTTTCGCCGACCATCAGGCCGCGGTGATAGATGCTCGGCTGCATCCAGCCGATGTCGTCTCCCATGATGAAGAGGATGTTGGGCTTCTGCTGCTGCTGTGCAGCCGCCGGCGCGCTCGCCGCCATCACGGCAACGAATGACACGAGTAGGCCGAGGCAGAACTTCCTGGTCAGACTCATGGCCAGTTTCCTCATTTTTGGCTGCCCGAACTGGGCCGGCAGCCGGCGCCCGCGCCGACGTTTCGGCGCGATGATGTCGAACATCCTGCGTTACGGCTGGAAGCCCAAAGAGGCCATGCAAGCCTTGTAGGCGTCGGAACGCTGCATGTCCTGGCTTTCTCCACCCGGAAACTCACGGTGAGCCTGGTTGATGCACCTGTGTATTGCCGCATCCCTCGAAAGCGGCTGCGAAAAGTCCCAGTGCGAGTGCAAGGAAAAGATTATTTGCGTTCCTCATGGGATTTCCTCGAATGTCAGTGCCAATTGCCATCCCGCCGAAGGCTCAAGAATTGCGGCGTTGAGGTTGGCGCTGCCCCGATTGTCCTCCCCCGATTCCCGACCGGCCATCGGGGTTTCACCGGATAAGTGGATGCGGTTTGTCCTGATTTCGTTTTGGGCAGAAACGCGCGCGATTCACCGGCGTTCGCTGGCGGGCTGCGATCAATCGCGGCGCCGCTGAAACTCACTTTGTTATCGTCGAGGCAGCGCCTTCATCTTGTATCGGGATAATCGCCTTCACGACGGTCCGTCCCACGGCAGAATCGATTTCAAGCCGCCCGCCGATTTGATGCAGGCGCTCGCGCATGCTGGCCAACCCCACGCCCGGCCACCCCGACCCGACCTTTCGGCCGATCAGTGCACGCCTGTTGCCTATTGCCGGTATCCCCCGCCCCGTGTCCTCGATGGTCAGCACGATGGTCTGGCCATCGTTTCCTTTCTTGCGCGCGAGCCGGATTCCTGCGGTGGGGCTTTGGGAGTGACGCGACACGTTTGTCAGCGCCTCTTGCACAACACGGAACACCGCCAGTTCGGTGTCGGGCGGCAGACGGTCGATGTCGGGGGCTATTTGGAGGTCGACCGCAAGGCCGCTGCGTTCCATATAGCCATCGACATAACAACGTAGCGCCGGCCCCAAGCCCATCTCGTCAAGCAGTGGCGGGTGCAGCAGGTATGAAACGGTGCGGACTTCGCGGATCGATTGCTGCAGCGCTTCCTCCACTTGTCCCAGGATCGGCTTGGCAGCCGCCGGCAGTGCATCCTCGATGCGACCGAGAAGCAACGTCGCGGCGATGAGGTTCTGACCCGTGCTGTCGTGGAGATCGCGCGCAATCCGGCGGCGCTCCTCGTCCTGCGCGCGAACCACGGATATGGCGAGCTCGCGCAGCGAGTGCTCGGCACCTCGCAGCTCGTCGATCAGCGCGCCCAACAGAAGCACTGGTATCGAAAGGCCGGTCAGAAATAGCTGCAGCGCGAGCACGCTCCTTTCCGGGTCTGCGTCAAGAAGCAGGCCCGAACCATGCAACGTCCGCGACGTCATAACGACCGTCACCACGAGGATCGCGCCGCTCGCTCCCTTTTCGCCGTACCGCACGGCCGCCCACAGAACGAATGGAAGCGGCGAAAAAAGCAGCACGGGACGAAAGGCGCTGGTGACCCACCCGCCGATCTGTCCCGCCATGACGCAAGTACCGAGAAGAAACGCGGCGAGGATCACCGGCTCGATGTGCCGGCGAGAGGGTATCCATCGCGACCAGCTCGTGCCGCTGGCGAACCAAATGAGAAAGACCGGACCGATCGTGAGGTTCGGGAGCGCATTGGCGACGTACCAGTGCGCCCAATAGATCCAATAATTCGACAGCGCGCCGCCGCCCAGAATCGGCACGAACGCGCCGCCCAGCGCAGACAGCGCCGGGCTCACGCCTGCGGCGATGACGATATAGAGCGACGCTTTTTGGAATGTTCCGAACCAGGGCGGATCGCCCACGAAGCGGCGCACGCCATACGCGTTGAGCAGCGCGACCATGCAGTTGGTCGCGAATGCGACCAGCAACTGCGGCGCCGGCATTCCCACGCCGACCTCGGCAACGACATGGGCAGGAAACGCGGCCGCGATGTAGAGCCACCAGCGCTGCCGCGGAACGAGCAGAAGGGCGCAGAAGAGGACGACGTTGGGCGGCCAAAATAGCGCGAAAATCTGATCTGAAAGCGTGCCGATATAGAACGCCGCCTCGGCGCCGAGAAAGTAGATTAGGGCGACGAGCGCAGGCCCCTGGAGCGATGCGGTGGAATCCCGGAGCCACGCCAGACTCGATCGCAGCGCAACGTCGGGGATCGTGATGAATGACACGGCGTCGCTCCCCACCCATCGTCAAACGCGACTTATTGGGCTGCGTGTCGTTCTCTACCGCGACGCATCATATCATTGCGCCGCGCGACCTCCCTTCACACAGCGGTGATCCGCCATGCTGTGGCTGATGGAATAAAGCCTTACACGAATATGACAAAGGACGATCGTCGCTTCGATTGGCGATCGCGTTTGGGGCAACGAAGGGCCGGAGCCAGACGTGGGCTGTTGCAGACCGGCAACGCCGAACCCGAAAAGCGCGCTTTGCATGCGTCGAGAGGCTGAATTTCAGGGTTTTCCCTGAGGCCCGACGCCTTGACGTGAACATGCTCGCGTCTTTGTCATATGCGCTCATGCGGGCCTCACCCGCGTAGTTGCGGATGCGATGGGTGATGGCCGAACGCGGAGATCACGGCAGGCAGATACCGCTATCGATCTCGGGGGCGGACATGAAACAACGAACGAACCCACGACGCGTGCTGATGGGAGCCTTCGCGTCGGCACTTCTCGGCGCCGCGATCGCTGTGCCGACGGCCGCATTGGCGGACGAGGGAGGTGTGAGTTTCTGGATCCCCGGCTTCTTCGGGAGCCTCGCGGCGGCTCCGCTGCAGCCGGGCTGGACGCTCCAGACCAACTACTATCACACCAGCGTATCTGCCGGGGCCGACGTAGCGCGGGCGCGCGAGATCACGATCGGTCGCATCCCCGTCAATCTCAACGCGAACCTGAGCGCGACTCTCGACGCACGGGCCGATCTCGGCTGGGCCCTGCCGATGTACACCTTCGCAACGCCGGTTTTCGGCGGCCAGGCAACCGTGGGCGCGATCGTATCATATGCCCGCGTCAGCACATCGCTGGCGGGAACGCTCTCCGGCACGTTGGCGACTCCATTCGGAACACTCCCGTTCGCACGCTCCGACAGCATCAGCGACGCGGTCTGGGGTTTCGGAGACGTCTTGCCCATTGCGACACTGCGCTGGAACGCAGGCGTTCACAACTACTTGACCTATATCACCGGGGATATACCGGTCGGGGCCTACGACTCCGCCCGCCTCTCGAATGTCGGCATCGGGCACGGCACGATCGACGCGGGCGGCGCCTACACCTACTTCAATCCGCAGACCGGGCACGAATTCACCGGCGCGCTCGGCTTCACCTACAATTTCGAGAACCAGTCGACCCAATATCAGAACGGCGTCGACATGCATTTCGATTGGGCCGCGTCGCAGTTCCTGACTAAGCAGTTTCAGGTCGGAGCGGTAGGCTACGTCTATAAGGAGATCGGCTGCGACAGCGGCTCCGGCGACCGCGTCGGTTGCTTTCAGTCGCAGGTCGTTGGGGTTGGCCCGCAGCTCGGCTTCATCTTTCCGGTCGGGGACCTTCAGGGCTATCTCAATCTGAAGTACTACAGCGAATTTGCCGCGGAGAACCGTCCCCACGGCTGGAACACCTGGGTCACGTTCACGATCTCGCCGCCTGCGCCCACGCCGAGTGCGCCACCGCGACGGATGATCACGAAATAAATAACCAAGCGCCGCTGCGGGACTGGGCTCGGTCTTGCAATGAATTTGGTCCTGCCGAGGCTCGTAATAACGAGTGCGGGTTCGGATAGCGGGGGATGCGTGATCGCCCTAATAAAGAATCTGCCCGCGAGCAATATTGGCGCCTTGCGCAAGCGTGCTTGGAGATGGTGCCCACCATTCAGGACCAGGAGGGGCGCGATGCTCTGATGGAGATGGCGCGAGTCTGGCTGCGCTTGGCAGAAACCTATGAGGACGACAGCTCGATATTGTCAGGCGCAACCAAGGAGCCTCGGCCGGTCATGCAACAACAACAGCAGGTGCCGCCCAAGAAGGATGACGATAAAGACTAGGGCGTGAACTCACAAACGCGCAGGGATGTTGTTCCTGATTCGTCGCTGACAGCTAGTCAATGCATTGGTTTTTTCTTAGACGACACGCCAGGAATTTGGAGGAAGTGAAGTGGGATCCTCTGCCGTTGGCGCTGGCCTGAGGCCGCTAGGACCAAAAATCATACGAGCGTCAAAGCGTCTCGGATCCTGGTGGCGCGTATCACTTCGACTGCGAGGGCGCCGTTTCCATGGCACGGATTTGGCGACTATCACCTTGGCATTCATCGCCCTGGGATTGACCGCGGCCGAACCACGAGACTTTAGAGCAGCCGACACCCAATCGAATGATCACCCGACAGCGCAAGCGCTCGTTCACATGAGTGAGCTCGTGAGCGACCGGACGCAAGGCCGGCATCGCATGATCGTTTATCCAGGGGGCCTATTGGGCGAGCAAGAAGCAAGCTTCGAGCAAACGCGTACTGGAGGAATCGACATTAATCGCACCAACATGGCTCCCCTCTCCAGCTTTCTCAGCAAAGCGAATATTTTCGGTTTGCCCTTCCTTTTCCGGTCCGCCGATCATCTCCACAGGATTCTAGACGGCCCAATCGGCGACGATATCCTGCAAAGCCTTGAACCCCATGGATTCGTCGGGCTCGCATTTTTCGAATCTGGAGCAAGGTCGGTTTACACGGTCAGACGGCCGGTGCGAACGATTGACGACATCAAAGGATTACGCATTCGATTGCAACAGTCAGATCTCATGGTCGAGATGTTCGCGGCGCTCGGCGCAGAACCCGTCATACTTCCCTATACCCGCACCAAGACCGCATTGACGACCGGCCTCATCGACGCTGCCGAGAATAACTGGCCGTCTTACGTAGCTTCCGACCATTACTCCGTTGCTCCCTACTTTACGCTTACCGCGCATACCATGACGCCGGACGTCCTGATCATGTCGATGAAGGCTTGGAGAAGCCTGGGTCCCGCGGATCAGAATATCTTTCGAAATGCGGCGCGAGACTCGAGCATATTTTTGCGCGGCCAGTGGAAAAATTGGGAGGCGAGTTTCCGCAAGCAAGCACTGGACCTAGGCGTGACTGTCATAGAAATCGACCGGAAGCCGCTAGAAGCCGCATTGACGGGCCTCTATCCGAAAGTTGTGACGGACTCGCACTCGAGACATCTTGTCGAGTCCATCCAAAAAGACCAATAAGGTTTCCGCTGTTCGTTCGGTCGGAAGCTTCTAAGATGTTTGGTCTCGCCGTGCCGGCCGCTGCTCGCCACTAAAACGGGCTTGGGTCGGCCATCCCTGCACCATGCGGGATTTCCCGCCGCGCATTTCAGGGTTTTGGATGGTTCGGCCGTCGCATGCTTGCTGCTATGCTAATTCGAAACCTGACCCAGGCATTGCCTTCGAGCATCCGCTCGTTTGCGATTTAAGTAACGGCTCGACAATCGATCATGACGCGAATCCTCATCGCCGACGATCATGACGTTGTGCGATCCGGATTGCGTTCGATCCTCGAAGCGCATCCCGGTTGGGAGATTGTTGCGGAGGCCGCCGATGGCAAGGAGGCCATCAAAAAGGCATTGGAGACAAAGCCGGATGTCGCGGTGATCGACTATTCGCTCCCGCTCTTGAATGGAATCGAAGCGACTCGGCAGATCCGAAAAAGAGAACCGCGCACGGAAGTTCTCATCTTCACCATGCACGACGAGGAGATCTTGATCAGGAACGTGCTCGAGGCCGGCGCGCTGGGATACCTGCTGAAGCAGGACGCGAAACGATACCTTGTCGCGGCGGTAGAGGCGCTGGCGGAGCACAAGCCGTTTTTCACCGCGCGGGTGTCGCAGACGCTGCTCGCTTCGTTTCTGGGAAAAAGGGGCGCTGCCTCTGATCAAATTCTGTCCCCCCGCGAGGAGTCCGTTATCAAGCTCATCGCTGAAGGGCACGGAAACAAGGAGATTGCCGGTGTCCTGTCGATCAGCCTCAAGACGGTTGAAAGTCACCGGGCATCGGCGCTTCGGAAACTCAAACTATCTTCAACCGCCGACCTCGTGCGATACGCCATTCGCAACAAGCTCGTTGAACTCTGAGGAGTCGAGATTAGCCGCGCCGCGCTGCGCTACTGCGCCGTCATGCCGCCGTCCAAGGTAAGAATGGTGCCGATGAGTGATCCACCGACAGAGTCGCGATCTCGGTGCTACCCTCCCCTGGAGGGGGAGGGTCGCCGAGCGAAGCGAGGCGGGGTGGGGTGAATTACCGAAACTGTGAGGATCGTTTTGTCACCCCCACCCCGGCTCGCTCGTCTCGCTCCGCTACGACGAGCTCACCGACCCTCCCCCTCCAGGGGAGGGTGACGCCTGCGGCACCTACACTCACTGATCAAACATGTTTATGAACTTGTTTTCTAGCGTTCCGCTCCCTCCGTGTTCTTGACCCAGCGCAGAATGTGACGCGCGACGGCAACCAGCACGCCGTCCTGATTGACGACGCCGATGTCGGCGAGCGATTGGCCCTTTTGCGGATCGACCTCGGCGATGGTGTAGGTGAGCGTGACCGTGTCGCCGATGAACACCGGAGCGAGAAAGCGCACGCGATCGTAGCCCAGCGACACCGGCGTCGTCTCCAGCGTGGCCCCCTGGCATTTCTCGATCATCATGGTCGAGCACGTCGACATGTAACCGACGATCAGCGCGCCATGCGCGATGCGCCGGCCGAATTTCGAACGCGCCATGTACTGCTCGTTGACGTGGTTCACCGAGAAATCGCCGGTGATCCCGGCAAAGAGATAGATATCGGTCTCTCCGACCGTCTTGGCGAAGGTAACGCTGTCCCCGACGTTGACGAAGATGTCTTGCATTACGCTTCCCAGAACATGATGCGGAGCCTTTTGCCGACACCGCGCCCATCTTTCGTCCGCAGGCTTTCCAAGAGCATATTCCGATTGACGTGATTTGGCATCGCGCAGCCCAAACGTGTCACCCCCGGGCTTGACCCGGGGGTCCATCTGCTCCGCAAGATGTTCTTTTTGCGAAGAGGATGGATTGTCGGGTCATAAGCGCGTTTACGCGCGTCTTCGACGCGCTAGGCCCGGCAATGACTGGCGGATGGGCCAATGCAAAGAGGCCTTGCATCCGGCATCATCTCTCATCCACGCGCACCACGCCGTCGCGGGCGAGCGCCGCAATCTCGCCCTCGCCGAAACCGAGCTCGGCGAGCACGTCCTTGGTCTGGGCGCCGAGCCGTTGCGGCGCCAAGCGAATGGCCGCCGCCTCGCCGTCGTAGCGCACGGGATGGTTGACCAGCGTGACCGGCGCGCCGTTGTCGCCTGCGCCTTTAACCATCACCAGCGCTTGCACGTGCTTCACCTGCGGGTCGTCAACGAGATCGGCATAGCCCTGCACGCGCGCATGCCAGATTTGCGCTCGCTCCATACGCAGGCTCCAGTCTTCGGTGTTCTCGGTCTTCAGCCGTGCGGCGATGATCTCGCCGATCTCGTCCTGCCGGCTCCAGGCGTCCTGGTCGGAGAAGGTGGCCAGCCGCGGCTCCTCGATCGCTTGCGCGAGCTTCTGCAATGGGCAAAGCGATACGGCGATGTAGCCGTTGCGCGTCGCATAGACGCCGTACGGCGCGGGGTAGTACCAGCCCGCGATGTGAGGACGCGCGCTCACGCTCGCCGGCCGGTTCGCGGCGTTGAGCCAAGCGGTGAGCGATTCCGCCTGGAGGTCGAGCGCTGCCTGCATGAGGCTCGCGTCGACCCGGCAGCCCTTGCCGATGCGCTCGCGCCGCAGTAGCGCGGCGAGAATTCCCATGGCGAACAGCGCGGCGCCGTGGTGGTCGACCGCGGACACCCCGACCGGTCGCGGCCCGGTCGCGTCTTGACCGGTGATCGCCATGAGCCCGAACAGCGCCTGCGCCAGCAGATCCTGACCGGGCCGCTGTGTGTAGGGACCGTCGGGGCCGTAGCCCGACGCCGAGGCATAGATCAAGGAAGGCTTGCGCCGACGCAAGGCTTCGTAGCCGAAGCCAAGCTTTTCCATCACCCCCGGGCGGAAATTCTCGGCCACCACGTCGGCGCCGTCGATGAGCTTGAATGCGATCTCGCGGCCCTTGGGCGATTTCAGATCGAGGGCGACGCTGCGCTTGTTGCGGTTGGTGGACATGTGCACCATCCCCTGACCGTCGTGCCAGATGTCGCCGCTGCTCCAATGCCGCTGCCAAGCGCCTTCGGGGCTCTCGACCGCAATCACATCGGCGCCGAGGTCCGCCAGCGCCTGGATGCCCATCGGGCCGAGCAGGAAATGGTTGAAGCTGACGACGCGTATGCCTTGCAGCAGATCGAGCATCGGAGTCCTCGCGTACCGTTGCCAGTCATGCGCGGGCTTGACCCGCGCATCCATCTTCTTTGTTAAGCAGGTCTTTCGAAGATGGATGGATTGCACCGCAACTCGGGCTTGCCCGAGTTGCTCCGTATTATGAGCCGCAAGTCGGGTAAACCCGACTTGCGGTGTCAAGCCCGGCAATGACGAACTCAGCAAAACGTGGTCTACCGCCTCTCCTCGAGCTCGTCGAAGAAATGCAGGTTGTCAGTCGCAACCGCGGCCTCGATCTGGAAGCCCGTTGGCAAGTTCAAATCCGGATCGACGCCGGCGATTCTGATCTCGCGCTCTCCGAGCCGTACCGCGAGCAGTTGCTCGTCGCCGAGTCGTTCACGGGCGCCCCCAGCCGAATATGTTGCGGGCGCACGCCGAGGCAAACCGAGCGCCCGACGCGCGAGCCCAGATCGGGAAAGCGCCGCGCCGGAAGACGGAACTGCCACCCCGGGCAGGCCAACGCGAAATCCTCGCCCTCTGCCGTCACGTTGACGGTGATGAAATTCATCGAGGGTGAGCCGATGAAGCTCGCCACGAACAGGTTGGCGGGCTTGCGGTAAAGTTCGAGCGGCGTGCCCACCTGCTGGACGACGCCGTCCTTCATCACCACGATGCGGTCGCCGAGCGTCATCGCTTCGGTCTGGTCGTGAGTGACGAAGATCGAGGTCGTCGGCACCCGCAGCCGCAGCTCCTTGAGCTCGAGCCGCATTTGTGCGCGCAGCTGCGCGTCGAGATTCGACAACGGCTCGTCGAACAGAAAGACCTTGGGGTTGCGCACGATGCAGCGGCCCAGCGCCACGCGCTGCTGTTGGCCGCCCGACAACTGGTGTGGACGGCGCTCGAGCAGCGGCTCGATCGACAGAATCTTCGCGGCCCGGCTGACGGCAGCGTCGATCTCGCGCGCGGGCACCCGCCGGTTGCGCAGCCCGAAGGCCAAGTTGTCGCGCACGCTCATGTGCCGATAGAGCGCGTAGTTCTGGAATACCATGGCGATGTCGCGATCCTTCGGCTGCAGATGGTTCACGATCCGGCCGCCGATGGCAATGGTGCCGGCGCTGATCTCCTCGAGGCCGGCGATCATGCGCAGCGTCGTCGACTTGCCGCAGCCGGAGGGGCCGACCAGCACGACAAATTCGCGATCCTTGATGGAAAGGTTGATGTCCTTGACGGCGACCACGTGGCCGTAAACCTTGTGCACGTTGGCGAGCACGATATCGGCCATGAGGTCAGATCCTCAGCCCGCGAATGACGTATCGCTGTCCGAACAACGTCACGATCAGCGCTGGAACGAGCGCGATCACCGCGGTCGCGCTCATGAGGTGCCATTCCATGCCGAGTTCGTGCACGAACTGCGCCATCACGACGGTCACGATCGGCGTCTCATGCGAGGTGAGAATGAGGGCGAACAAGAACTCGTTCCAGGTATAGAGCCAGCACAGAATCCCGAGCGCCGTGAGACCGGGAATGGCCGACGGCATGGCTACGCGCCAGAACGCGCCCCAGCGCGAACAGCCGTCGATCATGGCCGCGTATTCCATCGAGGGGTCGATGCCGTCGAAGAAGCCCTTCATGATCCAGGAGAAGAAGCAGATGTGGACGGCAATGTGCGGCAGCAGCAGGCCCCAATAGGTGTCGAATATGTGCAGCTGCTGGGTCACGAAATAGAGCGGCAGCACCCAGGCGACGTAGGGCACGCAGCGAAAAATGTAGATCAAGGAAAACCAGGCGTTCGGGATCGGTCCTTTGAAGCGCGACAGCATGTAGCCGGACGTCGCCGTGACGCCGAGCGAGAGCACGGTCGCCAGTGTGGAGATCATGAAGCTGTTGAACAGCGCCCTGAGCACGATCTCCTGCGACAACACCTCGTGGAAATTATCGATGGTGAATTCGGTCCCCCGATGCACGTAATAGACACCGGTTCCGGGACGCAGCGAGGTCAATATCAGCCAGAACACAGGGAAGGCAAACAGGAGGCAAACAGCAATCGCCGCCAGCGCGAAGAAGGCGGCCTTTCCGCGCGGCGCGAGCGCGGAGAAGAAACCCGCCGATCGCGCGGGCGCGACCGCAACATCGCTCACTTCGACACCTCCACGAAGCGATTGAGCATGCGATAGAGCAGCAGCGCGAAGACGACGATGATGATCGCCCCGATCACCGCAGCCGCGGAGCCGCGGGCGAGGTTGAGGAACTGGAACGCCTCGACATAGGCGTAGATGCTGAACACCTCGGTGGCGCGCGCCGGGCCGCCGCCGGAAATCGTCCACACGATGTCGAACGTGCGGAACGCGTCGATCGCGCGGATCACGATGCAGACCACCATGACCGGCCGCAGCATCGGCAACGTGATGTAGCGGAAGGTGCGCCAGGCGCTGGCCGCGTCGATGCGCGCCGCCTCGAACGGCTCGGGAGGGAGGCTTTGCAGGCCGGCGAGCAGGATCAGCGCGAACCAGGGCGTCCACAGCCACACATCGGTGAGCAGAATCACCGAGAACGTGGTCCAGCGCTGCGTCAGCCAGGAGATGGGCGCAATTCCGAGGCCCTCGAGCGCAGCATTCACGACGCCGAACTGATCGTTGAACATCCAGCGGATCATGATGGCGGCGATGACGGGCGCGACCATCAGCGGCAGCAAAACGAAGGATTGAACGAGCCAGCGCCCGGGAAAGTGCCTGTTGAGCATCAGCGCGATCGCAAGTCCGAGCAGGAGCGAGCAAGCAACGCTCGCGACCATGAAGCCGAACGTGTTGGGAAGCACGATCTCGCGGAATTCCGTGTCGCGAAGCACGTGAACGTAGTTGGCAAGCCCCACCCACGTCCGTTTGGGATCGTGCAGTGTCCAGTCGCGGAAGCTCGCGTTGGCACCCGTCAGAATGGGCACGACCTGGAACAACCCCAGCACGAGCGCCGCCGGCGTGATCAGCGCCAGCATGAAGCGCGTCTTCTCGTTCATGGGGCGGTTTCCGGTGAGGCAGAACCGCCGCCCGCCCCACTATGACGGACGGTGCCACATCGTCCCCTCCCCCGCTTGCGGGGGAGGGACAGGGAGGGGGCGCGCAACGCAATAGAGCATTTCAGATCACCCCCTCCCCAACCCTCCCCCGCAGGCGGGGGAGGGAGCAGACCGAGCTTGCCGCGCGCATCGGTTCCATTCCGCCCGTGCTAATTACCCGTGGCGGCGCGGCGGATCTTGTCGGTGTGGTCGGCCAGCACCTTGGGTATGTCCTCGCGCTTGCCCGAGAGTGCGGCGATCACCATGTCCGAATAGGCTTTGTGCACCGCCGGCCACTCGGCGAAATAGTACGCCGAATGCGTGATCGGCGTCTGATCGAAGACCGCGTGCTTGAGCGCCGCGAAGTCCTTGTCCTCGGCGGCAAGCTTGGGCCAGAGCTTCACGTTGGGCGGCGGGCCGCCGGTCTTCTTCCACATCTCGATCTGCCCCACCTCATCGCTCAGCATCGCCGAGAGCATCTCTTTTGCGAGCTTCTTGCGTTCCGCCGGGACGCCCTTCGGGATCGCCCATCCCCAGATCTCGTTCCAGGACGTCGGCTTCTGCGCGCGCGGGCCGACCGGAAACGGAGCCATGCCGATCTTGCCGACGATCTTGGAGCGCTTGGGATCGTTGAACTCGCCGAAATGGGTCGAATCGACGAGCGTGAACGCGGCCTCGCCGGCCATGAAGATCGCGTTGGCCTCGTTGCGCCCGTATGCCGTCATGCCGGGCGGACTGATCTTGTGGGTGTTGATCGCGTCCCACCAGAACTCCACGATCTCCCGATGACAGGGTTCGGTCACCGCCGGCTCGAACTTCGCAGCCACGAGCTTATCGTTGTCGCGCTCGAACAGCGGTTTGAGGATGTCGCAATTGTTCGCCCACATGGTCCACCAGAAGCTGAACCAGGTGTTGTTCATGCTCATGCCACCGACATATCCCCACTTGACCTTGCCTTCCTTTTGCAGCCGCTGACTGACTGAAACCAGCTGATCGAAGGTCTTCGGCACCTCCTCCGGTTTGACGAGGTCGCTGCGGTAGAAAAACGTGCCGACGGTGTGGGCCATGGGCACGACGGTGAGCTTCTTCTCCTCGGTCCAGAACGCGAGCAGCGGCCAGCGGTCTGCGTTCTCGATGCCTTTGATGTCGTCCGTCGTGTCCAGCCACTTTTTCCAGAGCTGACCCCAGTCATCATTGTGCCAGATGACATCGAACTGATCGGTTCCGGTGGTCAGCGTGGTGGTGACCTTCTCCATGAAAACGCTGTAGGCCATCGGCACGCGCGTCAGCTTGATCCCATGATCCTTCGCCCATTTCTCCATGATGTCGAGCGAAGCATCCTGGATGGGATTCTTCATGTACCCAACTTTTAGTTCGCGCTCCTGCGCCTGGGCGGAAGAGAGGCCTACCGAAAGCGCGAGGCCGATGGCGGTCGCGGCACAGAGGCGAATGAAGCTTCGGAATTGGCGTCTGGGCATTGATACCTCCCTAGGCGGGCCTGCTTCTTGTTAGCGCAGCCCGTGACCATGACACACCTTTGCCGAAGCCGAGGCAAATTGAATGTGCCCCTCGCCCTTCAGCGGTGCATTTATTGCAATTCAAGTCCCGAAACGTCGATCATTCAAGAGCGCAATCGGGGCCCATCGCTTAGAATCCATGCGTCCGCTCGGTCCCGCAGACGCGCGAAGCCAGATCATGAATCGCAACAAACTAGTGGGAGTACTGTGATGAGGCCGTTTGAGGATTTTGAAGCGGTTGCAGTGCAAGTCGAGGAAACGCACATTTTTCTGCGCCGCTTCGGGTCAGGGCCGGCCGTCCTCCTGTTGCACGGGTTTCCGCAGACGCATTTGATGTGGCGGTCGGTGGCCCCACTACTGGCTCGCCGCTTCACGGTGATCTGTGCCGATCTTCGCGGCTATGGGAAAAGCGGTTGTCCCGCCTCTGCTCCGGATCACGCGCCCTATGCGAAGCGGGCGATGGCGAGAGATATGGTTTCTGTCATGGACAAGCTTGGGTTCGCGCACTTCGCCGTCGCCGGGCATGATCGCGGTGGTCGGGTCGCGTATCGTCTTGCACTCGATCACCCGCAGCGAGTGGAACGTCTCGCTGTCCTTGACATCCTTCCGACCGCGGACACCTGGGAGCGGGCCGATAAGCGGTTAGCGACCGCGTTCTGGCCGTGGTCGTTGCTTGCGCAGCCTGAGCCGCTCCCTGAGCGGTTGGTATCGGCCGCGCCGGATGCCGTCGTCGATGCCGCGCTTGGCGGTTGGGGCTCTCCCGCACATGCGTTTGGCCCCGAAGTGCGGGCGGCGTACATCGAGGCGCTGCGTGAGCCTGCTCGCGTCCACGCAATCTGCGAAGAGTACCGAGCCGCGGCGACTCTCGACCACGCGCATGATTTGGAGGATCGCCGAGCTGGGCGGCGGATCGCCTGTCCGGTTCTTGTGCTTTGGAGCGGCCGAGGTCCGCTGGGCACTTGGTACGCAGAAGTCGGCGGCCCGCTTGCCCTATGGCGTGCTTGGGCAAACGATGTCCGCGGCAGCCCGCTCGATGCCGGTCATTTCTTTCCCGAGGAAATTCCGGAACGAACCGCGGAAGAATTGGGTCGCTTCTTCGCCACGACGGCTTGAAGAAAGGGCAATGGAGCTGATTCTCGGTCAGCCGGAAGCCCCCATGCGCGTCGCCTCGACGAAACGCTCGGTGGAATCGTCGATGCTGCGGCCGGGCCGGCCGCGGGGCGCGTGAATATAAAGCTGCGGGGCCTTCACGCCCTGACCATCCGTCGCCGAGCGCGGCGGCAACGGCAATTCGTAATGGACCGGCCTGTCATGATCCGCCAGCATCTTCTCGGCGTTGTAGACCTTGCCGTAGTTCATGATGCCGCGCATGAAATTGGTCTGCCCTCGGACGAGATTGCGCGCGAGCACACCGGCAAACATCGGTGCGGTCCACCAGGTCATATGCTTGCGGTAGAGTACCCGCTGGGTGTGCAAGAGCTCGCGGTAGAACGCCGCGAGCGGCAACTTTGTCGGCAGCACGGCATGCTGGATATCGAATAAGCGATAATCTCGTGTCTGCAATCGGCGTTGTTCGGTGATCCAGGTTTCGGTGCCCGGATAGGGCGTATTGATGCTGATGTTGACCACCTCCGGTACATTCATGCACCAGTCATGCACGACCCGGAATCGATCCTCGTCCCAGTCAGGATCGGCGATGATGTTGATGGCCACGCCTACGCCCAACGAACGGGCGAACTCCAGCGCCTCGAAATTGCGCCCCAGCGGCGCCTCGATGCCGAGAAAGATGTAGGTGAGGCCGATCTTCTTCCAGAACTGGAATACCTCCTTGTTTCGCAGCAGCACGTCGCCGCGCGTCTCCAAATAGAAGTTCTTGCGGATTCCCTTGCGGGCGATCGCCTCGCCGATTGCAAAGCCGTGCCGCTGTTGGATGAAGGCGACATCGTCAACGATGAAAGCGCCCGGCTCGCGGATGGAGGCGAGATCCTCGACCACGCGTTCCGGGCTGAGCAGCCGATAGCTGCGGCCATAGAAAGTCCAGGCGCTGCAGAACGAGCAGTCCCATGGGCACCCGCGCGAGAATTCGATCGAGGCGCAGGGGTCGAGCACGCCGATGAAATATTTGCGGCGCTTGCGCACGAGATCGCGCGCGGGCCTGATTTCGTCGAGGTGCTCGACGAAGCCTGGCCGAGGACCCTCGCCCTCGGCGGTGACGGCGCCGGGCACTTTGGCGATTGCGTTACGGTCGCCCGCGACGGCTTCAAGCAGCTTGACGATGCCTGGCTCGCCCTCGCCCTTGAGCACGCAATCGATGGCGCCCTCGCCGTGTTCCAGAATGGCCTGCGCGGTGAATGAGGCGCTGTGGCCGCCGACGCAGATGAACGAGCGTGGCAGAGCAAGCTTCGAGACCTTCGCCAGATCGACGATTTCGGGCACATTGGCGAGGTAGTTGCAAGAAAAGGCGATGAAATCCGGCTGCCACTCCGCGAGCATGCGGTGATAGTCGGCGTGGCTCTCGACCTGCAAATCCACGAGTCGGGCCGCGTGCCCGGCGCGGCGCGCGGCCTCCGCCACAAGCTCGAGGCCTAACGGTTCAAGCCGCAGGAAAACATTCGTGTAGAGCAATGGGCCAGGATGGACGAAAAGAACCTTCATCGGCAGCTACCCAGCCACACGCGTCGTTCGCGATCCTTGGCTAACCGGATGATATAGGCCCGGGCCTCCCATTCATAGGTTCAGAACGGAATTCGGTGCGGCCCCTCGATGAACGGCGCCAGTCGCGCTCGCGTCTGCGCGGCGCAACCCACAGCCAAAGGCCGCCCGGGAGCTTAGCCGGGCGGCCTGTGGGATGAACTGCCGGCGGTTCCGGTTCCGTTCATCACTTGACGAACTAACGCACGACCGGGCGAGGCGTTCCGTGTTCCCTACCAATCAAAGTTTAGATTCGAGCCGACATTGCCGCCATGAACACGGACCGCCCATCGGGCGAACCTGCCCCATGAGGCCACGCTATCGCGGTGCACAATTTCGGTCTTTGCCCCTCCGGTCGTAAGCCGAAAGTTGGAACCGGGGCTAGCGACAGCGGAGGAACGGGATTCGGCAATTAGTCGTATGTCGCAGCGCACAAGACGCAGGAGAATCTGGCGGCGGAAGCGTAGCAACGCATGTACGCTGCGCGGGATCGGTTCGGCTAATCGCGCGGGAGCAAGCGATGTGGCGCTGCTTCGGATGCATTGTGGTCATCGCCGCATTAGCGGCCGGGGAGGCGAGCGCGCAGGAAGCGGTCGCGGACTTTTACAAGGGCAGGCAGATCACGGTGATCGTCGGCTCCTCCGCCGGCGGTGGTTACGATATCTACGCGCGGCTTGTCTCCCGACATCTGCCCAAACACATCCCCGGCAACCCCGCCGTGGTGGTGACCAACATGCCGGGCGCCGGCAGCAACGCGGCGGCCGCGCACCTCTTCAACGTGGCGCCTCGGGACGGCACGGTCATCGGCGCGCTGCAGAACAGCGCGCTCCTCGATGCGCTGCTCGACGCACTCCTCGGCGGCAGCCGCCGCCTGCGGCACGACGCCACGAAATTCATCCATCTCGGCTCGGCGACCATCGACCACTATGTATGCATCGCCCGCGCCGACGCGCCCGTGAAATCGTTCAAGGATCTGCGCACGCAGGAACTGCTTATCGGCGCCAGTCAGCCCGGCACCTCGACGCGCGACTTTCCGGCGATGCTCAACAACCTGACCGGCACCAAGATTCGCCTGGTCAGCGGTTATCCCGGCACCCGCGAGATCACGCTCGCCATCGAAAAGGACGAAGTGAAGGGACTGTGCGGCTTCAGCTGGTCGAGCCTGAAGGCACAACGACCGGACTGGCTCAAATCCGGCTTCATCCGCGTGCTGGTGCAGGAGCACGACAAGGGGAACCCCGAGATCAGCAAAATGGGCGTGCCGCTCGCCGTCGACTTCGCCACCACGCCGGAGAATCGCCGGGTGATGGAGCTGATCTATAGCTCCGAGACCTTCGGCCGTCCTTACATGATGGCGCCGGGCGTGCCGGCGGAGCGGGTCGCAGCGCTGCGCAAGGCGTTCATGGCGACGATGCGGGATGAGGACCTGCTGGCCGAGGCGCAGCGGATCGGCATCGTCATCGATCCCATCTCGGGCGAGGAATTGCAGGCGCTGGCGGAAAAAATCTTCGCTACGCCTCCGGACGTCGTCGAGCGGGCCAAGCAGGCGATGGAGTACCGCGCGCCGTAGCCGCGGCGAAGGGACGAAGGAAACTCGCTTAGGCTCATGGCTTCGGGTGCCACCACCGGCCCGCAATCACGACGCCTTCGCAGGCGATCTTGCGGTCGCCCGTCAGGTGCTCGCCGACGACATCGACATAGTCGAAGCGCCCATCCTTGATCGACAGAATTGTCGCGTCTCCGACGCTGCCCGGCTTGAGGCTGCCGAGCTCCGGTCGCTTCAGTGCGAATGCGGCATGGGCGGTCGTGGCGGCGATCACACCGGCAAGCGGCACGCCGAGGCAGAGGAACTTCGACATTGTGGTGACCTGGTCGAAGGCCGGGCCGTTGATGCAGAGCGCGTGAACATCGGACGAGATCGTGTCGGGCAGAAACCCGTTGGCGAGCATGGCGCGCGCCGTCTTGAACGCGAACGAGCCCTTGCCGTGCCCGATGTCGAACAGCACGCCGCGCTGGCGCGCTTCGATCACCGTGCGTTTCACCTTGCCTTGCGCGGTTAGCGGAGAGTTTGGAAAAGGACGGAACGCGTGCGTGAGGACATCGCCCGGCCGCAGACGCGCGACTACCTCTTCATAGCTCGGCGGCGGCTCATCGATATGCGCCATCACCGGCACCCCGACTTCGTCGGCGACCTCGAGCGCGATGTCGAGCGGCACGGTGCCCGAGCGGCCTGAAGCGCGCGCGCCGACCCGGACCTTGATGCCGACGATGACGTCGCGATTGGCATTGGCGACCTCCACCGCATCGACCGGTGCCATCAGCCGCAGTTCCTCGCTTTCGCCGACCATCACCCGCGGCGAGAACGCGTAGATTCCGGCGAAGGAGACATGGAGATAGGCGAGGATGCGCACTTCGCTGCGCTCGATCACGTGCTTGCGAAATCCCGCGAAATTGCCGGGCCCGGCGCTGCCGGTGTCGATAGCGGTGGTCACGCCCGAGCGGCGGCAGAAATCTTCGGCGTCGATGCCAAGCGAAGTGCCGCCCCAATAGACATGGGTGTGCAGATCGATCAGCCCCGGGGTGACGATGCGGCCGGAGACGTCGCGGATGTCGGCCTTGGCATCTGCGGCCAACCCCGCGCCGATGCGCGCCACCTTGCCCTGTGCGAATGCAACGTCGGTTACGGCATCGAGCTTTTGCGAGGGATCGACCACGCGGCCGCCCCTCAGGATGAGGTCGTAGCTCACCGGCGAACCGTGGAGCATCCGAGAGCCGCCATCAAGCCCTCAGCTTGAAGCGCTGGATCTTGCCCGTCGGCGTCCGTGGCAAGTCGGGCCGCACCTCGATCCAACGCGGATATTTCCATGCGCCCGCGCGCTCCTTCACATGCGTCCTTAGCGCATCGAAGAGCCGCTCGTCGGCGGGATAGCCGTTCTTGAGCACGATGAAGGCTTTCGGCTTGGTGAGCCCGTCGCCGTCCTCCTTGCCGATGACCGCCGCCTCGAGCACGGCCTCGTGCGAGGCGAGCACCGCCTCGACCTCGAACGGGGACACCCACATGCCGTTGACCTTGAACATGTCGTCGGTGCGCCC
>WNFV01004900.1_pt1 | contig 20604 bp, 15 predicted proteins | sample 5400101 | NCBI WGS metagenome assembly WNFV01 (sample SAMN13153361, study PRJNA577476) | soil metagenome | isolation source: 115 cm soil or saprolite under grassland replicate 1 | place: USA:California | collected 2016-06-15 | reverse complement strand
ACGCGGCGCAGCCAGGTGCGGTTGCCGGGCCGGGAGGGGTCGAGCGGATCGGCCCCGGGTTGCAGCGGTCGAGGGACCTCGAGGCCGAGCAGGCGCAGCAGCCGGTCACGGCCCCGGCGCAGGTATGCGTACACCCCCACGTCGTCGTTCATGTGGAGCACGACCACGGAGCGGCCTTCCCGCTCCAGGGCCACCCGCAGCCATTCGATGAGGGTGGACTTGCCCGACCCATCTAATCCGGAGAACGTGATCAGCACGGCCCTATCCGATTCGTAGTGTGATTCGTAGTGTTGCGCGCCGCCGCAGGATATGCCGCGCCAGCCCCGCGGTGGCGCAATCGCTGTGCCAGCAGGCGGCTCCGTCCCGGGACCGAAGCCATTGCCGGGACACCACTTGATGAAAGGCACCCGGTGTGCCTCGCACGTCGGGACGCGGCGTGTGGCAACTCTGCTACACGCGGCGTCACGTCAGCAGAGCCGCCGAGCGCGGTCTGCCGGTACCTCCGCCCACGGACGCTCGCGTCGGCGGCGCGCGCGGCGGGCCGGCCAGACTCGCCGCCGCCGCCGGCCCCCACGCGAGGACGAGCCAGAACAGTTTCAGCGCAATGTAATTGCCGCTCATGTTGCCCATCAGGAGGGCTACGGCCATGGCGAACGGCAGGATGCCCTGGATGCCGTGTCGGGCCTTCCACGCGCCCCACACGCACAGCCCAACGCCCGGGAAGAACACCACCGCCCCCATCAGGCCGCCGGCCGTCAGCACCTCGAGCACGAGGTTGTGCGTGTCTCTCCACGGGCGAAACTCCACGGAATACAGGCGCCTGGCCAGCTCGTAGTGATTTTGCGCCGGGCCCCAGCCCATCAGCGGCCGTTCGAGGAACAGCACCCAGGCCGCGGGAAAGATTCGCTCGCGCCCGGCCAAGTCTCCGCCCTCTGCCTGCTGGAATCGCTTGCGCATGAGCGGCAGCTGCCAGGCCGCCCACGCCAGCAGGACGAGCGCCACCAGCGCAACTACCGTGTTCCGGATCTTCATCTTCAAGCTCTGACCGCACACGGCGTACGTCCACAGGCCCAGCGTGAGCGCCAGCAGGCTGCCGCGGGACCCGGTTTTCAGGATCGCCATGCCGATCGCCCCCAGGATTGGCCAGACGAGGATGCGGGGTCGGATCAGCTTACGATCCCTGCCGTAGGTCAGGCCGACCAGGGCGAGCGCCCCTGAAGCGAGCATCAGGCCGGCGTGGTTGGCGTTCTGGCCGAACAGCGTGACGCGTCCCGATTTCTTCACCCACTCCTCGTCGAGATTGACGGCGCCGGCCAGGGTGATCCCGGCGAGCGCGCCGCAGGCGAGGCCGAAGATCAACGCCGCCCTCGTGGCCATCCGCTCGTCCAGCATCAGGTTAAAGACGGCCCAAAAGACCAGCACGAGCTCCAGGCGGAGCGGGAACTGCTTCAGGACGTCGGCGGGATACGTCAGGCCGGTGGCTATCCAGCTCATCCAATACACGTACAGCGACGCGGCAAACCACCACAGCGCGGTGGGTCGTCGCGCGTAGCAACGGCTCGGCTGGAGCAGTGTCGCGAGCAGAAACACGGCGCCGGTCAGGGTGGTGATCTCCATGGGGATGCTCCGCTTGGGCCATTCGAACGGAAGCGAAGCCACGAACAAGTAGAAGGCCCACCGAACGACCGGGTGAAACGGCGCGGCCGCCGGGCTCGCGGCCGGGACGGCGGGCGAGCGCTCGAACGGAGCCCAGGCCAGTCCTCCCCGCATCCCGCGCATCAGGCGATCTCCCGGACGCGGCGCGCCGTTCCCCGCGCAACGCGGAGCCGCGCGAGCAGCTCCCGCGCCTGCGAGTCCACCGAGCCACGATCGGTCGGGACCGTCCACAGCCGTGGTCCAGCGCCGGCGGTCAGCTCCCCGATCACACGGGTGAAGGCTTCCCGGTACGCGCAGAGCAGCGCGCTCACGGCCCGGTCGTCGACGTCCCCGAACGGATGCTCCGGCCGGGTACGCAGGCGCGCGGCCAGCAGGTCATCCGGTGCCTCGAGCCAGATGATGACGTCCAGCGTCTCGGCCCACCGGGCGATCGCGCGCCGCCACCACCGCTGGAAGCCGTGGGTCTGGATGTTCCGCCCGCCGAACACGAGGGTGCGGGCCAGCATGTACACCGGGCCTTCGTCGAACAGCAGCGTCCCGCAGTCCAGCGTTCCCTGCGCGAGGCGACGGAGCGCCTGGAGCCGCAGCACGCGCTTCATCTCCTTCCGGAGCACGCCGCGAAACGGCCAATGGAGACTGAAGAGCGTCGGGACGAGCGGGGGTACGCAGGCGAGGTAGCGCGCCCACGACACCTGCGGGCGCGCACGGATCTGGGGGTCGAGTCGCGCCAGCGCCCGCGTGAGACTGCTCTTGCCTGCCCCCGCGAGGCCGGCGAGCTCGACGACCAGCGGGCGGTCGGCTCCGCGGAGCGGCGCCGCCGACCGGGTCATACCTGCGATGCTCAAGCTGGGTTCTACCATTCGAAAGAAGGATACTCTCGTCGGAGCAAATCCTGGACCCGCCACGGGCTCAGCCGTTCCCCGATCTGCACAACTCATGCGCCTCGCGGTCCAGGATAACCGGTTGCAGGACCAGCGGTTATCAACTGGGGGTGCGCTGCGGCCCGTCGCCCGGTGCGGCAGGGGTGCCACATTATCGAAAGCGGGCTGCGACGGATGGGTGGGTGCGGCGGCTGCGCGACACCGCTTGAACTCGGTTGGCCCGGATCACGCGCTTGGTGCGAAACTTGTAGCTGGCGAAGCCTCGATGAGGGAACTGCTCGTGATGGAGACGGCATCGCTCGGTGTGCTCACGAGTCTCTTCGGAAGGTTCCACACCGAAGACATCGTGTACTGCAACTGGAAGAGCAACGAGCACCTGGGCGCCTCGATGGTTGGAGCGACGGACCTCGATCTGCTCGTCGACCGAAAGTCCGCGTTGCCGCTCGCGCGGATACTCAGCCAGGCGGGCGTCAAGCGCTTTGTCGTGGAGCCATTCCACCGCTACCCGGGCGTCGAGGATTACGTGTGCTTCGACCCGCACAGCGGAAAGCTGATCCACCTGCACGTCCATTATCAGCTGACGCTGGGCGAGAAGCACCTGAAGGGATATCGCCCGCCGTGGGAGGAGCTCGTTCTTTCGACCAGAGTGCTCGATGGAACGTACGGGATCTACGTCGCGGATCCCCACGTGGAGCTGTTGCTGCTCGTGGTTCGCGCCGCCGTGAAGCTCCGGGTGCGGGACCGTCTGCTGGCGGCCCTGAGAAGCACGTACATGGCGGACAAGGTGGTGCAGGAGTTTCACTGGCTGGTCGGGAGGATTCAGCGGGAGCGGCTGTTGGAGCTGGCGCGGCCGCTCGTGGGAGACACGGCGGCCCGCCTCCTCGTCGAGATGGTCGGCGGGTCGCCGCCGTCCAAGCGCCAGCTCCTCGCCTTTCGCCAAAGCGCCGTGCCGGCGCTGCGCGGCTACCGGACGTATGGCGCGTGGGAGGCTCGGCGCCGGAGGTGGCTGCGGGAGGGACGGACGCTGTGGTGGCTCGCGGAGAACCGTTATTACCATGTCCCCAAGAACTCGTCGCGCACCTGCCCCCAGGGTGGGCTCGCCATTGCCTTCGTCAGCCCGGGCGGAGCGGGGAGGAGCACGCTCCCGAGCGAGATCGCGGCGTGGCTCGGCGAGGAGCTGGCCGTCCTGCCGATCACCGCGCCGCGCACTGCTCGGGGGTGGCGCCGGCGCGCGGCGCGCGCCCGCAGCGCCCGCGACCAGGGGAAGATCGTCATCCTGGACGGCCTGCCGCCGGCGGACCTGTGCCCGCTCGACCTGGTCGTGCAGCTCCGGCCGCCGCGCGGCTCGGGGGCGACGCTGTCGCACCCACAGTATCCCACCGCCACACGCGTCGTGGATGTCGATGCCGGCCAGCCCGCGGCGCGCGTCCTGCCCGAGCTGCAGCAGGCCATCTGGGACAGCATCTGATCGCGAGTGTCCCGTCTCGAGATACCGGAGGAGGGAGTACGCCATGGCAGATTCGCCGATCCGCGTCCTGATGATCACCGCCGGATGGCCCAAGCCGGGCCAGCCGCAGACCACGCATTTCATCAAGCGACAGGCGGAGTTCCTCCAGGCTGCCGGCGTGGACGTCGACGTGTTTCCCGTCCGCGGAGGCCAGAAGCTCAGGAACTACGTCGCTGCCTGGGTGCGGGTGCGATCCCGGCTGGCCCGCGGCCGATACGATCTCGTGCACGCGCAGTTCGGCCAGAGCGGCGTGCTGGCGTTCCCGAAGGGCCTGCCGCTCGTGGTGACGCTCAGGGGCGATGATCTGCAAGGAATCATCCATGACGTGCGTGGACACATTACCCCGAAGGGCAGGATTCTCATGTGGCTCTCACGCTGGGTCGCGTCGCGCGCCGACGCGGTCATCGTCGTATCGGACCACATGCGCGCCCTCGTGGATTCCGCGGCACCGGTGCACACCATCCCCTCGGGCCTCGACCTGGTGAGGTTTCGGGTGATCCCGCGGGATGAGGCGCGCCGCCACCTCGGGTGGCCGCTCGACAAGCGACTCGTGCTGTTTGCCGGCAACCCGGCGACGGGACGGAAGCGCTACGCGCTGGCGCAACAGGCGGTCGAGCTGCTGAACCGGTCGCTCCAGGCCGACCTCATCGTCGCGTGGGGGGTGCCGCATACGGACGTGCCCTACTACATGAATGCCTGCGACGCGCTCGTCTTCACGTCCATGCAAGAGGGCTCTCCCAACGTCGTCAAGGAAGCGTTGGCCTGCAATCTCCCGGTCGTGTCCGTCTCGGTGGGGGACGTGCCATTGCGGCTCCAGGGTGTTTCAGGATGCGAGCTGTGCGCCGACGATCGCCCCGAGACGATCGCGGCGGCGCTGGAGCGGGTACTCCGTCGCGGGCAGCGCAGCAACGGGCGCGACACCGTCACCCAGCTGGACGAGCGGGTGATCACCGCGCGCGTAATGGACGTCTATCGATCGATTCTGCCGCGCAAGGCCCTTGCAGCCGTCGGCTGACAACCGCTTGCGGCTTGGCGTCTGGACACTGGTGAGCGGTCCTACCGCCGGAATACCCTGAGCATCGCCCGGCACCGGTCCAGCACGGGCCCGCGAACGCTCGCGGGCAGCCCGGCCCAGAGCGCCAGGGCGAGGATCAGCCCGAAGCTCGCCGCGACCCCGGCGCCCCACTCGATCCAGTGATGGGCGAGCAGCCGCTCTCCGAAGTACGTCCCCGCCCCGAACAAGAGCGCCGTGACCGCCGCCGGCCGGGCGATGGCCCCGATCGGGAAGGAGCGCCCCCGCTCCAGGCAGCGCGCGACCAGTAGGGGATACGCGATCGCCTGCACCGAGCGTCCGAGGAGAATGGCCGCGCACAGGCCGACGATCCCGTAGGCGCGGGTGAGCGCGAACGCCGCGGGGATGGTCACCGCCGCCGCGACGGCGGTCACGACGACTCGGAGCCGCGGCCGGAGCGCCGCATCCAGGATATACGCGTCGCTGCGGACGAACGCCGTCTGCACCGTGATGCCGACCATGAGCAGGTTCGCCCACACGCCGGCGTAGAGGTGCCCGCCCACCCACAGCGACAGGAACGAGCGATTCCACAGCAGGATCGTGGCGCCGACGGCGGTCACGAAGAGCCACGTCAGCGCCATGAGCTCCGCGCGGATCTGGGCCGCGCGCTCGAACTGCCGCTGACCGATCACGCCGCCCAGCCCCGGCATGGCCGAGCCCACGGTGAAATCGAACACGCCGAGCGCGGTCCGCGCGGCATACTCCGTGACGGCGTACGTGGTGACGGCCGCCGGCGACACGACGATGCCCAGGATGAGCATGTCGCTGTGCAGCAGCACGTGCGTGAGCACCGTGCCGCCGCTGAGCCAGGCGCTCATCGTGAGCAGGGAGGTGACCTCGGGCCGGGCCGGCCGGGCGACCCCGAAGCCGGGGACGAACTGCTTCACCAGCACCCAGAAGCAGAGGCCCGTGAGCCCGGCGGCCGCGACCTGCGCCACCCCCAAGCCCGCGAGGCCGAGGCCGAGCGCGATGGCCCCGGCCATCAGCCCGCCGCCGATCAGGTTCAGGCTGGCTTGCCACCCCATCCGCCGGTACGCCAGGTTCATCCCGCGCAGCACGGATTCGGGGATGGACGCGAGGGTCGCCGTGAGAAAGCTCAGCACCAGCAGGGCGCAGGTGAGACGGACCGTGCCGCGTAGCTCCGGCGGGACCTTGGTGATCGTGGGGGTCAACCACACCAGCACTCCGCCCGCGAGCGCGACCACGGGCAGGAACAGCAGCCACACCACCAGCGCCGCGCCCACCTGGCGGCGTTTCTGCGCGGCATCGTCGCTCGCCTGCAGGCTCGAGATCGTCAGGCGCAGCGCTTCCGTGGGCCGCCCGTCGGTCGCGGTCATGTAGTTGACGAGCTGCCCCAGCATCGTCCATACGCCGAAGAGCGACCGGCCCAAACCGGTCACGAGGATCGGCGTCAGCACCAGGCCCACCAGGAGCCTGGCGGCGTAGTCGAGCAGCGACGCCACGGCGGTGAGCGCGGCGCGCCGGGTCAGCGACCCGCCCGGCGCGGCGGCGGGCGGGGGCGGGGCGCCGGCCGTCTCGGTGGCCCCGTTCACAGCTCGGACCACACCACCGACTTGAGCTCGGCCAGCACCTCCGCGAGCGGCCGGCCGGCGTCGACCACGCGGGCGCCCGCGGCGGCCCAGTCGACGTCCCACACCAGCCGGCAGCGGCGGCGCACATAGTCGGCCGGCTCGGTCGTCTTGCGGCGTACGGCGAGCTCGGGATCGACCAGCAGCACGATCACCCGGTCCGGCGGGAGGATCTGGCGGTAGTACCACTCCTCGGCGGCGCACAAGCGTGCCGCCAGTCGCTTGGTGGGCGCGGCCGCCAGCAGCGGGCGGATGGATGGCCCGGCGAGCGTGCGGTTCTGCGGAATCGGATACCGCTCGGCCAACGCCACGCCACCCGCGGCCGCGAACCGGCGGGCCTTCACGTACAACCGATAGCGGTCGCGCGCGGTGCACACCTCCCGCAACAGCGCCACATGCCCCGGAAACACGCCCGGCTCACCGTCCGCGGTGTCGCCGACGGACCGGTCCTCACCGCCCCCCCGGATCCCCCGGCTCCCCAAGGCCCACAGCGCGTTCCGCACCTTGAGCAGCCCGCCCACGGCGAGCGTGAGGAACGAGCGCGGCGGGCGGCCCAGATGCGCGGTCATCATGTCGAACGTGGGGGCAAGCCAGCGGTACAGCTCGGCGGCGCACGTGGACTTGCCCGCCCCATCTCCGCCGACGAGGGCGATCGTCGTTCCCCCGCGCGCGAGCCGCTTGCCGGGCGGCGGCCCGCCCCAGCGCCCGCGCAGCGTCACCAGGTCCCGTGTGAGTCGCCGCATCGTCTCGCCGGCCGCCGGGCGCCGGGCGTGCGCGCGCAGGCGGCGCGCCAGCCGGCGCCGCAGCACCGCGCGGCGCCACGGCGAGAACCCCGGGCGCAGCGACAAGAGACAGGCGTCGAACAGCGCCGGCTCGACGCACGGCAGGTGCCGCACGAGGAGCTCGTGCACCGTCGGCTGGTCGGCCTGCCCCACGAGGAAGCGCAGCTCGTCCTGTGTGGCCGCCACCCAGCGGGCGCCTCCCGGCCCGATCTCCTGCCGCAGGGAGCGTCCCAGGAGCTTGCGCAGCACGAAAACGATCAGCTCGAGCCCGGGCGCGGGCACCGGGAAGGGCGCGAGCGGCAGGGCGGTCGCGAGCAGCGGGCGCTCGATCGGCACGCGGAAGTGCGTGGTCCACGACCGTCCGATCACCAGGCGATAGTGCGCGTGGACGTGCAGCAGCCGGGCGACGCGGGCATCGTGCCCGAAGAAGCTCTCGACTCCCGGGATCTGCTCCTCGGGCGTCGCGAGCGCGGGCTTGAACCCCAGCCGCCCGAGCACCGCGGTGAACGCGGGCGCGGACGCGGGATCGACCAGCAGGTCGATGTCGCCCTCGCCGCTCGCCCAGCGTTGCTGCCGGAAGTGACCCTTCCACTGGCAGTACACGACCCCCTCCTCGCGCAGCGCCTGGCCGAGGCGATGGACCAGGGAAGGGGAGGCGGTCACGGGTTCGTGCACGGCGCTGAGCGACACGGGAACGGGCTCCTGGTCAATGTGGGGCGCAGCCGATACGAGAGCCCTTGGCGAGGGGACGGGGGGGCGCGGGGGGCGCGGGGGGCGCAGTCGCCTAGGGCCACGTCAAGATAGCTGAAATTACGCCGCGACGCCGCTCTCGCGGAGCAGCCGTCGGGCTTCCGCCATCTCGGGGGGATCGGGAAAGCGGCGCCTCCCGAGGAGCGACGCCAGGATGACCCGCAGCGTGCGGCCGATGATCGCCACGTCGTACCGGCTGGACGCGCGGCGCACGTACACGACGTCCAGCGCGAGCTTCAGGTGCAACAGCTGCTCGACATAGTGCTTCTCCGGATCGTCGCTCGCCAGCAGGGTTTCACCGTGCGTGAAGTTGTAGATGCTGCCCGGACTCGCGAGCCCCGGCCGGACGTCCAGCGTCTCCAGATCCAGGGGCGTGTAGTGCTGCTCGACCATGCCGGGATCCTCCGGCCGCGGCCCCACGATGGACATGTCGCCGCGCAGCACGTTGAAGAGCTGCGGCAGCTCGTCGATCTTCGAGCGGCGCAACAGGGCGCCGAACGGAAACACCCGCGGGTCGTGCTGCGCCGTGATCGCGCTCCGAAAGCCGGCCTGGTTCACGCGCATCGTGCGGAGCTTGTACATCGGAAACAGCTTGCGGCGGTACCCGACCCGCGGCCCGCGGTAGAGGATCGGTCCTGGGTCCGAGAGGCGAATCCCGGCCGCCGCCACCAGCAGCACGGGGGCGAGGACGATCAGCGCCAGCGAGGCCAGCAGGACGTCAACCAGGCGTCTGGCCATCGCGCACCGTCCGGCGAACGGTCATGAACACCTCCGCCGCATCCATGCAGGTCTGGTTGCCCCACGCGTGCGCGCGGTGGCGCAGCGCTTCCAGGGAGCGGGGGTGGGGGTACTCGCGCACTTCACTCTCATAGCAGGCCATGGCGGCGAGCTTCTGCTCGAGCGTGGCGGTGATGTCGACCCACGTGTCGGGGAGGAACGTGCGCGGATACGCCCATTCCGTGCTGCTGGCAGTATCGAAGGCGTAGATCGCTTCGATGAACGCCTCGATCGGCCGGGTGGCGATGAGGAGCGCCTTGAAGACGATCGCGTGATCGAGATTCGCGTCGCCGCCGTACTGGCAGTACACGATTTGCGGCCGCACTTCGCGAACGACGCGCTCGAGCGACGTGATGATGTCCGTGAGGACCAGCGTCTCGAGGCGCTGGTCGGCGAAGCCCAGCGTGCGCACCTCCGCGACGCCCAACGTCGCGGCGGCGCGCCGGATGTGCTCGGCCTGTCCCACGCCGCCCGGTCCGTAGCGCAGCGATTCCCCTTCGCACACGATCACCGAGGTCACGGTGTCGCCGGCCTTGACGTGCAGGGCGACGGTGCCGCCGCACCCGAGCAGCTCATCGTCGGGGTGCGCGGCGATCACCAGGATCCGCTTAGCCATTCGTCCAGACCTTGCCGGACCACGGCTGCTCGCTCAGGCGCCGGCCCCGGAGGATCTCGCCGTCGTCGGCCTCGAGCTCCAGCAGCAGCACCGCGCCGGTGCCGCAGGCCACGAGCTGGCCGCAGCTCGCCTCGAGCGGGCACACCACCGGCCCGATGACCTCGCCTGGGCGCGCCGGGCCGGGCGTGCCCGGCACGAGCGCCGCCTGCCAGATCCGCCACCGTTTCCCGTCCAGCCAGCCGAACGCCCCCGGGTAGGGCTTGGTCAACGCGCGCACGAAGTCGTACACGGCGCCGCCGCGCTGACTCCAATCGATGAGGCCGTCGGCCGGCCGGCGCCGCGGCAGCACCGGCTCGTCGGTGTGTTGCTGCGGCACGCCGGGCCGCTCGCCGGCGAGCAGCCGGGGCAGCAGGCGCAACAGCATCTCGCGGTTGGACTGGGCCACGCGCTCGTACAGCGTGGCGCAGGTGTCGTACGGGGTGACGCAGAACGACGTCTGGTCGATGAGCTCGCCGGCGTCCACCCCCTCCGCCAGCCACATGAGCGAATTGCCGCCCGTGCGCTCCCCCCGGATCAACGTCCAGTTGACCGGCGCGCTCCCGCGGTTGTGCGGCAACGGGGAGGCGTGGGCGCCGATCACCCCGATGCGTGCCGTTTGCAGGGTCGCGGGCTTGAGAATCTGACTCCACCCGATCACGATCACCACGTCGAGCGCGAGCTCGCGCAACAGCGCGAGCGAGGCCGCGTCGTTGATGTTCGCCACCTCGTGCAGCGGCAGGCCGAATCTGCCGCACAGCTCCCGGTAATCGGCGGCGCCGCTGCGCGCCGCCGCGAGCTCCGGCTTGAGCGTGATGGCGGCCACGATCGGCGCGCCGGCTTCCATCAGGCCGGCGAGCGCGGGAAGCCCCTCGACGTGGAACCCGACCCAGCCGAATCTCACCGCTGGTGGCTCCGGACCACGTCCAGCACGGCCTCGATCACGTCCGCCACGTCCTGGTCGCCGAGCTGCGGATGGAGCGGCAGGCTGAGCATCCGCCGGTAGTTGGAGTAGGCGACGGGGAAGTCCTCGGGCGCGTAGCCGTACTTGTCCCGGTAGTAGGGGTGCAGGTGGATCGGAATGAAATGGACCGACGTGCCGATGTTCCGGGTCGCGAGCTCCTCGATGAAGCGGTCCCGGCCGATGCTCAGCGCTTCCGGCCGCAGCCGCAGCACGTACAGGTGCCACGCGTGCTCCACCGTCGGGCGCTCCACCGGCGTCTCGAGCGCGCACGTGTCGGCGAAGCCGCGGTTGTAGGCGGCGACCACTTCCCGCCGCCGCTCCTGGAACCGCTCCAGCTTCTTGAGCTGGCACAGCCCGAGCGCGGCCTGGATGTCGGTCATGTTGTACTTGAAGCCGGGGCAGACGATCTCGTAGAACCACTTGCCGCCCTTGCCGTACCGCCGCCAGGCGTCGCCGCTCATGCCGTGGAGGCTGCGCACGCGGGCGCGCTCCAGGAACTCCGGCGCGCCGGTGAGCATCCCACCCTCGGCGGTGGTCAGGTTCTTCGTCGCGTAGAAGCTGAACGCCGCCGGATTCGGGCCCGAGCCGATGAGCTTCCCCTTGAACCTCGCGGGGAGGGCGTGCGCGGCGTCCTCGATCACCGCCAGCCCGTGCCGGGCCGCGATCTCCCAGATGGCGTCGAGCTCCACGGGGTGCCCGGCATAGTGGACCGGCAGGATGGCCTTGGTGCGCGGCGTAACCGCCGCCGCGACGCGGGCCGCGTCGATGTTGAGCGTGTCCGCTTCCACGTCGACCAGCACCGGGCGAGCGCCCACGTGCTCGATCACGTTGACGGAAGCCGCAAAGGTGAGCGGCGTCGTGATCACTTCGTCGCCCGGTCCGATGCCCAGCGTCGCCAGGGCGGTGTGCAAGCCGGCCGTGCAGGAGTTCAGCGCCAGCGCGCCGGACGCCCCGAGATAGGCCGCGAAGTCGGCTTCGAAGCGCTTGGTTTTCGGGCCGGTCGTGATCCAGTTGGAGCGGAGCGTGTCGACGACCGCGTCGATCTCTTCCTCCCCCAGCGCGGGTCGCGAGAACGGCAGATATTCGGTTCGGGTGAAGACCGTCGTCATTAGGGTTCCAGCGGTGTTGAGGTGGCCAGTCGGATCCATTGCCGCGGGCATCGCTACGCAGGTCACATGCGCGTGGGGGGCAGCGCCGAACCTATTGCTGGGCAAGTGGTTAAAGCGAAGGTCCGTGAGCGCCCGGGTGATGCAGTGACGCACCCGTGCTACAACTCCGAGGACCCGCCGCGACGCACCGGGTGTGATCCCCGTCACCACCGACCATGGCTATGACGTCGCGGCGTGGCATATCGTCGCCCTCAACAGCAACGTCACGCTGCGTCCCGGCTCGCGGCAGAAACGCTGGCTCCGGGCCGATCTCGCGGCGAGCAGGCGGCGCATTCGTGGTCGGGACGGGGGGCGAAGGCCTCTACAAGCTCGGCCCGCCGCTCCCGCACAGCGAGGTTGGCAACGCGACGACCCACGGCGTGCTGAAGCTGACGCTGTCGGTCGGGTCGTATGCATGGCAGTTCATCCCGGTTGCGGGCGCGACGTTCACCGATTCGGGCCGCGGCACGTGCCACTGAGTGCGCGTGCGCGGCCCCTGAGGCGGGACGTCAGCCCGCGAGCTGCTCGATCTGATCCACGAGATAGGCGCTGAAGGGCAGCGCGCAGGTGAAGGCGGGTGACACGGCGTTCAGCACGTGGAACGAGCGATCGTCGCCCTCGAAGCGAAAGTCCATCTCCAGCTTGCGTTCTTTGAGGTCGAAGAGCTGGGCGCGGATGCCCGGCCGTCCCCACTGGAGGTAGTCCTCGGGGCGGATCCCTTCCGCCAGCTCCGAGGCCAGAGCCGCCAGCGCGCGGCGGCTGCACTTCCGCAGCTCGCGGACGGCCAGGCGGCGGAAATCGACCTCGTTTCGCAGAAACAACCCCGCCTCGAGCGACAGGGTGGCGACGCACTCCGCGAGACTGAAGCTCCGAACGCCGTGGTAGTGCTCCCGCCACAGCGCCGGCACGGCCGTCGGCCCGATCTTCACCGCGCCGTCCGCCGTGACGGTCACGTGCACGCCGAGGAACGGGGCCTTCAGGTCCGGCACCGGGTAAATGTGCGTGCGGAATCCCGGGCTGCCCCGGGCGGCACGCAGATACAGGCCTTTGAACGGCAGGATCTGGTAGCGTTCCCCGAACCCGTAGTCCCGCGCGACGCGGTCCGCGTACAGGCCGGCGGCGTTGACCACGTAGCCGCTGGCCACGGTCCCGGCCGACGTCCTGACCTCGGTTCCGGAGCGTCCCAGATAGGCGGTGCCGGTCACGACCGTGATGCCCTGGCTCCGCAGGTCCCGCTCGAGCGACGCGACCACCGCCGCGGGATCGACGGACGAGGTCGAGGGGGAGAACAGCGCGCGCTCGCACGTCTTCACCCGGGGCTCGATCCGCCGCGCTTCTTCGACGGATACCTCTTCGAGGGGGATGCCGCCGGCCCGTCCGCGACGCAGCAGCTCCGCGAGGCCGGGGAGATCGGCCGGGGTCTTCGCCACGACGAGCTTCCCGCACCGGTTGACCCGCAGGCCCTGCTCCAGGCAGTACGCCGTGAGCTGCCGGTTGCCGTCGCGCGTGAAGCGCGCCTTCAGACTGTCGGCCGTGTAGTAGAAGCCCGCGTGCAGCACGCCGCTGTTGCGGCCGCTCGCGTGCAGGCCGCAGCCGGCCTCCTTCTCGATCAGGGTGACCCGGCTGTCGGGGTGCCGCCGTTTGAGCTGGAGCGCGAGAGTGATGCCGACGATGCCGCCGCCCACGACCAGGAAATCGGTACAACGCGGGAGGCCCGTATCCCCCCGCCGCCTTGCGGGACGCATCAGCTCGACGGCGCTGCTCAAGCTTCCACCAGCTCCGGCGCCAGCGGGTGTTCCTGGAAGTCCCGCTGCAGGGCCTGCACGTTGTGAAACAGGGGGTCCCTGTAGCGCTGCAGCTGCGGGTCGGCGCTCATCGCCGCGGCGATCTCCCGGATGCCGTCGGCGACGCTGAACTGGGGCTCGAAGCCCAGCACGTGACGGATCTTGTCGAAGCCCACGCGGTAGTCTCGGGCATCGGTGACCTCGTCCTTCCTGACCACCGTGACGTCGCGCACGATCTCGCCGACCATCGACCCGAGGTCGCCGATGCGATGGTTGAGCGTGTCTCCGCCCACGTTGAAGATCTCCCCCGCCACCGCGGAGGCGGGCGCTTCCAGCGCCAGGATGAAGGCGCGGGCTGCGTCACGGCAGTGGACGTTCGGTCGCCACTGATTGCCGCCGAAGATGGAAATGCGCTTGTCCACCAGCGCCTGCGCCGTCAGCGTGTTCACGACCAGGTCGAAGCGCATGCGCGGCGACAGGCCGAACACCGTCGACAGGCGGAGGACGACGGGCTCCACGTCGCCCCGGCGATCGAAGATGATGTTCTCGCTCAGGATCCGGGTCCGCGCGTACAGCGACACGGGGTTGAGGCGTGAGCGCTCGGTCAACAGGGCGTGACTGCTGGCGCCGTACACGCTGCAGCTCGAAGCGAACACCAGGCGTCGCACGCCGTAGAAGCTGCACGCCTCGATGAGCATCTTCGTGGCGGTGTAATTGAGGTTGATCGTCTCCTCGGGGTCGAGGTTGCAGGCGGGATCGCCCACGATCGCGGCGAGCGCGATGACGCCCTCGACGCCCCGGACCGCATGACCGAGGTCGCGGCTGTTGCAGATGTCGCCCTCGAAAACCTCGAGCCGGGGGTGCTGGAGTCCCGCAAGGCCCGACCGGCCGTACGCGAACCGATCCAACACGCGGACGTGGTACCCGCGGTCCAGGAGCATCCGGGTCAGATGCGACCCGATGAAACCCGCCCCGCCCGTCACGAGCACACGGTGCGCGCCGTTGCGCACCGCGTGGTGCTTGCCGTTGCCGTTGCCGTTGCCATTGCCGTTGCCAGTGCCGTTGCCAGTGCCGTTGGCTTTGCCGTTGGCTGTGCCGCCCAACCCCGCGCCCTCCAGCAGCTCGTCGAGGGTCGCGTTGCCCGGCCGGTACAGGTCGCCGCCGGTCACGAATCTCCGGATGCCGCGCACCGCGCGCGCCTTGATCCCCGAGTCTTCCAGCTTCCGGACGAAGCTCCGGACGAACCCGGGGTCGATCGAAGGCATCGCGACGAGCACCTCGTTCGCGTGACAGCGCTCGGCGACCGAGAGCACCTCGGCGAGCGGACCGAGCACCGGCGCGCCGTTGAGCACGCCGCCGAGCTTGGCCGGATCGTCGTCCAGGAACCCGACCAGCTCGACTCCCGGCGGCCTGGATCGCCGCAGCTCGCGGCTGATCGAGCGGCCATGCTCGCCCGCGCCGGCGATCAGGATGCGATGCGTCTGCGCCGGGGCGGGCGCGTGCCGCCCATTGCGGGTGCGCACCTTGGCCTGTGCGACCTGCCAGCGGCGCAATCCGCGCACGCCGACGCAGCCGAACAGCATCAGCAGGACTGCCAGGAGGATGGTCGCCGGGGAAACGGTGAGCAGTTCGAGCCAGCGCGCCATCAATAACCCGGCCAGGATCAGGAAGCCGCACAGCGCGAGCGCGATCGCTTCCGCCAGGCTGGTATACCGCCAGATCGTGCGGTAACTGCCGCTCAGCGCCTCCGACGCCACGAGGAAGCACCCGACCGCGACAGCGAGGCCGGCCGTCTCCCGCACGCCGATCGTTCCGATACCCTCAACCAGCGCGACAGCGATAGCCACCGCCAGGACACCGCAGCAGAAATCCACGGCGACCTTGACCGCTCGCCGGAGCCCGGAATCCCTGAGGTACGTGGTTTCCATCGCGTGACACCATTCTGCGAAGCCCCTGAGCGGCCACCACACGTCATTGAGAGACAGTTGGGCAGCGTGTGCGCGTATGCGGATCATCAGGTACTCCAAAGGGATGTCGTCATCGGGGCGGAAGCTCCATGGTCGAGACCCCTGCATTTCATCTTCTGTGCCCGCAGGCGGAGCCAGACGCCACCGACGGCGTCTCACCCAAGCATCCACCACACAAGGAGTTAGGCAAATGGGGTCAACGCCGGGCTCCAACCCGTCGGCAGGAAAATGACACGTCCCAGCCACAGTCTCGCGTCATCTGCACCCCATTCGTGGAGCCGGCGCGACGGCCGGGACGTGGGGGGTTCTCGCCTCGCCATTGGCCTGACTGCCATCATCCTTCGGTCGAATCTGCCATCATGCTGTGCTGGGGACGTTCCATTATGCTGCGCCGAGATGTTATAGAAGGACCGTGAGCCAGCGTGCTTTCGCCCGTCACGAGGGCGAGCCGGACCATTGGGACAAACATCCTGACCTAGGGGCGGCTGACCCCGGGCCGACGGCCCGGGGTCCACCAAACAGCAGGGGTTCCTTAGGGGTTCCTTTAGCCCCGGGGCACCGCCCCGGGGTCAGCCGCCCCTAGAGCGAAGCGGCTGGCGGGAGGTCGAGCTCGAAGAAGAACCGGGTGCCCCATTGGGCGCGCGTTTCGAAGCGGAGGTCCGCGCCCATCGCGCGTACCAGCCGGCGGCAGATCGCGAGGCCGAGGCCGGTGCCGGAGAAGGAATATCCGGATCGCGTTGGTCGTGAGGTTGAGGAGCACCCGGCTGAGGGGCACGGCGTGACCGATCCGCTGGTCCGGCTCGGCGGCAAGCAGCCGGATGGACAGTCCCTTCTCCTCGGCCATGGGGTGCACGATCCCGCGCACCGAGTCCAGCAGCTCGGTGATAGAGAAGGGAGCGGGTTGCGGGTCGGCCAGCTCGTCGCCGCCGCGGGCCAGCTCGATGGCGTCGCTCACGAGCGAGCTGAGGCCGAGCCCGGCGCTGTAGATGAGCCCGAGCTGGCGGCGCTGCAGGTCGTTGACCACACCGCTCTGGCCGCGCTGCAGCGTTTCGGCGAGGAACAGGATGGACGTGAGCGGCGAGCGGAGGTCGTGCACCACCTCGACCAGCAGCTCGAACCCGTCCGTCCCGACCAGGGGCGATGCGAGCCGCTGGGCCGTGTCGGCCTCGATCGCCTGGCGGACGTGCTCGAGCGCGTTCAGCGTCCCCAGGATCGTCGCGGGCGGCACCGGGGTCAGCGCATCAGTCCAGCCGCGCAGCAGCTCGGTCCGCAGCATCTCGACCAGCTGGACCAGCAGGACGGGCGAGGGCCGCGGCACGAGGTCTGCCACGTAGGCCGGCGACCGGCGGTCCACCGCGAGCGCCAGCGCCGCCACCAGCCCGGCCACGAGCTCGGGATCCGCCGGCTGCCTGGTCTCCGCGGACCAGCGGTCCGCCACGCGCCGCGTGGCCGCCGCCAGGATCGGGGAAGCCACACCTGCCAGCGGCTCCGACACGTCGGTCGGCTGCGCGGGCGAGCGATCGGGCGGGAGACGCGTGTCGAGGGGGGCTGTCGCCATTAGAGCGTGCCGTTCCGCTTGAGGGCGCCCGGGACGGGCGCTCTCAAGCTAACGTCGGCGTTACGCTGCCGCCAGGCACGCTCACTCGGGGGTGTTGGCGAGGAGGTTCCGCTGTAGCCCGTGTCGCTCCATCAGGCGGTAGAACGTGGTCCGGTCGACGCGGGCGATCCGCGCCGCTTTCGACAGGTTGCCCCCCGCGCGCAGCACCACCCGCGTGAGGTAGTGCCGGTCGAACTTGGCGAGCAGCTTTTCCCGAGCGGCGTAGTAGCTCTCGTCCGCGCTCGCCTGCGCCATCGCCGCCTCGGTGAACTCCGCCTCGCTCGGTTTCTCACAGATGAACGGGATGTCTTCCGGCCGCACGTCGGCGCCCGGCTCCAGGAGCACGACGGCGTGCTCGATGACGTTCTGCAGCTCCCGCACGTTGCCGGGCCAGGTGTGAGCGCGCAGCGCCCACACCGCCGACTTGGACAGCTTGGGCAGCGGCGTAGCGGCGTCGCGGTGGCGGGCCCAGTAGTGGGCCAGGAAATGGTCCGCGAGCAGGGGGATGTCGTCGGGCCGTTCCCGCAGCGCGGGCACGTGGATCGGCACGACGCGCAGGCGGTAGTACAGATCTTCGCGCAGCGTCCCGTCCTTGACCGACGTCTCGGGGTTGCGGTTCGTGGCGGCGACGAAGCGCACGTTCACCACGGCGTCCGTCGACTCGCTGCCCACCCGGCGGACCACCCCGTCCTGGATGGCGCGCAGCAGCTTGGCCTGGATCGGCTTCGACATCTCGATCAGCTCGTCGAGGAACAGGGTCCCGCCGTTCGCCACTTCGAGCAGGCCGGGCTTGTCCCGCACCGCGTTGGTGAAGGCACCCTTACAGTGGCCGAACATCTCCGATTCCAGGAGCGGCTCGGGCAGGGCGGCGCAGTTGACGGCCACCATGGGGCGGCTGGAGCGGCGGCTGTGCTGATGGATGAACTGGGCGATGAGCTCTTTCCCGGAGCCGCTTTCGCCCGTGATGAACACGGAGGCGTCCGTGGCGGCGACCCGCCGGGCGAGCTCGATCGCCGCACGGAACGCGGGCGAGGCGCCCAGCAGCGTCACCTTGTCGCTGTTGCCCTGCTCGGCGGTCACGCGCGCCTGCTGCGCCTGGCTCTCGCGCGCGACGGCGACCGCGTGCGCGGCGCGGCCGATGAGGATCTGCAGCTGCGTCCCCGTGAACGGCTTGGGAAGGTAGTCCCATGCCCCCGCCCGCAGCGCCTCCAGGCTCGTCTCCACGCTCGGATTGCCCGTGATCACGATCACGATAGTCTCGGGATGCGCGGCCAGCGCCGCCCGCAGGAGCTCCATTCCCTTTCCCTGCTCCCGCCCCGGTGCCTTGTCCATGTACAGATCGACCAGCACGATGTCGAAGCTGCGCCGCTTGAGGGTCTCGAGCGCTTCGTCCCCGCGACCGCAGGTCGCGACGTTATAGCCCTCGGCTTCGAGCACGCTGGCGCAACTCTCGCGCAAGGTTCGCTCGTCGTCCACGACCAACAGGCGTATGCCGGCCTTGGCAGCCGGCGGAACGGGAATGAGACGGGAAATGTCGCGAGAACGAGCCGGCTCGGGGGCTCGCTTGTCTGCCATAGCCATCGGTGTAACTCCTCGGTCCTGTCCCAGGGTGCCGCACGCCACTAGGAGACAGCAGGAAAGCCTGGGTCCGCGAGATCACTACGCAAGAACCTCTCCACGCCAGAACTTCTGATGCAGAGCCGAAATAGGGCCTCAGCCCGATCGTTGCGGGCGTGCGACATCAGGTGATGGGTCCGCGGAACGCATCAAGGTGTTGCAAGCATGATACAGGTTGCGGTCGCCATGCTAACGGTCACACACGTATCTCCGCCGTTGCGGGAGCGTTGTGAGGCTGGCCACGACCGATTCCGCGGTACCGGCCTTGCATCTCCCTCTCGGGCTGGCCTATAGACGAGTATCACGTTCATCTTGAGGAGCGCCGCTCACCCATGTCGCAGGAAAATCCCGCCTTGCCCGATGTTCGCCGGCTCGAAGAGCCACGCCGCTTGGCGTTGCCACTCCCGGGGGCCGGGGCGGAGCGCTCCGTCGAACCCCCCGGGCACGGTGTCATCGACTGGTGGCGCATCGCTGGCGCGGTGCGCCGGTTCAAGTGGGTCGTGGTGCTGTTCACCGTGGTGGGCACGGCGGCGGGGGTCGGCATCGGCCGGCTGGTGGATCCGGTCTACACGGCCCGCACCACGCTGTGGGTCGACGCGCACGACGTGCGCGAGCGCGACCAGGGCCCGATCCAGACCGGCGAGCTGGTCGGCTCCTCCGGCTGGGTGGACCTGCTCGAGTCCCACATCGTGCTGGACGATGTCGTGCGCCAGCAGCGTCTCTACCTCACGCTCGCAACGCCCGGTGACAGCGCCGTGCTGGCGTCCCTGCGGGTCAAGGAGAACGTCCGGCCCGGGACGTACCGTCTGACGGTGGCCGCGGGGGGCGAAAGCTTCGCGCTCACCACGGATCGAGGCGACACGCTGCAGCGTGGGGCCGCGGGCGATTCGGTGGGCGCGGACCTGGGCCTCGAGTGGGTGCCGCCGATCGCGACGCTTCCGCCCGGGCACACGATCGAGTTTACCATCGCGTCCCCCGACGCCGTGGCGGCGCGGCTGGCCGGCCAGTTGAAGGTGCAGACGGACCTGCTGGAGGGCAAAGTCGGGAACTTCATGCGGGTCGAGCTGCGGGGCACGAGCCCGTCCGGCGTCCCCGCCGTCCTCAACGCCGTCGCCGACCGGTTCGTGACGGTCGCGGCCGACCTGCGGCGGCAGAAGCTCACCGAGCTGGTCAACATCCTGGGTGAGCAGGTGCGGCACGCGCAGACCAATCTCGCGGCGGCGGAGCAGGCGCTGCGCGACTTCCGCGTCGGCACCGTCACGTTCCTGTCGGGCGACGCGGCGCCGCTGATGTCGGGTGCCGCGGCCGGCCGCGACCCCACGTTCGGCAGCTTCTTCGACATGAAGGTGAGTCGCGAGCAGGTGCGCCTCGACCGCGTCGCCCTCGAGCGAGTGCTGGCGCAGCAGGCGGACTCGGGCTTGTCGACGGACGCACTGGAGACGATCCCGTCCGTGCAACACTCGTCCGCGCTGACCCAGACGCTCAAGGAGCTGACGGAGAAGCAGGCCGAGCTGCGGGCCCTCCGGTACCGCTACACGGAAGACCACCCGCCGGTACGGCGCCTGGCGGCGGACATCGCCACGCTGGAGCGCCAGGGGATCCCGACGATGGTGCGCGGGCTGATCGCGCAGCTCGCGGCGCGCGAGGCGGAGCTGGGCCGGCGGGTCGATTCGGCCGCCGGCGGACTGCGCCAGATCCCGGCGCTGGCGATCCAGGAAGCGCGGCTGCAGCGCGACGCGTCAACCGCGGCGCAGCTGGTTGCCAACATCCAGCAGCGCTACGAGGAGGCGCGACTGGCGGAAGTGTCGAGCATCCCCGAGGTGCGGGTTCTCGACCGGGCGGTCCAGCCGCAACTTCCGCT
>WNFV01003856.1_pt1 | contig 20613 bp, 15 predicted proteins | sample 5400101 | NCBI WGS metagenome assembly WNFV01 (sample SAMN13153361, study PRJNA577476) | soil metagenome | isolation source: 115 cm soil or saprolite under grassland replicate 1 | place: USA:California | collected 2016-06-15 | reverse complement strand
GTTGTCGGTCCACAGAGACAGACGTCCCAGAGAAATTTCCCCCCACGCCGCTCCGCCATCAGACGCGGCCCGGTCTCCGCCGCCGGCGTGCTCGCGCTGACAACTTGAATATCGGGAAATTTCTTTTCGAAGACTCTGACCGCGGCTTCGATGTTCTCACGCTGATATAGGAATACGGCGACTTTGCCTTCTTTTTTCGCCGCCTCGACGGTGCGCTGCCACTCGCTGTCACTCTTTAATTCAGCGCCACGAACGACATCCGTCAGAAAAGGATTAAAACTCAGGTTGAACAGCAACAAAGCGCACAGACGAACCAAAAGGCGAACTTTCAGCGAAGGCGGTTTCATGGAGGTGGTATGGCGACTACTTGATGACGCGTGCCGTTGCGGCATGATCGATCCGTTGCACGGCAGGCCAATCCTCTCGCATCTCGATCATCGCCTGAACACGAGACTCAAAACACGTACCCGAAACGGCGAAAGCGTTTAGCTTTCCCGCGGCCACAAGGTGACGCCGTCCGGCTTGAGCTCGAGAAAAACTTTGCCGCCCTGTTTGAGTAGTTTGGCTTCCGGCGAGACGATCACCCGAGTCTCTGAGCCGAGGGTCACGGTGTATTCGTAACGATCGCCGAGGAATTGTGTCGCCTGCAAAGTTCCTTCGACGACGTTACCCTGCCCTTCACAGATCTTTTCGGAGAGAGTCATTTTTTCAGGCCGGATGGCGACCATCGCTGACTGGCCGACGGTGGGAAATCCATTTGCGGATGAAATGACATTGTTCCGTTGCAGCGTGAGGGAGGAGGCGCCGACTCCATGGACTTCGACTTGCACATGCTCGTCGGAAACTCCAATCACTTTTCCCGTCAAAAGAAACGTCTTGCCCAGGAAGTCACGCACGAACGGCGTCGCCGGTTTATAGTAAACCTGTTCCGGCGTCCCGACCTGTTCGAGCACGCCGAATTTCATGATGGCGATTCGATCCGACAGGCTCAGGGCTTCGATCTGGTCGTGGGTAACGAAGATGACGGTGACGTTGACGCGTCGCTGCAGGGACTTGAGCTCGCGTCGCATCTCTTCGCGCAGCTGCGCGTCCAAGTTGCTGAGAGGTTCGTCAAGCAATAAAACCTTCGGAGAAAAAACCAGCGCGCGCGCAAGAGCGACCCGCTGTTGCTGCCCGCCGCTCAGCGCCGGCGCGGGCCGGTCTTCCAGTCCGGCAAGGCCGACCAGGCCGAGAACATCGGCCACTTTGGTGCGGATGTCGGACCTGTTCGTGCCGCGCAGTTTGAGCGGATACGAGACATTTTCAAAAACCGTCATGTGCGGCCACAGGGCGTAGGATTGAAACACCATGCCCATGTCGCGCTTTTCCGGCTTGACAAATATTTTTTGCTCTCCCGATACCAGGCAGCGATCGCCGAGATAGATCTCGCCGCCGTCCGGTTTTTCCAAGCCGCCGACCATGCGTAGCGTCGTCGTTTTGCCGCAGCCGCTCGATCCCAGGAGCGTGAAGAATTCGCCCTCGCGAATCTCTAGACTCAATCGATTGACGGCGATCACCGGATCGAAAGTTTTGTAGAGATTTTGAATGCGCAGAAAGCTCACGTGCTCTATCCTTGCCGATTAATGAGAACCGAGGATCGAAGATCGATGATGGATCACTCGGCCCGGATGCCAACCTTGAGGCCGAACGATCTGGCGACGACCGCCAATCCAAGCGTGAGCAAGGTAACCAGGATGATGGTTATGCTCGCGACCTCGCGATATCCCGCCGCCACCTGATCCAGAGCGAGCAGCGACAGCGTTCTCGTTTCCGAAGTTGCCAGGAGAATGATTGCCGAGTTATGCTGCGCGGCGAACATGAATTTAATCACCCCGACCATCACCATGGTTTGCGCCATCAGTGGAAACACGATGCGTAAATAGGTGCGCCAAAACCCCGCGCCCGACATGCGCGACGACTCTTCCAACTCTTTACCCAGCTGAACGAAGTTTGCTTTGAGAATTTGTGTGGCTATCGTGATGCCGCCGAGAACTTGGGCAACCACGAGGAGGACGATGGTGCCGTAGAACGGCCGGAAAAACGGCGTGCCGAGAAACATCCATAATAAGCCGAGCCCTGACAACACCCCGGGGATCGCCGATGGCAGCCAGCAAATTGAATCGAGCACCGAGCGGCCGGGAAGTTTCGTGCGCACCAGAACATAGCCGATCAGAGAGAAGGCAAGCGCGCCGACCAGTCCGGCGCTCACCGCTACGATCAATGTGTTGTGCAAGCCATGGAGAATACGCGGATCGTTGAGCGCCATCCTCCAGTATTCCAAAGTCCAGGTCTTCGGCAGATTAAAAAAACCAAACCGCGTCATGAAGCTGCCGCCCAACACGCTCAAGAGCGGCACGACGTCCAGGATGAAAACGATGAAGGCGACAAACGCCGTCGCGGGGTAACGCCACACACCGAGATCGATAATCTTGGGTTTGAATTGGCCCGTGACCGTGGTGAATTGGCGGCGCGTGATCAATTTGCGCTGTATCGGTATAAATGCCACGAGAAAGATCAGAATAACGCTGCCCAACGCCGCCGCATGACTGACCAACGGCGGTTCCTGCCTCGCCAGATCGACAATTTTTGTCGAGTACACGTAGAAGCCCCACGGCACGCCGAGCAACAGCTCGATCTCGAAGCTGCTGAAGATGCGGATCACGCTCAGCAAGAAGACGACAACGATCACGGGCGTCATTGCCGGTACAGTGATCCGCCACATGGTAGTGAAAGCGCTGGCGCCGGACATCCGGCTCGCCTCTTCCATCGACGCGTCCATGCGGCGGAACGCCGGCGTCATCAACATCACTTTCGTGGAAATACCGTTGCTGACCAGATGAACCCAAATAATCCCCGCGAAGGTGTAAATGTCGAAATTAAGCCCGCTCAATAGGGGAATCTGACGCAGCCAGGAATTAATCAGTCCGGTGCTCGGATCGAGCATCAGCATCCAGCCGAACGTGGTAGCCAGCCCCGGCATAAAGAACGAAATCCAAAAGCCGAACTCCAACGCGTTAGTGAATAGGATATTCGTACGCGCGAGCAACCATGAAATGAAAATCCCCATCGGTAAGGCGAGTATTTGGAGCACGATGCCGATTTTCACGCTGTTCCACAGTGAGCGCCAGATGCCGTACTCGCTGAACGCCTCGCGCCAGGCCTTGAGGCCGTAGACCGGCGGTTCGGCGATCGTCGCGGTATTGAAACTGTTGATAACAATCAGGGTCAATGGATAGAGCACGTAGAAGCCCATAAAGCCGATCAGCACGGCCATCAGCGCCGTGCCGCTATCCATCGGCGGCAGCCAAGAACGGCTGAGGGATACAGGGCCAATTGTCTCGGTTTTTGCCATAAACTCGACTCCTATCCAAGCCAGCGCGTTTCTAGCGCGTAGTTACAGCAAGTTCAAGAGCAACGCAGGAACAAAATGGTCTCACATCCCAAGACTTTGTCCGCCGAGCTGTATCGATTTCCACCGGCTCGCGCGGCCCGCCGTTCCAAGACCCACGAGGCCTATTCTAATCGAAGCCCTCTGTCGCTATGGTCCAAGCACCAAAAGATTCGGTTCCATAAGTTCCAATTGTTCGAGCCGGTCCATCCCTCCTTCATCCTCCCCTATCCGTTCATCCTGAGCTTGTCGAAGGACGCGGGGGAGGAAAGGCTGCCCCGAGCCACATCGAAGAGAGTGGGGGCTGGAACTATTGGAACGACTGGAACGTTTGGAACCGTCGTTTAATCTCTCTTTTCCGTCCGCTCTTCCTGATCGAGAATCGGGCTGTACTTGGTAGCGCCGCCCTGCCGGCGCGGACCCGAGCGAAAACTTCCACTGTTGAGTTTGGCATCCTCCAGGTGGAGCTTGATATAGCGATTCTTCTCCGGATTGCGGAAGACGTTTATCGGGTCCTGCCCCGCCTGGACCATTTCGAGTTGGTCTTTCAGCATACGCCGATAAAGTATAACGCCTTTGTCGGAAAGCCCCAGCGATTCCTGGGTCCGGTCTGCGATGCCACCCTGGGTGATCCATGCGATCATATCTTCGCCGCTGTTGTTGTCCAACAGCGACCATTGCGGCTCGCCGGCCGCGTCGATGCCCGGCACGGGGACGTTGTAAAAGGGTATGACTTCTTGGGGTTCCCCTGCGTCGGGACGGGCGTAACAGGTGTACCAAAGATGTAGCGTATGCGTGTCGTCAACCGGCACACGGATCTGAAACGTCGGCCGGCTAGTGCTTCCGCTCAAAAGAATATTGGGAAATAGGACCGGATGTCCCACCTGCCAGTCTTCGTTGTCCTCCGTTTCGCCTTCCAACATCCGAGTCTTGATGATGCCGTGCTCGAACACACGGAAGTTGATCTTTTTGTGGCGCACCGGCTCGCCTTTGACCTCAGAGCGTCCCAACCGTTCCTGAACGTAATTGAAAAAATGTTGATGAAGCCACTCCACATGCACCGGATCAAGCGAATTCTCCATGATCTGCAGCCAATTGCACGGGATCACCGCCGCGCCGATATCGCGCAGCACGCCATCGCGCACGAGCAAATCCCAGCGCGGCAACAGCGGCGCAGGCTCGGGGCCGAGATAGGCGAATACCAGACCGCCAAGTTCCTGCGCCGGGTAAGCCGTCAACCGGACGCGGTCTTTAAAAGTACTGTTGGGATCCTCGGCATGCTCGTACGGCTGTTCCAAGCACTTTCCGTCGCTCGCGTATAACCATCCATGGTACGGACAACGCAGGCCATCGTTCTCAGGAATTCCCAGCAGCAGCGACATGCGCCGGTGCGCGCACTGTGGCCCGATTAACCCCGGCCGGCCCTGTCTGTCGCGGTAGAGCACCAAGTCTTCGCCGAGTATGCGCACCGCCTTGGTAGGCCTCTCGATGAGCTCCGAGGAAGCGGCGATGGGGTACCAATAGCGCCGCAGCAGTTGCCCCATTGGCGTACCGCGCCCAACTTTTGTCAGAAGTTCGTTTTCTTCACGGCTAAGCATAAGTTAGTTCTCCATTCCAGAAGGAAGAATCATCATCGACGTAGGTCTCAAATTCTATGCAGCAACTTCGTCATCATCGCACTTCCAATAATTTCCCTCTCCCGCTTGCGGGAGAGGGCGAGGGTGAGGGTGGTGATTTTACTTCGTCTTCCCTCACCTCATTCCTATCCCAAAGGGAGAGGAGGCAACCAGGGTAGAATCCCGGGATAAATCCCTTGCACCAACCGACTCCATCCAACGTTTACTTCTTTCCCGCCTCAGCCTGGGCTTCACTGATTAACTTGGCAATCGGCTTCATGTCAAAGTACTCCGGGTTCCACTGCGGAACATAGTTCACTTCCGGGTTTAACCGGTTGCGCTGTGGAATGTCGTCCTTGGGAATGTCCATTCTAAGCGAGGCTTCGGCGCCGGCATCGACAAACTTTCCTGAAGTCTTTTGAAAATCGCTTTGCCCCTCGCGCGAGAGAAACCAATTGATGAACACTTTGGCCGCGTTGGGGTGCGGCGCCTTGTTTATTAGCACCAGCGTTTTCGCCCGCGTTTCCACGCCCACGCCTTCTTTGAAGAGAGCGGGATCGACCAAATCCACAGGGAGCCCTTGATTCTTCGCTTCGCTGATCGATTGATGGCGGCAAAGGCACAGCGTGTATTTACCCGCCGCCAACCAATCTTCACCTTGGGGATAGCGAGCATACAAGGTCAATCCCATTTCACCGTAGAGACGCCGCACGAATGACGGCCCGAGCGCTGGGCTGTGATAGAAGAAGCGATCACGTGTTGCCGCGAACCCTCCGGCTTTGGGGTCGAAGGCGACAATTTTTCCTTTCCACTTCGGATCCAAAAGATCCCAATAAGACTTAAACACGCTGGGATTCACCAGCTTAGTGTTATAGCCGACCAAAAATAGCGGCGCACCGACATAGACGAGGATATACTTTCCTTCGGGATCGATGAACTGCTGCTTTCCCTGCCACCACTTCGACTCGTCTTTGACTTCCGGCAAAATATACGCCGCGGCAATCGGATCGAGCGCCTTGCTTTGATAAAGCGTGTAAGGAGAAGTGTTGCCAAGGTTGCCGACGTCGGCAAGAAATTTTCCTGCCCTCCGCTCGGCCATGATGCGGGACACATGCTCACCGCCGCGTGCGCCCACGACGGAAACTTTGATCTTGGGAAATTTTTTCTGAAATCCGCTGTTGGCAATCGCGTCGCCGACTTCGGAAAGACTGTAAAGCACAAGCTGTCCTTCCTGCTCCGCCGCCCTGACAGTCTTCTCCCACTGGTCTTGCCACGTCGCCCCGCCTTCCGCCGCAAGGATGCGGTGGCCGGTGGGAAGCGCCGCTATTGGGAGAAAAATCAGCGCGGCAATTGAAATTCTAATGCGAAAGCTGTGCCGAAAAAAACAATGCATCTTCATCTAAACCACGGTGCGGACCTGATGAGCCAGCGTGATCTCGCGCTCTCCTCGGGACGATTGAAGAATTGCCAGCAACACTTCTAAAGTAGCCTTGCCCCATCTCCCGTCCGTAGCCACCGGACGATGCTCAGTAACAGCCTCGACTAGCTTCAAGAGCGCTTCACCCCGGTCAAGAAAAGCCGGACAGGGAATTTCTTGGCATCCGTCTCTCGTGTAAAGATACACCCCATCGGGCGACTGGCGCATGTCGCCCTTCTCGCAGCTTACCAGAGTCAATCCATATATAGGCTGCTTACGTTCGCCCATGCGCCGCCGAGCCTCGGCTCGCAGAGGCATCGAATAGCGGAGCGATTCCTCGACTGGCGTCTGCGGATCGGCCTGACGATTTTCCTGTCGCGAAGCTTGGTAACCGCCCTCGCCAATACCCCAAGTCAAATCACTCGTGTCAAAGAATCCGTAACCATTAAAAACCAATGTTGCCGGGGTGCCATCCTCGAATTCCAAGAAGGCAGTAAAGTTTCCTTCGGTATCGAAACGCGGATGCCACCTTCCCGCAGTCGCGCGTACGCTTCTAACTCTTTTGCCGCCGATGGCGAGCACGATGTCCACCTGATGAGGCCCCTGTCGGAAAAGTACACCCCCTCCTTTGGCGCTATCCACCTCGGACGGGAGCCGAGCGCTTCTCAGCCATCCTTTATAGCTCCACGTGTTGATCTGGATCACCCGACCTAACTCACCGCCGGCGATCACTTCCCGCATCTTGACGATCGGCGGATCCATCGCCTTGCTATGCATGAGCAAGATCAAACTATTCTTCTCCGCCGCCTCGATCATGCGGTCGCAGTCATCAAGCGAAAGGGCCATGGGCTTCTCACAGATGACGTGCTTTCCACGCTCGAGCGCGGTAATCACATGTTCGGCATGGAATTCTGTGGGCGTAGCGACCCAAACGGCATCGACTTTTTCGCATCCGCACATTGCTGCAACGCTGTCATACCTCCGGACCAGGCCATTTTCTCTTTCAGAAATCTCCAACGCCAGAGCTCGGACGTCGGCAACCGCCACAAGCTCCACGCCTGCGACCTTGTCCAGATCGCGCAACACCGCATTCCCGGCGTTACCTAAACCCGCTACACCGAGTAATAACCGTACGCCTTGGCGCGGTTCAGTCCGAGAATTTGTTTCTAGCATTTTTTGCTTCAGCGTTTGGGGCGAAAAGGGGACAGGCAGCTTTTTCGGCGATTGCTTTGTCGGGCACTGGCTGCTTTTTTTTGGTATTTCAAAAAACTGCCAGTCCCTCCTCTGATTCACTTTGCTTGTGACTTCGCCGCAATAGTCCTTCGTGCTGGGTCCACAACCGTCCTATCTTAGCCTTGCATCCCTTACTTCTCGTTTGCTGTCGGTGACAGTCGCAAAATGAATGATCCCATTTTTTTCCGGCTTCCGAACCACACCGATGGGATCTCGTCCGCGCCTGACCTTATCGATCTCCCGTTTCAGCAACTTGCGAAAAATCAATACGCCTTTGTCTCCGGTCGCCAGGTGCTCCGTACTTCTGTCATACGTCGGCCCCGCCGTTTCCCAGGCCATGTAGTCCTGCATCCAGACCTTCTCCATTTTATAAACACCGTCATCCGTCTTGTGGTAAGAGGCGTACTCGACCGGCGGGTTTTCAGGCTGATCAACCGGCGAGGCGTCTGTGGATTCGATCAGATAAACTTCAAAGAACAGCGTATGGTGATCATCCTCCGGCACTCGATATTGCAAGTAATGTTCTCTACTGTGATGCTGGCGCAGCATGTTGGGAAAAACCAAAGGGTGAGCGTTGACGAGCTCGAGCTGCCCGCTGCCATTAGAGGCAAAGCGCTTTTTCATGATGCCGCGCTCGAACACCTCGAACTCATACTTCCTAGTCTCCACGTTGCTGTCGCCGTGCACCGGTCGACCGGTTCTCTGACTATGAAGGTAATGGTTGTGCGTCGGATCCACCGAGTTCTCCATTGGTTGCAGCCAATTGCAGTCCAACCGGGGCAGTACGACGATTCTGCGTTCCCCATCGGTTCTCGCAAGCACATCATATCTCGGCAGCAAAGGCGCCGGCTTGGGTCCCATGTAAGCGAAGATCAAACCCGCTAATTTTTGCACCGGGTAGGCGATGTGGCGAATCCGATTCTTATAAGTGCTCTGGGGCGGCTCCGCCGGCTGTTCGACGCATGTCCCGTCCGGCCCAAACATCCACCCGTGATAGGCGCAGCGAATATTGCCTGCTTCGATACTTCCGTAGGCCAAAGAAGCGCCGCGATGGGGACAGTGCTCGGCGACCAGACCATAAACGCCGCCGTCACCGCGATACAGGACCAGATCTTCGCCGAGAATGCGCACGCGTTTGATCGGCTTATCGTTCAACTCAGCTGCCACCGCCACCGGGTGCCAATAGCGGCGAAGCAACTCGCCGGCAGGGGTACCGGGCCCGACTCTAGTCAATATTTGATTTTCCTTTTTGCTCAGCATGCCGTGTGTCCTTCATCGTTTCATGGTGTCTTTGTAAAGCTTTAACATGGGAGCAGGGTCCATGTGCTCCGGCACAAACATGTTTATGTATTTTACCCCTTTTCGACGCCGGTACTCGGCAGGGATAGATTCTTTCGAGATATCCTCGCGCATGGACTCGACATAATCAAAACGTGTGTTCATAACTTCTTGGTAAAGGCTCTGCCCTTCACGCGAGAGAAACCAGTTAACAAATACCTTCGCAGCATTAGGATGGGGGGACTGCTTCAATAGCACGATCGTGCCATTGGCGCCGGTGTCGAGACTCGGCGGCTCCTTAAAATTCGCATCTCTGAATTCATCAACCGGAAGCCCCTGAGCTTTGGCTTCCGGTATTCCCGTCACGAATAAACCCAGAGCAAATTTGCCGGTCGCGAGCCAGTCGGCAGCCTGGCGGTCTTCCCGTGTTACCGTGATATCCAATTCTCCGAAAAGCCGTCTTAGAAACTCAGCCCCGACTGATGGTTTGTAATAAACTGCGCGCCATCCACCGGCAGACTCGTTTGGATCGATAGCGACGATCTTTCCTTTCCACTTGGCATTGAGGATATCCCAGTAAGATTTGAAGTCGCGGGGATCGACGAGATTCGAATTGTAGGACACTCGCGTCGCGGACGGTCGCCCCCAAAAAGCGAAAATATATTGGCCCTCCGGGTCTTAAAAATGATGTCTGCCCTCCCACCATTTGGACTGATCCACCACTTCGGGCAATAGAAAGGCCGGTTTGATGGGATCGAGCGCCTTGGCCTGTTTGAGTAGAACCTCGTAAGGCGAAGTGACGCCGCACATGCAAACATCGGCAAGGTATTTGCCCGCGCGCTGTTCGCTCGTCAGGCGGACGACAAATTTGGAGCCGCGCCCGCCCGCCGTGGTCACTTGAATCTCAGGAAATTTTTTTTGAAATGCGAGGATGACCTTCTCGAGATTACCACCCTGCCAAAAATACACGGAGAGTTTGCCTTCCCGCTTGGCTGCTTCTATGGTTTTCTCCCACTCGACCTGCCATTCCGGCTTAAATTCGGCCGCCTCAACTGAGACCTTGGTCAAAGCCAGTCCCAGCGCGAGTAAGGCACCCACGAGAACCTGTAAGACAAGCCTTTGCGACAACTTCACGACCGAGGGTCTCCACCAAAACCAACGCAAATAGTTGTCCCTAATGTGCCGGAGCCAACCCAGACGACTTGATCCCAAGTGAGCTCGCCCAATTTAATCATTGCAAGACACATGCTGCGACCCCTTCTACTTTGTCAACTCGGTGACCAATTCGCGAATGGGTGTACGGTCCCACACATCAGGACCCCACAGGCGGATGTATTTTGCTCCCTTCTGGCGTTGGGCCCACGCCGGCAGATTCTCCTTCGGGATGTCCTCGCGTAGCGAGTTTTGGCCCGGCTCATCAGGTCCGGTCTTTTGCACGGTCATTTGCCCTTCACGCGAGAGAAACCAGTTAAGCAGCACCTTGGCCGCATTAGGATGCGGCGCTTTGTTGACTAGCGCCACCATGGTTCCGCCGGCTTCCAAGCCGACGCCGTCTTTTTTGAACGCATGCCCATCAAGCACATCGACTGGCAAACCCTTTTTCTTGGCATCCTCGACTTCCGACGCCTTGGCCGTTATGGCGATTGGGAATTTGCCCGAAGCGATCCAGTCGGTTTGTTGGCGTTCATCGCGAATAAACGTCAGCCCTGCCACGGTGAACAGTTTCTTAATGTAGTCCGGGCCGAGTTGCGGGTTGTGGTAGAGAAAGAGCAGCGGGCTTCCGCCGCCCGGTTCTCTCGGGTCCTTGATGGTAATCTTACCTTTCCACTTTGGGTCCAGGAGATCCCAAAAACTCCGCAGCGACTGCGGGTCGACGATTTTCTGGTTGTAACCCAGCAAGTGCAACGGAAACGCGGCGTAGGCAAAAACATACTGGTTCTCGACATCGTTATAGTGATGCTTACCCTCGAACCACTTCGAGACGTCTTTAACTTCAGGAAGGACAAAGGCAGGCGGCGTCGGATCCAACGCCTTGGCCTTGTAGAGCGCTGTTGTGGTTCCGCCTCCGAGTCGGACGACGTCGGCAAGAAATTTACCCGCTCTTCTCTCGGCCAAGAGCCGCTGCTGGATTTGCGCCGCACTGGCCGCGACCAAGACGACTTTGATCCTGGGATATTTTTTTTGGAAGGCATGCCATTCTGAATCACCGGAGATCTTGTAAATCACCACCTGCCCTTCCTGTTCGGCCGCTTTGACCGTCCGTTCCCACTCCGACTCCCACGAGAGTTCAGCGGAGACCGCCGGCCCTGCGCAGACAGCCGCGGTGAAAGCAAGAAAAAATATAGTGGAGATTGGAATTTTTTTCCCGCTCATAAAAGCTCCTCTAATAAAATCTTCAGAGGTCCACTGTGGGACGCGTAAGCTGTACGGAAGTTATCGAAAAAGCTTCTTTCATTCAACGCTTGCTGTTCGCAATCTCCTCGCCATCCACACTGGATCGTATTCACCGCAGAGACCCACCGCGGCGATGCCGCACCCAAAGGTGGAAAAAGCGGGATTTAACCGCAGCGGCACAGAGTACGCAGAGATTTTTTATTTCAAAACCTCCCCTCAGCGTCCTCAGCGTCTCCGCGGTGAACTATCCGCAGGCTTCGCGAACTCTCCAGGGTCATGCGCGGCCGCGGGCAAATTCAATTCAGGTTTTCGGAATTGCGAAAAGATGATAGATCTCTATCACCTATTTAATTTAAAAAAATTTTCGGATCACGGAGGCACAACAATGCGAATCATGTATTTGAATCATCAGTCCAAGCGGGAGGGAACGCCCGAGTATGAGGCTCGGATTCTTGCGTTGGTGAATAGCTATGCTTCTCCCGCAACATCGGTAGAAATCCACTATCCGGAAAATCTTGGCGGAACCGAGGTATTGAGCCACCTGCGCAAAAGTCAGGCGCTTGCGGGCTTGCATCATGCCCTGGAGGTTCCCTCCTTGGTCAAAAAGACCATCGAGGCCGAACGGCTGGGTTACGATGCCGTGGTGATGAGCAACACCTTCGACCCCGGCGTGGAGGTGGCCCGCTGCGCGGTCCGCATCCCGGTCATTGGCGTTCTACGCGCTTCTTGCCATTTTGCAGCATCGATCTGTGATCGCTTCGCACTCATTGCGCCATTGGATAGTCACGCCATTTATGCGCGACACATCATCGAGAATTATCGTATGGGCAAATTTGTCTCGGGGATTAAGGCCATCAATGCCTACGAAACCGGTGACCTGTCGGCGCACCGAAGTCTCATATTGGAGCGCATGATCGCGGTTGGCAAGGAGCTGATCGCCGAGGGCGCTCACGCCCTTATTCCACTGGGTGGACGTCTCGTGCCTTACGTGGTTTCGCCGCTGGAGCTCGAAGCCGAGCTCAAGGTGCCGGTGATTAACACCAAGCTGGTCGGCATTCGCCAGGCGGAAACATTAGTAAATGGAAAGACCAGTCACAGCCTGAAGAGCTATCCTTGGGCCGCCGGCCTAACGCCGGAGAATGTCACGCGCCGCGGAGAAAGTTAGGCTTTAAAGACCCTGGCTCCACTATTCCTGATCGGAGGAAAGCGACCTCAGTACGTACGCGGGCCGGTGAAGACCCGCAATTGGACTCAAGTCGTTCAAGCCCTCTCCTTAGTCCTCCCCCGCGTCGCGGGGGAGGAAACAGGTGGGGGCTGAAACCATTGGAACATTTGGAACGACTGGAACCAATGAACTAACGAACCGTGCAACCGGGGTGATACCCCATATTGCAGCGCGCGCCGACCTTTTTTATCGCCGCTTCAAAGTCGCGATGAATCGTCGGATCTTCGTCCTCGAATTCGATCTGCCCTCCGCCTTGTTTCACGCTGGTATAGGTGGCGCCTTCGCCGTCCTGCATTCGCATGAAGCGGTACTTCCAGCTGCCCCAGCGTAGCGCCAGATAGCGCGCCGGCTTGGCGCCCGAGTTGAAATGCTGGTGGAACCATTGATCGGGCGGCACAACGACACTGCCGGGTTTCCAGTCGACACGCTGCATCGGTTGCCCTTCCGGCCAAAGAATAGAGTAGCCCTGGCCGCTGAGTATGATCACGTGAGCGCCGGGACCATGCTTGTGTCCCTTCTTGTAAGTACCGACGGGGAATTCCGAGATATGCGCGCACATGGTTTGCTTGGCGAGATTGAACTTCATATTCGTGCTGCCCTTGCCGCGCTCGCTGTAGTCCGCAAGGCTGATCGTGTGTGTATCCGGAACGAAGTTGGTGGTCATGAAGAAGCGGCCCGTGACTTCGCCTTTGCCGCTGAAGTAGCCTTCGGTGGTCGGGTCGAAGCGGTCGAGGAACGAATAGTCATTGTCGAAAATGAAATCCACATTGTGGAACAGGTTCATCATGAAACAGCAATTGGTCACGGCGAAATAACGCGCCGCCTCGCTGCCACTGGCGTTGAAATGTTGATAGTGAGCGTTGATGGGAACAGCGAATAGGCTGCCCGGTCCCCACTCGAAGGTGTGCTTCTTGCCGTCCTTCTGCCACACCGAAGTCGCGCCATAGCCTTTGGTCACGTAGACCATTTCTTCATAGAGATGTTTCTGCGGTTTGGTCTTGCCCTGCGGAGGAATCTCTAAGACATAGCCGTCATTCACGCCGCCGGTGCCGTCGAGAACCACGAACGAGCAGGGCACGCCCTTCAAATCCCACGGCACCAGCTCGACTTTGTTAACATCCTCGACGAAAAAGCCTTTGACTACAGGAATCTTCTGCGCTGCCTGCCAGTCCTTGTAAGTATCGATCCGCTCCGTTTTAAGGTCTGCAGGTTGTTGCCTGGTTTCGGCCATTGGATGGTCCCCCTTGCTCATCAACGAACTGTGCAGCCGGGATGATACGTGCCCATGTTGCAGCGCGCGCCGACGGCTTTCATCGCGGCTTCAAAATCTTTGTGGATCTGCGGATCTTCGTCTTCGAATTCAATTTGCCCGCCGCCGAGTTTGACGCTCGTGAATGTGCCACCTTCTCCGTCCTGCGAACGCATGAATTTGTAGCGCCAGTTGTTCCAGCGCAGCGCCAGGTATCGTGCCGGTGCGGCGCCAGAATTGAAGTGCTGGTGAAACCATTGATCCGGAGGCACGACGACGCTGCCTGGTTTCCAGTCGACGCGCTGGGGTTTTTCTCCTTGCGGCCACAGGACCGAATAGCCTTGACCGCTGAGAATGATCACATGCGCGCCTGGACCGTGCTTGTGCCCTTTCTTATAAGTCCCGACGGGGAATTCGGAGATATGCGCGCCCATGGTGTTTTTCGCCAGGTTGAACTTCATATTGGTGCTGCCCTTGCCGCGCTCGTTATAGTCGGTGAGCTTGAGCGTGTGCGTGTCGGGCACAAAGTTGGTCGTCAAAAAGAACCGCCCGGTGAGCTCTCCCTGGCCGCTGAAGTAACTTTCCGTGCGCGGATCGAAGCGGTCAGTGAAAGCATAGTCGCTGTTGAAGATGTAATCAGAATTGTGAAACAGGTTCATCACAAAGCAGCAGTTCGTCACCGCGAAGTAACGCGCCGCCTCGCTGCCGCTGGCGTTGAAGTGCTGGTAGTCGGCGTTGAGCGGCATCGCAAACATACTTCCCGGTCCCCACTCGAAGGTGTGCTTCTTGCCGTCTCTTTGCCACACGCTGGTAGCGCCGTAACCTTTGGTTACATAGACCATCTCTTCGTACATGTGTTTTTGCGGTTTGGTTTTGCCGCCGGCGGGAATCTCGCACACGTACGCGTCATTGGTGCCGCCGGTGCCGTCGAGCACAACCATTGAACAGGGCACGCCCTTGAGATCCCAGTGTTCGAGCGGAAGTGTGTTGACGTCCTCGACAAAGAACCCGCGCACGACGGGAATCCGCTGTTCAGCCTGCCAACTCTTGTAGGTATCGATTCGGTCGGGCTTTAGACCCGGATCGCTCGGTGCTACCATTTCCGGCATTGAATTTTCCTCCTAAAACAACCGCTGTGAGCCAACAGACGTAATTTCAGAACGCATTCTCGTCGCGATTCTATCCTCCCCCTCGCCCACGAAGTGGGAGAGGGTCGGGGTGAGGGCAACAGGGTGCTCACGCCACCTTTTGCTCTGCCCCGAACAATCCAATCCGCTCGTTGATCACATCGAACTCGATCAGCCGATTTTTGTTTGGATCGCGCACCACGCCCAACGGCTCGCCGCCCTTTTTCACGATCTCGATCTGCTCGCGCACGACTTTTCTGAGGAGGATGATTCCTTCGTCGCCGACGCCGAGATGCTCCTTCGTCCGGTCAGTGGGCGCTCCTTGGGTTTCCCACGCCATCGCGTCCTGCACCAGCACGTGTTCGAGTCGGTACTCGCCCTTCTCATTCCTAATCGGAAAATACTCCCACGGCGTGTCGCCGTCTGCCGGCGAGCGATCGGTATCATTGGGCGTGAAATATACGACGAAGACCTGTGTATGCGCATCGTCCACGGGCACGCGTATCTGCAAATTATGGCGCAAATTGCCAATCAAAAGTTTCTCTCTGAACACATGGCGCAAAGTGATCGGAAATAGCAGCGGATGCTGGTCGACGATGGGGGGATCGGCGGGCTTTCTTCCGGGAGTGACGCGCCGTTTCATGATACCGTGTGCGAACGGCGTGAATTCATGTTCCTCTTCGTAATGGTCCATCGTGGGAGCTAAGTGCGCCGTGTCGCCATGCAGCCAATAGAGATGCGACGGATCCACCGAGTTCTCCATCGGCTGGAGCCAGTTGCAGTTATAAATTTCGTGCTTCTCGATCCAGCGTTTACCGTTCTCCCAACACAATACGTCCCAGCGCGGCAATAACGGTCGCGGCTCCGGTCCCAGATAGGCCCATAACAAGCCGCCCAACTTCTCGACCGGATAAGCAATGTGTTTGATCTTGTCTTTAAATCCCCCCGCCTCGGGCTCAGCGGGTTGCTCTATGCATCTTCCGGTGCAGTCATACTTCCAGCCGTGATAGGGACAGCGAATCCCTTCTTCGTCGACGCGACCGAACGCCAGCGAGGCGCTGCGATGCGGGCACTTTTCACCGACGACGCCGTAACGACCCTTCCTGTCGCGATAGACAACAAGATCTTCACCCAAGAGCCGAAATGCTTTGATCGGTTTCTTATCGGTGAGCTCGCCGACGCACGCTACGGGCATCCAGTAACGCCGCAGCATTTCTCCCGCCGGCCTGCCACGCCCGACTTGAGTCAACATTTCATTTTCTTCGCGTGTGAGCATGTTCGACTCCTTTGTCTTGATTTAACCCTATTTCTTCTCCACTCCCGCCATGATCTCTTTCGCCAGATCGAAGATCGGTTTCATATCACCATATTCCGGTTTTACAACATCGAAATACTTTACTCCTGGTTGCAGCCGGTTGTCCGGCAAAATGTCGTCCTTGGGAATATCGATTCGCCGCGAGTTGGCCGGGTCGTCCACGTCGCCGAGTTTTTGCAGCGCTATCTGTCCTTTACGCGAGAGAAACCAGTTGAGGAATACCTTCGCCGCGTTCGGATGCGGCGCTTGATTCATATAGGCCATTGACCCGCCGCCGGCCGAAAAGCTCGAACCTTCTTTCCACTTGTTGCTGTCGAAATCTTCCACCGGGAGGCCCTGATTTTTAGCGCGCATGGAATCTTTGCAGCCCATGCAAATAGCAAATTTTCCCTGCGCCAGCCAGTCGGTCATCTGGCGAAAATTTTTCGAGTAAGTAATCTCCATGCCGCCGAAAAACTTCTTCATGAACTCGGGCCCGAGCTCCGGGCTGTAATAATAGAACTGCATGGTCGCACCCAGCCCCGTGTCGCGCGGATCGAGCGAAACTATTTTTCCTTTCCACTTGGGATTGACGAAATCCCAATAGGATTTGAATTCTTTGGGGTCGACCATCTTGGTATTGTATGCCAACTGCGCGTTGCTCGGGCTACCGATGAAAGAGAAAATATATTTTCCTTCCGGGTCGGCGTAACGGTGCTCGTTGCCGTACCACTTCGACGTATCCGTGACTTCGGGAAGAACCAGCATCGGTTTGAGGGGATCGAGGGCTTTTCCTTTATAGAGCGTGTTGTACAGACTGTTGGTCCCGCCGCTGTACACGTCGACGATAAACTTCCCGGCCCGGCGCTCGGCCATGATTCGATTGGTCAGTTCGTTGCCGCGACCCGTCACCGACACAATGTTGATGCCGGGAAATTCACGCTTGAAGTCCTGCAACAGCCCTTCGTAGCGATAGATATAAATTGTGACTTGACCTTCCTTCTTCGCGGCGGCCAACGTCTGCTCCCAATCTTTTTTCCAATCGGCCTGGGCACTAAATGCTTTCGCCGTTAAAGCAAGAAGGCTCGCAACTGCAAGCGATGCAAATAAGCTTTTCACCACTTTGGATAGACCGCTCATTTACTCTTTCCACGATGACGGGCGTCGGCACGAACCGCCTGAAGCAATCGAATACTTCCTCATGAGGCGATTTATGTCAACTGTAATTCACGCGGATTACTTAATGGTTTAACATTGAAACTATTTATATAAATCGTCGATAAATCCAGAATGATCTAGCTGGCGAAGATAGTGCAAATCCCACAACGCTATCGGGCTCTGCTCCTCCGTTTCCGGATTCTTCAGGCAGCAAAGTTTGTAGGCATTGGCGACCGCTTCATGATCAGGATACGGCTTAGGCAGCAGCTTCGACACGCTTCGGTATTGGACGTTTCTGCATTCCGGTTCGCGCCGCCGCAGACCGTCGAGAATTTCCTCCGTTTCACCACGCCGGGTGCGCGCGAAATGTATTCCCATGATCTGCGCCTTGACCAATCGTTCCGCCAATCCTTCTTTCTTCTCTAACGTGGTCAAGGTTGAAGTGAGCGTCGGTCCGTTGATCATCGGCAGCCGATCCAACGGGAGCGCGTGCAAGCCGGCCTGCTCGAACTTATCGGTATTGCCCGTGACGAAGATCGCATCGACCTTGCCGGATTTCAAAACGTCCATCTGCATCGCTTTGAATTCGTCGTTCGACTCCGACAGCTCCACCCACTCGACTTCGTCCAGTTTCAATCCGGCGCGCAAAACGTAAAGCATGTGATTGCCGCGCGGATGGTGATAGCCGCCGATGGAATCGACGAGCGTGGTGTCGCCGATGCGTTTTCCTTCCAATTCTGAAACTTTTTTGACCGGGGAACGCGTCACTAAACGATCATTGACCGAATTGGACGGTGAAGTGAGGCAAACGATCGGCTTGCCGCGCTTCACCAGCAGATACGGCGAAATATGATTGCCCGAGACAAAGTCGACCTCGCCGCCGAACAGCGCCTTCTCGGCCACCTCTGAGCTATTGCAAAATTCGAAGCTAACTTTCAGTCCGACTTTTTCCCAGATCCCCGCCTTGTCCATCACTTCCCAGATCGGCAAGTGCGAATGCGATCGGTAAAACCCACGAATCTCCATTGGTTTGTATTCCGCCATTTCTTCCTCCTAAATGATCTTATTTCTTTAGGCCTTATACCCTCGCCCGCAAAGCGGGAGAGGGCAAGGGTGAGGGTCATTCTACGCGCAGTCGCCCTCACCTCAATCCTCTCCCACAGGGAGAGGAGGTAAATCCGTTGTTCTTTGCATTTGATCTCCACTAAGTCTTTCAGATTGCACGTTTTGAACCATTACTTCGTGACCTTCGTGCACTTCGTGGTGAACCCTTGCTGTTATTTCAAAATCTCCTGCAACAACTTCTGCACCGGCTCGGGGTCGAGAAATCCCACCACGCTATATTTTTTCCCTTCTACGCGCCGCGCTTCCGGCAACACGTCGTCTTTTGGAATATCGATGCGCATCGAATCGGATGCTTCCACTTCCTTTTTGTTCATCACTTTCTGCCAAACGCTCTGGCCTTCACGCGACAGATACCAGTTGATAAACAGCTTGGCTGCGTTCGGGTGCGGCGCGCGATTGATCAGCACGATCACGCTGCTGCCACCACCCCCAACCGATGCGCCTTCTTTGAGCTGATCCGGTGCAATGTCCTCGACGGGAAGTCCTTGCTTCGCCGCTTTGTCGATATCACGGCAGAGCAGACAAAGAGGAAATTTGCCGCTAGCCAACCAATTGGTCCCTTGCGCGCGATCGCGAAACAAAGTGATTTCGGTTTCCTTGTAAAGCCGTCGCACGAACTCTGGTCCGACATCCGGTCGGTGATAGAGAATCAGCACCGGCGTTGGCGGGGCCGAGCTGCGCGGGTCCATGCCCAGAAGCTTGGCTTTCCATTTGGGCGCGAGCAGATCCCAGAACGACTTGATATCGCCGGGACTCATCATCTTCGTATTATACGAAAGCCCAGTGCTGTTAATCGTTCCCTCGAACATGAAGATATGCTGATTTTCCGGATCGGCGTACCAGTGCTTACCGCCGTACCACTTTGAGCCATCAGTCACTTCTGGAAGAATAAATGTCGGCGCGATGGGATCTAAAGCTTTACCAAGATAAAGCATGCGCGGCCCATTGGGGCCGCTCGCCATGACGTCGGCCAGATATCTATCCGCGCGTCGCTCAGCAACAATGCGCGCCATTAGATCAGGAGCGCGACCGGTTGCCGACAGCACTTTGATGAAAGGAAATTCCTTGTTGAAAGCCGCGATGATATCCGGATGGCTGATCTCTTGCCCGCCATAAAGCGAAATCTGCCCTTCCTTCTTGGCCGCCTCCACCACCCGCTGCCATTCTTCTTTCCACTTAGGTACTTCCGCGGAGAACGAGGCAGACACAACCGTAACGAGGTATGTGATCGCCAGCCCCATCCATTTTAGATTTTGGATTTTAGATTTTCGATTATCGGACCGAAAACTCCGAGATCGCATACGGGTTCTATCACGCATTTGTTTTTCTCCAGAATCGAAAACCTGTCCTGAGCTTGGCCGAAGGATCGGCAATCGAAAATCGAAAACTTGTCCTGAACGAGTGTGAAGGATCTTGCTTCACTTAATGACCTTGTCCGCTCTCGCCAGCACATTCGGCGGTATCGTCAAGCCGATCTGCTTGGCGGCTTTCAGATTGATGATCAGCTCGAACTTCTTCGGCTGTTCCAGAGGTAAATCCGCGGCTTGGCACCTTTCAAAATCTTGTCCACATACGTAGCGGCGCGCCGGAACAAGTCGGTGAAGCTCACGCTGTAGGTCATAAGCCCACCAGCTTCCACAAATTCTGGCTGGCCGTATATTACCGGCAGCCGACTCTTTACCGCTAGGTTTACAACTTTTGTTCGGTGAGGGTTGAGGACAGGACTGTTCAGCATGAGGATTGCCTCAGCACGCCCTTTGGTCGCGGCTCGGAATGCGGTCTCAATATCCTTGGAATCTCGTACGTCTAGATGTTGAAGCTGCACACCGAACGCCTTTGCGGCGAGCTCCACCTCTCTTAACGCTTGTGCGTTGCCTGGCTCGGTCGAAGTCCCGAGGACGGCCACACGGGAGAGCCTGGGAACAATCTCCTTCAGAAGCTCCAGTTGTTTTCCGCTTATCTCCGGGGCAAGAGTTGACAATCCGGTAACGTTCCCACCTGGTCGCGCAAGGCTGGCGACAACCCCCGAGCCAACAGGATCATTATCAAACCCCATGACAATGGGAATCG